>ENA-USUK01002654-USUK01002654.1-human-gut-metagenome-genome-assembly--contig:-NODE-2654-length-11652-cov-4.934860_pt1 | contig 11652 bp, 8 predicted proteins | sample MGYA00250062_ERZ773400 | MGnify/ENA primary metagenome ERZ773400 (study PRJEB29103, sample SAMN06111961) | human gut metagenome | biome: human gut; feature: ankylosing spondylitis patient; material... | reverse complement strand
CCGGCTAAAAGCGCAAGCGGAGGGGACGGGGCGCGTGCGCCCCCGCGAATAGTCGCCCGGAGCCAGCGTTAGCCGGTTCGTCGCAGGCAAAGGCATCCGTCGGGGAGTTTTTGGTACTTTTTGCGGAAAAAAGTACATGAAATCCCGCGGCCGCAGGCCGCAAAAACTACCTCTTGCAAATCACGGGGAAATCGCAGGACTTTCAGGTGTCGGCGTCCTCGCACTGGCGGAAGGGCACCGAGGGATCGTAGAGTTCCGCCAGCGTTTGGCGCACCAACTCCTCGAACCGTTCGGCATAAAGCGTGTAACGTCCGCCGCGGACGCCCGTTTCCCGGTCGTCGAGCGTCGGCAGGTAGTCGGGACGGTTCATCGCCCGCACGTAGTAGAGCGCGGGTTCGGCGTCGACGCCCCGCGTACGGTAGAGCATCATGGCGTAGAGCAAGGTCTGGAGGATGTTCGAAAGCCGCTGTTTGCCTTCGCCGCGGAAAAGGCTCTCCACCCCGGCGAACTCCAGGTGCGGCGCCCCGGTCTTGTAATCGACCACACGCAGCGTTCCGTCGTCCAGCGCGTCGATGCGGTCGGCGATGCCCGCGAACTTCATGCAAAGGGGGCGACCCGCCGCCGTGAAATCGAATCCGTATGCCACTTCCTGCTCCAGCCCCGTGACCGTGAAGCCGTCGTGCGCCGCATCGTAGGGCATCACCCCGCCCCGCAGATAGCGTGTAACGATGTCTTTGACCAGCAGCAGGTTGCCCGTATAGTCGTCGGTCGTGGCCGCGGGGTCCTGCAAATAATTCTCGTTGATCGCCGCCTCGACCGCCGCGGCGATCTCACCCGTGCGGATCATCGCCCGCAGGGTCTCGCCGGGGTGCGCCTCGCCCACGATCCGGGCATAGAGTTTCTGCACCGCGGCGTGAAGGATCGTGCCGAACATCGGGGCGTCGACCTCCTCGGCGATCTCGTCGTCGGCCTGGAGACGCGCCACGGAGTGAAAATAGAACCGCAGGGGACAGGCCACATAGCGGAAGAAAGCCGTCGGCGAGAGCGTGGCCTTCGATTCGGGGTCGGTGAAGCGTCCGAGACGCTGCATGATCCCCTCGTCCTTGGCCACCTCGATCGGATCGGTCTCGGCGAGGTTGACATCCACACCCACCTCGACCTTCCGGACGGGAAATCCGCTCTCGTAGTCGAGCTGGTAGATGTAGCGGCTCGGTTCGCCCGTCGATTTGTCGTCGGCGTGCGAGCAGTAGAGCATCCACACCCGCCGGGCGCGCTGCACGAGGCGGTAGAAATAGTAGGCGTAAACCCCCTCGTGGTGCTCGGGCGTGGGCAGTCCGTAGGCCGCCCGCAGGTTGTAGGGCACGAACGACGCCTGCGCCATGTGGTTGCCCGGGAAGTTGTCGTCGTTCATCGAGAGCAGGACGACGTTTTCGAAATCGAGGTTGCGGGTTTCGAGGATGCCCATGACCTGCACCCCTTCGAGCGGCTCGCCCTCGTAGGGAATGCGCACGGTCTGCAAATGGCGGCGCAGCAGCGAGGTGTAAACCTCCGTCGTCAACTCGATGTCGCACTCGTCCAGCGAATTGCGGAGTTTGGAAATCTCCTCCGAAATCACGGCCAGAAACTCCACGCGCTGACGCCGGTCGTCGCCCTCGTAGGGCGTCCGGGCCACGGCGGCGACGACCCGCAGCAGCCAGTCGGACAGCTCGCGCCACGCGGCGGCGGGCGAAAAGATCATCCGCAGCAGGTCGTTGCGTCCCAGCCATGCGGCGTCGACCGAAATGCGCCGTTCGCGCACGATCTCGTCCTGCATGGCGCGGGTCTCGCGGGCATCGCTGTCCGCGACGTAGGGGTGCGCGAGAATGCCCACGGCGTCGGCATGGTAGAACGTGCATCCTGCGCCCTTCGTGCGGCGGTGAGCCTGCAACTCCACGAGGCGTTCGACGAAGGTGTAGGCCAGGCTGGCCCGCAGCGGATAGCCCATCGTGACGTTGACCTTCCCGATCTCGGGCGGCAGGGCGTAGAGCAGCGGCAGGAGCAGGTTTTCATCGGTCAGCACCACGGCGGTGCGCTTGTCCAGCGGCCCCCGTGCGGCCAGTTCCCGCAGGATTGCGGCGGCGTGCTTGCACTGCACGGCGTTCGACACGGCGGCCACGGCGGTCAGCTCCTTCGGACGCTCCATGTTGTCGTGCGACACGTCCCCGCGCGGCGGGAACTGCACGACGTTCTCGCGCACGAACATTCCGGCCTCCTGCTCGGGGCGGTCTTTATAATAGGAGTCGTAATCCCAGTAGAAATCGGTCTCGGCAGCCGTCGAGAGGAAGCGGAAAAGCTGTTTCTCGCACTCCGACAGGGCGTTGAATCCCGCCACGACATATTGCCGCGCCTCGGGAAAGGCATACCCCTCGCCGCGGATGCGGTCGGCGGCGGCCCGCTGGACCATGCCGTTGTAGGCGATGCCCAGCTCGGAGAGCCGTTCGCGGAAGCGGGCGTAAACCGGCCCCAGGGTCTTCCAGATCGCCAGGAAGCGGCGTTTCTCCTCCGAGAGATCGGTTTCGTCGGCGAGCGTCGACCAGAAACGCAGGATTTGCAGCTGCGCGGGAGTGAGGTACGAAATGTCGGCCTCGATCTCCTTGATCTCCGAGATGTTGCGGAACAGCATCGCGGCGTCGATCCGGTATTTGTCGATGGTGTCGAAATCCGTCAGGAGCATGTCGCCCCAGAAATAGAACTTGTCGAACGGCTCGGCGTGGTATTCCGAATAGATTTTGTAGAGTTCGGGGATCAGCCGTACGCGGTCCCCGGTGCGGAGTCCCGAAATCTCGGTCGTCAGATCGTCGACCGTCACCCACCGGGGCTGCCACATCGGACGCCCGGCGATGCCCGTCAGGGCGTCGACGAAGAACAGCCGCGCACGGCGCGACGGAAAGAGGATCGCCCTTTCGGAAAGCCCTTCGCCGTAACGGGCATAGAGGTCTTCGGCAACTTCGTGGAGAAAGGTTTTCATATAATGCAAAATTCACAATTCACAATAATTTAGTTTGCAGACGTTCAAAACCGACTTCAGCAAAGTCAAAATTATGAATTATGAATTATGAATTGCGAATCACTCCACCCTTGTGATGTCGCCGCCCATGAACTTCGCTCCGCTGCGCACGATGGGCGGAGCGCCCTTGTAGGTGATCTTGCCCCCGGTCGAGGTCTTGCCCTGGAAACGGTCGGTCACCCACAGCGCGGCAACGCCCGAACTGGTGACGTTGGCCTCGGCGGCCATCACCTCCAGCCCCGCTGCTTCGAGTTTTCCGGTCGAGACGAACAGCGAAAGGTAGCGCACCGCGCCCGTCAGCGTCGCCGTGCTCTTGCCCGTAAGCTCCATTTTCAGGTCCTTGACATCCATCCGGGCCGTCACCTGCGCCATGCCGCCCACGGTCAGGTCGAGGACCGTGGCCACCAGCGTGCTGTCGAACGTCGCCACGGCGTCGGCAATGGCGACGCGCTCCAGCGAATTGTAATAAACCGTCACCGAAGTGCGGTCGGGCCGGCGGGCGTCGGAGCGTTCCGTGATGCGCAGCACCTTGTCCTTCACCTCGGCGCGGAATTTGGTCGTATAGGAACCTTTGGTGTCGTAGACGATCTTGGGGGCTTCGGTGTCGGGAACCTGCACGAATTTGACGTCGAGCGGCGCCGACACTTCGACGGCTGTAAACGACGTGAGCCATTCGCGGCGTTCCCCGGTTTCGGCGGGCTGCTGCGCCCGGCAGAGCGCTGCGGCGGCCAGCATCACGGCCGTCAGAATCATTTTCTTCATAACAAGATCTTGTTTTAGCTCCGCTAAATTACAAAATTATTGCGAAGTTCGGGATTTGTTTTGTATTTTTACCCATTAAAACGAAATTTCGGACAGTGAGAGCGAAGATTCTGAATGCAAGCGCCGGATCGGGAAAAACCTACCAGCTGGCCTACAAGTACGTCCGCGACGTGATCGACCAGCCGGGCCTCTACCGCCACATCCTCGCCGTGACCTTCACGAACAAGGCCACCGAGGAGATGAAATCGCGCATCCTGAAGGAGATCCACCGTCTGGCCTCGGGAGGCGCAAGCCCCTATCTGGGAAACCTCTGCCGCGAGCTGTCGCTCGACGAGCGTTCGGTGCGCAAACGCGCCGCCGAGGTGCGTTCGAAAATCCTGCACGACTACTCGCGCTTCACGGTGCTGACGATCGACACCTTCTTCCAGCGCATCCTGCGGGCCTTCATCAAGGAGCTGGGCATCGACCTCAATTACAATGTCGAGATCGAGACGGCTTCGGTGCTGTCGAAGGGCGCCGACACGCTCATCGAGCAGATCACCGTCGACCGCGACCTGCAACGCTGGCTCACGGAGTTCGTGCAGGAGCGCATCGACGAGGGCCGCAAATGGGACATCCGCGACGGCATCCTTTCGCTCGGCGGCGAGTTGTTCAAGGAGAAGAACAAGGACGCGCTGTCGGTGCCGCGGTCGCGCGAGGAACTGGGCCGGATCGTATCGCGCGCCGCGGCGCAGGCCGAGGCGACCAAAAAGCAATTGCAGCAGACCGCCGCCCGGGCCGTTGCGATCATCTCCCGGGCCGGACTTACGGCCGCCGACTTTTCGGGCAAGAGCCGCAGCTTCGCCAATTATTTCTTCACCGTCGCCGCGGGCGAACTGAAACCCTACGGCGCGACGGTGGCCAAGATGGCCGCCGCGCCCGAGGGCTGGGGCGCCAAGGGATCGCCCGCGCAGGCGCTGGCCCCCGAGCTGCAACCCCTGCTGCGCGAAATGTGCGACATCTACGACGCCAACCGCAAGAGCTGGAACACCTGCGACCTGCTGAAGGAGAACTACCGCAGCTTCGCCCTGCTGTCGGACCTCTACAAGCGGGTGCAGCAGCTGTGCGACGAGCAGAACATGATGCTCCTCTCGGAAACCAAATACGTCCTCTCGGAGTTCATCGGCCACAACGACGCGCCGTTCATCTACGAGAAGGTGGGCAACCGTTTCGAGCGTTTTATGATCGACGAATTCCAGGACACCTCCCTGAAGGAGTGGGAAAACTTCCTGCCCCTGCTGCAAAACGCCATGGCGCAGTCGGAGGAGACCTCGGTGCTGATCGTGGGCGACATCAAGCAGTCGATCTACCGCTGGCGGGGCGGCGACTGGAAAATCCTCCACGGCGAGGCCCAGCAGGCGCTGGGCGCGGGCGACACCCAAGTCGAGGTGCTGCGGGAGAACTGGCGGAGCCTCCCCGCGGTGGTCGCCTTCAACAACCGCATCATCGAACGGATCGTCGCCGCGGACAACCGTGCGCTGAACGAAACCCTCGCAAAGGCCTCCGAGGAGGGTTCCGTCGATCCCGCGGAGGCCGCTGCGCTGCGCGACACCCTCGCCGACGCCTACCGCGGACATGCCCAGCTCCCGCGCCGCAAGGCCGAACACCCGGGCTACGTCTCGGTCGAGACCTTCGCCGAGCGGCCGCCCGTCGTGGAGCGCATCTGCGCGCTGATCGACAAGGGATTCCGGCCGTGCGACATTATGATCCTCGTGCGCGGGGGCACCGACGGCGCGAAGGTCGCCGCCGAACTGCTCGACTTCAAACGCCGCAACGAGGACCCGCGCTACCGTTTCGACGTGATGACCCAGGAGGCTCTGATCGTGGGCAACGCCCCCGTCAGCTCGTTCATCGCCGCGGCCCTGCGGCTGGCGCTCAACCCCGACGACTCGCTCTCGCGCGCCGTCTACAACCACTACCTCGGCCGCCCGTTCGACCGGCCGCTCGACGATTCGGAACGCGATTTTTTCCGCTCGGTGCGGCTCCTGTCGCCCGAGGAGGCGTTCGAGCGGATCGTCATGCGGCACGCCCTGCAAGGCGACCGTCGGCAGACGGCCTACCTCCAGGCCATCCACGAGCAGATCATCTCGTTCTGCGCGACGAAAATCGCCGACATAGCGCTGTTCCTCCGCTGGTGGGAGGAGACGGGCAAAAACCGCTCGCTGTCGGTCGAGGAGAGCGCCACGACGGTCGAGATCACCACCATCCACAAGGCCAAGGGGCTTGAAAAGCGGGCCGTGCTCATCCCCTACTGCTCGTGGTCGCCGGACCCCAAGTCGAGCGGCACGGTGCAGAACATCGTCTGGGCCGAGGCCCGCGGCGACGGGGCCGAAGCGATCGGCCGCTTCCCGGTGAGGTACAAGAAGGCGATGGCCGAATCGGGCTTCTCGGCGGAGTACTACCGCGAGCTGGTCTACGCCCACGTCGACAACGTCAACCTGCTGTACGTGGCCCTCACGCGCGCCGCCGAGTCGCTGCACATCTTCATCCCGCAGAAGGGCGGCCGCACGGTCGGGGGGCTGCTGCTCCAGAGCATCGCAACCGACGGCGACAAGGCCCTGCTGGGCGACTTCGAAGGCAGCTGCACCATCGACGAAGCGGGCGAACACTTCGCTTTCGGGGAGTTCGCGGGCCCCGTCGCGGGCGGTTCGAAACACTCCGAGGCCGAGCACGTCATTCTGGAGGAGTACCCCACGGCGCAGGCTGACCTGCGGCTGCGGCTCCCCTCGCAACGCTATTTCGAGGACGGCGGCGAGGTCGAGCTCTCGCCCCGGAACCTCGGCATCCTGATGCACAGGGCCTTCGAGCAGGCCGACGACGAGGCCGGAATCCACGAGGCCGTGCGCGGCATGCAGGCCGACGGCACGCTGTCCGAAGCCGATGCCGCGACCCTGCGGCAGATGATCGCCCGGGCCTTGGAACACCCCGAGGTGCGCGAATGGTTCGGCGGAGGCTGGGAGCGCGTGCGCAACGAAAACGAAATCATCATCCCCGGCAGAGGGTCGACGCGGCGTCCCGACCGCGTGATGATCGACGGACGCCGGGTCGTCGTCGTCGACTACAAGTTCGGCCTGCGCGACGCCGAACGCCACCGCCGGCAGATGCGCGAATACCTCCGCCTGCTGGGCGAAATGGATTATGCCCCGGCCGAGGGGTATCTGTGGTATGTGAAACTGGGTAAAATCGAAAAAGTGGAGCCATGAGAAGCATTCTCCGAAGCCTTCCCGCCGCATTCCGCCGCCGGGGCCTCCGCATCGCCGCGACCCTCGTGCTGCGCGCCGTGCTGAACCTGGCGGGACTCGCGGCCCTGCTGCCGGTGCTGACGCTGGTGCTCGACCCCGCGGGATTCGAGGGCGACGGGCCGCTGGCGACGGTCTACGTCTGGTCGGGCGTCGCCTCGCCGCGCACGTTCGCACTCGCGGTCTGCGGGGCCGTCGTGGGGTTCATCGTCCTCAAATGCGGCGTCAACTTCCTGCTGGCACGCGCCGAACGCCGCTACATCTACGACCTCTACCGCACCCTTTCGCGCCGCCTCTACATCGCCTACCACGACCGGGGTCTGGCCTTCATCAACAATTCGAACTCCTCGGTGCTGGCGCGCAACGTCAACGTCGTCTGCCTGGCATTCGCCGCCGGGGTCCTGCGCCCCGCCGCCGCGATGATCGCCGAGGCGATGCTCTTCGTCCTGCTGTTCGCCTCGCTGGCTCTCTACACGCCCCTCGCGGCGCTGCTCTCCGTCGTGATCTTCCTCCCCGCGGTGTGGCTCTACTACGCGCTGGTCCGCAACCGCATCAACCGTTACGGCGAACAGGAGAACCGCGCCCAGCGCGAGAAGTCGCGCCTCGTGGCCGAGACCTTCCGGGGATACGCCGACATCGAGTTGAGCGACGCCTTCCCGGGGATGCTCCGCGCCTTCGACCGCACGATGGACGAAGTGGTGCGCACCCGCTCGCGCGAGGCCGACATCGGCCAGCTGCCCCAACTCTTCACCGAGATCGGGCTTGCCGTGGGCATGGCCCTGCTGGCGGCCGTGAGCTTCGGCGGCGGGCAGTCGCAGCTGCTGTTCGGCGTCTTCGCCGTGGCGGCCCTGCGGCTGATGCCCTCCGTGCGCGGCATCATGTCGGGCTGGGCCACGATCCGCTACAACCGCTACACCATCCCCATCCTGCGCGAAGCGGCCCTCCACGAGCCGGCCTCCGCGCACCCCGAGGTCCCGACGCGCGAAACGCTGCCCTTCGAGCGCGAAATCTCGGTCCGCAACCTCTCGTTCCGCTTCACCGAAGAGAGCCGGGAACTTTTCCACGGCCTCACGCTGACCATCCGCAAGGGCGAACGCATCGGCATCCGCGGGGCGTCGGGCGCAGGCAAGACCACCCTTTTCAACCTCCTGCTGGGCCTTTACGAACCCACGTCGGGAGAAATCGCCGTCGACGGCACGCCCCTCACCGCCGCAAACCGCCGGGCATGGCAGAACCGCATCGGCTATGTCTCGCAGCGTCTGTTCCTCACCGACGGAACATTCGCGGCCAACGTCGCACCGGGCGTCCCGGACGCCGAAATCGACCGCCGCCGGGTCACCGAAGCCCTCGAAGCGGCCCAGCTGGGCGAATTCATCGCTTCGCTGCCCCTGGGGATCGACACCCCCGTCGGCGAATGCGGCTGCGGACGCGGACACTGAAACCGCCACCCCTACGGACGTGCTTTTCTTCGACGAGGCGACCTCGGCGCTCGACAGCCGCACCGAAGGGGAGATCAACCGTTCGATCGCCGCGATCGCCGCGCGGAATCCGGGCCTTACGCTGCTGGTGATCGCCCACCGCGAAACCTCGCTCGAATACTGCGACCGAATCATAACGCTGGAAAAATAAGATGAAGAATCGGAAGCCGTCCCTTATTCCCATCCGCCAGCTGCGACCCTCTCCCAGCGAGGGAGAGGGCCTACGATTCACCCAGCTCGTACGGCAGAGTATATCCTTGCACCGCCGGCGCGAAAAAAAATGAACGCTAACAACCGCTTTATGAATTATACGATCGCCAATATCCGCGTCTCCCTGCCCGACGCCTGCACGGGAGAGCATTTCACCCGGGCCCTGCGCCCGTTCCTGACACTCGGCGCCGGCCCTGCGGACCTCGCGCTGGAAATCGTCCCCCGGATTCCGGCCGAAGCCGATTACCGCGAACTCGACATCTTCGAGTTTCCCGACGCCGACGCCGACTGCCGTTTCGGGACCGACGCGGCGGGCTACCTGCTCGAAATGACGCCCCGCGACGGCAGCGCCCCGGCCCGCTACCGCATGGCCTACGGCGCGGCGGCGGCCCGTAGCGACATCACCCCCGGACACAATCCCGCGCTGTTCCGGTTCGGGGTCTGGATTCTTTTCAACATCGCGGCGCTGCCCCTCGGAGCCGTGGCCTTCCACTCCTCGGTGATCCGCTACCGCGGCCGGGGAGTGCTGTTCCTCGGCGAATCGGGAACAGGCAAAAGCACCCACACGCGGCTGTGGCGGGAGCATATCCCGGGTGCGGAACTGCTCAACGACGACAGTCCGATCATCCGGGCCACGGACAGCGAAGCCCTCGTCCACGGATCGCCGTGGAGCGGCAAAACGCCCTGCTACCGCAACGAGAGCTGCCCGATAGCCGCCGTCGTACGGCTCTCGCAAGCCCCGCACAACCGCATCCGCCGCCTGCGGCCGATCGAGTCCATCGGAGCGTTGCTCCCCTCCGCACCCCCGGCCTTCGCCCGCGACGAACGGCTTTCGGACGACACCTGCGGCCTGCTCTCCCGGCTGATCGCACAGGTTCCCGTCTACCACCTGGAGTGCCTGCCCGACGCAGCGGCGGCGCAGCTCGCCTGCCGAACGGTTTTCAACGACGCGACGCTATGATCCTGCTCCCCAACCAACTCTTCTTCGCCGAGGTCGAGGCGATGCTCGCCGAAGGCCGCGAGGTTCAGATCCGCATGAAGGGCCACAGCATGCGGCCCCTGCTACGCAGCGAGCGTGACCAGGTCGTGCTGACGCCCTGCACCGACCCCGCGCGCCTGCGACCGGGCGACGTGGTGCTGTTCCGCTGCTGCGGCCGCCACATCCTCCACCGCATCGTCCGCCGCGACGGCGACCGCCTCACACTCGCGGGCGACGGGAACTACCGCATCACGGAACAGTGCACGACACGCGACGTCGCCGGCATCGCCGTCCGGGTCATCCGCGCCTCGGGCCGCGTCGTCGGCTGCGACTCCCCCGGCTGGCGGCTCCGGTCGCGCCTCTGGCTCGCGATCCCGCCCTGGCTGCGACGGCAGGTGCTGCGCGTGCTCTGGCATTCGGGCTGGAAATGAAAAAGGCAGGGCTTTCGACAGCCCTGCTTTTTTACGGCGTATAGGTCATTTCGGGTGCTAAAATCGTTGTAATACTGGTGTCTGTCAGTATGATATGACCATTCAAAACTTTTGAACACATATTTGATGCGAGCGCTTTCGCTCTATAGGTCAAAACGGGTGCTGAAAATGGCACCCGTTTTTGGTGGATTCATCTGTATTTTGTTATTTTGCATTGCGGCTTAAAGCGTAACGGAGCTCTGCTGGGGAGCACCTCCGCCAGGAATAAAGCCGTCCAATATGCATAATGCGATTCAGGAGATGGCCTTAGCGGTTGTCTCCTTTTTCATTATGCAATTTGGCATATGCCAAGAAAAACCCGTTCATCATCCGCTTGCGGTTTTCCTCAATCATTCCCGGATGATTCCGCAAGGCTTTCTTCATGTCGGTGAATGTGCCTTCGATCATATTGTTTGTGTTGGGCATACCTCTGACTTTCTCGTATGTAAACAAAAAAGGAAGGTAGGTCGATATGCTGACCATGGCAGATCTGAGCCGTTGATGGGTATATATCGTGCGTCCGGTAATCTCGTTGACCGTCTTTTCTTTCAGGAAGTCATGCCATTTCCTCTTCCATTTCTCAAATGCACTGACGAATGCACTTTCATTCATGTCTTTTAGACGGTATGCAAGATCCAATAACTCCTTTCCTGCCTCAAGTTGCGGATTCTTGGTCAGTTTTCTTCTTATTATCGCCACCATGTGGAACTGGCACATCTGTATTCTGTATTCCGAAAGGACGGTAAACAGCTTTTGAAAACCATCAATGACAATCCCCTGAATGGCATACCCGCATCCTACTATATGTTTCACAGCGTCCTCGTAATCACTGATGTGCTCGTGGGCGATATGCTTCATGTAAAGAAGTCTGCCGCTTCCGCTTTCCAGAGCCAGCAGCACTCCTGTATTGCGCCCAAAATACGTGGCGTCGAGATGTATCACACCGCTTCCTTTGATCCTAGGCTGTTCCCAGCTGAACGAAATGGAGGCAAGCCGACGTGTCACGGTCGAAGCACTGAGACCTGTAGTTTCACTGATCTGGGCTATTGTCTGCTTGCCGTGCAGGTACATCTCCCAGATGTCTTCTTTTGTAAAATCACGCCCGCCGCTGAAGCGGCGTCCACAAACCATGCACTTGTATCGTTGGACGCTTTTGCGTTTTCCGTCCTTCTTTACAATGGGGGAATTGCATGTCGGGCATTTTTTTGTTCATAATGCAATTTCTATATTTTCAAATGCCAAAATATACTGAAAATCAAATAGAATGCCACGCTATCGGCACCCGTTTTGACCTATAGCGTGGCGTTTTCCTGTTTTTGAGGCGTTTCAGCACCCGTTTTGACTAATAAGTCTAATTTCAGCACCTTTATCCAGCACAGCCGGTCACCGCTTTGCATATCGCTTCGTCATCTGGAGTGGCACTTCCATG
>ENA-USUK01002643-USUK01002643.1-human-gut-metagenome-genome-assembly--contig:-NODE-2643-length-11685-cov-35.782822_pt1 | contig 11685 bp, 7 predicted proteins | sample MGYA00250062_ERZ773400 | MGnify/ENA primary metagenome ERZ773400 (study PRJEB29103, sample SAMN06111961) | human gut metagenome | biome: human gut; feature: ankylosing spondylitis patient; material... | reverse complement strand
ATCGAACGCGCCAAAGCCAAAGCAGACAGCTATAAAAAATAAGGAGTATCTCTCGCTTTATCTTATATAAGAAAGGGTCCTCGGCCTTACGGATGGACTCGGGGCTGGTGCCCAGCAGCTTCACGCCGTATTTGGCCAGGGTGCCGTTCTCGTGGAGGGCCATGGCCAGGTTCAGGCCGGTCTGGCCGCCCAGGGTGGGCAGGATGGAGTCGGGCCGCTCCATCTCGATGACCTGGGTCACAGAGGGGATATTCAGCGGCTCGATATACACGTGGTCGGCAATGTCCTTGTCCGTCATGATGGTGGCGGGGTTAGAGTTGACCAGGACCACCTCGATGCCCTCTTCCTTCAGGGCGCGGCAGGCCTGGGTGCCGGCATAGTCAAACTCGGCGGCCTGGCCGATGACGATGGGGCCGGAGCCCAGCACCAGGACCTTCTTAATATCGGTATACTTCGGCATTACTTGGCACCTCCCATGGAATCAATAAAGCGGTTGAAGAGGTATTCCGTATCCTTGGGGCCGGCGTTGGCCTCGGGGTGGAACTGGGTGGTAAAGCAGTTGGGGCGCTTGTACCTCAGTCCCTCGCAGGTGCCGTCGTTGACGTTGATGTGGGATACCTCGGCCACGGCGGGATCCACCGTGTCGGAGAGGACCATATAGCCGTGGTTCTGGCTGGTGATGAACACGCGGTTCTTCTCCAGGTCCCGGACGGGGTGGTTGCCGCCCCGGTGTCCGTAGGCCAGGCGGCCGGTCTTGGCGCCGGTGGCCAGGGCCAGCAGCTGGTGGCCCATGCACACGCCGAAGATGGGGATGGTGCTGTCATAGAGCTTGCGCAGCTCGGCGATGATCTCAGTGTTTTCCTCCGGGTCGCCGGGGCCGTTGGAGAGCATCACGCCGTCAAAGCCGCCGGAGAGCACCTCGCCGACGGGGGTATAGGCGGGCAGGGCCACCACCTTACAGCCGCGGCGGCGCAGGCACTCGATGATGTTCTGCTTCACGCCGTAGTCCATCACGGCGACCAGATGCTTCTCCTCGCCATAGGCCTCGAACACCTCAGGCTGGGTCCGGGTCACCTTGCGGACGGTGTCCTTCACCTCGTAGGAGCGCAGCCGCTCCATGACCTCGGCGACATTAAAATGCTCCGCACAGGTGAGCATACCGTTCATGCTCCCCTGACTGCGGAGTATTTTCGTCAGTGCCCGGGTGTCCACGCCCTGGATGCCGGTAATGTCGTATTGTTTCAGATAGCTGTCCAGTGTGTCCTCACAGCGGAAATTACTCCCCTGGGGAGACAGATGGCGGACAACAAGGGCCTCCACCCAAGGGCGGCGGGACTCGTTGTCCTCGTGGTTGACGCCGTAATTGCCAATGAGGGGATAGGACATCACCACGCCCTGTCCAGCATAGCACTCTCGGTGGAAGGGCTCGCTTCTTTCATGTGTGTTCTTTTTTTAAGAAAAATTCCTTCAGCCGCCCGGACAGCACCTACCTGACCTGCATTTAAAGCAGTTCCGCCAGGTCTTGTAACTCCATGACTTGCACACACTTCTCCGATCGCGTAAAGACCAGAGAGATTGGTTTCCCATAGATGGTTGGTGGACAGACCACCGTTATTATGTTGGGCACATACGGCAATCTCCAAACGTTCTTTAAACAGATCTACATGGTGATCCTGATAAAAAAGAATAGCAGGCTCGTTCATATGCTTTAAACGTTCAATGGGTGTTCCGAAGCAGGCTCCGGCCTGGCTTAAATATTCTTTTGCTTCCGGGATCAGAAGAACCGGTAAATACAATTTTCAGTTGCGGATAACGTTCATAGCATGTGCGCAAATCGTGACTCCAATCTGGAAGCTTGAAAACTTGGTCAATAAGCAGGACTTTTCCCCCTCTTTTAACAAATTCCCCGGCAAAGTCTACTAAACTGTATTGTGAAAAGTAGAAATTATTCATGTTTACGAACAAGCATGAACGGTCCGTTCCGAACTTTTCTTTTGCATATTGTAAAAGAAATGTGGTTTTGCCTACCCCTCTTGTACCTTTTATACCAATCAAGCGATCATTCCAGTCTATTTCATCCATGAGATCACGGCGAACAGGAGCGTTGGTATGTTCCACCAAATAATTATGTGTTCTGTAAAATGCTTCCATGAATTCTGTTTCTAGGCTGCAAATATACGAATACTTCATAATATTGCAAACTGGAGATGACAAAAATTCATTCTTTGATTAAGTTTTTTTGAATCTCTTCTGGTGCATCAAAGGTGGGGATTTGTTGGTTTGCTTTTCGGGTATAGATTCTCGATTTTATATTTGTAAAGAGGAGGATTCGTAGCTGTTTTTGTGTAATCTCAGTACTTTCAAAGAAGTACTACAGTACTCCCGTGAAAGTACTGAAGTACTTCATAGGCAGTACTACAGTACTTCTTCGGGAGTACTGGAAACTTTGACTTCTGTTTGTTTTTGGGGAGGGAGAATTAGAATTGATAATTCTTTTCCACCCAGTCGATGAATGCCTGGTTCACCTGGCGTGTTCCTCCCGGGGTAGGATAGTCTCCACTAAAATACCAGTCTCCCGGATGGGCCGGACATGCTTCATGCAGTCCTTCCAACGTTTGGTAAACAATCTGTACTTTTGCCCGCGTAGTGGCAGGAGTCAGTAATGCAGCAATCTTTTCTGATATTTCTTCATCGCTGAAAGGAGCATAAATTTCCTTTACGTAGTTGCGCATTTTTTCTTTAGGCAGGTTCAGCTGTTCTTTTGACTTTCTATAGGCGTATTCAATGACGTGCTGCATGTCGCGTTCTTCCAACAGAGCGATGGCAGCCTTAAAGGCGATGAATTGCTCCATGCTAGCCATGTCGATGCCATAGTAATCCGGATAGCGGACTTGTGGGGAAGAGGATACGATGACAATCTTTTTGGGCTGCAGACGGTCGAGAATGCTGATGATACTTTGCTTCAAAGTTGTTCCTCGTACGATACTGTCGTCGATGATTACCAGGTTGTCTTCCTGTGGCACAAGGCTTCCGTAGGTAATATCATATACGTGGGCTGCCAGGTCGTTACGGGTATTTCCTTCCGCAATAAAGGTACGCAACTTAATATCCTTGATGGCTACCTTCTCGCTTCGGATGCGTTGAGAAAGAATCTGTTTCAATTCTTCATGACTAGGCGTGTGACCCAAGGCCTCGATTTGCTTGATTTTAAGTTGGTTCAGGTAATTGTCCAGTCCTTCCAGCATTCCATAGAAAGCCACTTCGGCTGTATTGGGAATGAATGAGAATACGGAATGGGCAATGTCATGATTGACTGCAGAGAGAATCGGTTCAATCAGTTTTTCTCCTAATTTTTTACGTTCACGGTAGATATCCACGTCACTTCCCCGGCTGAAGTAGATGCGTTCGAAAGAGCAGGGTTTTAATTTCCCTGGTTTGTTGATTTGTGCCAATCTGAGCTGACCTTTCTTATTGACCAATACAGCTTGTCCTGGCATCAGTTCATGGATGCTTTCAGCAGGGATATTCAATACCGTCTGAATGACAGGACGTTCCGAAGCTAATACCATGATTTCATCGTCCTGATACCAGAACGCCGGGCGAATGCCCCATGGGTCGCGTACGGCAAAGGTTTCACCGCTTCCTGTCATTCCGCAGATGACGTAACCTCCATCCCAGGATGGGGAAGATGTTTTCAGCACGTTTGTCAGGTCAATCCGGTCTTCAATGGCATGCGTGATGTCCATTCCCTTCAAGCCTTCTTCTTTGCACTGGTTGTAAAGGCGTTCCACTTCTCTGTCCAGCCGGTGGCCTACCTGCTCCAGCATGATATAGGTATCTGCGTATTTACGGGGATGTTGTCCGGCTTCAGTAATATCGGCAAAGATTTCGTCTACATTGGTCAGATTGAAGTTACCGCACAATGCCAGGTTCTTGGCACGCCAGTTATTGCGGCGGAGAAATGGATGAACATACGAGATACCGCTTTTTCCGGTGGTCGAATAACGCAGGTGTCCCATGTAAAGTTCTCCGGCAAAGGGCAGGCACTTCTTTGCAAATTCAGCATCGTGCAACTGTTCTTCCGTTAAATCTTTGTATTGTTGATGAACGTTGTTGAAGATTTCTGTAATGGCTCCCGCTCCGAGTCCTCTTTCACGGAACATGTATTCCTCACCAGGGTTGGCTTGCAGTTTTACGCAGGCTAATCCTGCAGCTTCTTGTCCTCTGTTGTGCTGCTTCTCCATCAGCAGATAAAGCTTGTTCAAGCCATACATCCATGTACCATATTTTTCCTGATAATATTCCAGTGGTTTCAGGAGCCGGATAAGAGCGACTCCGCATTCATGTTTTAATGTTTCCATCTGTATTTTGTTTTCAAGCCATATTATGATTTTCGTTTACAAAATAACAGACAATTATTAAAAGAGGTATGTGCTGTGCCTGAAAAAATACATTGTTTCTGTCTTTTTGTGATAAATGTAATCAAAATGTATTTATTCTGTTTTATTCTGAAACTTTTCCGCTTGCTATATAAAGAAAATGAAAGCCTTGGTTTGTGTAGATGAAAATATTGTAATGAAAAATCCTACAAAAGTGTCATATTGGAAGTGATATTATTATTTTTGTGGACAAATAGAATGTAAACTCTGTTTTGGGTATTAATAATGAAAGATAAAATGAGGTTAGCAGGAAAATTTATGAGAAAAGAAGAGCAGGAAGTAACAGAATGTCATCAGACATCTTCCGGGCTTTATCAACCGGAGTACGAGCACGATGCTTGTGGAGTAGGTATGATTGTAGACATTCATGGTAATAAATCACATGAATTGGTGGATGCAGCCTTGAAAGTCTTGGAAAATATGAAACATCGTGGCGCAGAAGGCGCAGACAACAAGACGGGTGACGGTGCAGGTATTATGCTGCAGATTCCACATGAGTTTATATTGTTACAGGGAATTCCGGTGCCTGAAAAGGGGAAATATGGTACGGGATTGGTTTTTCTTCCGAAAGACGCGAAGGAACAGGAGTCCATTCTGAGCATCCTGATTGAAGAGGTAGAGCGTGAAGGATTGTCATTGATGCACTTGCGTTCCGTACCCGTGAATTCTTCAATCTTAGGAAAAAGTGCGTTGGAGACTGAACCAGACATTAAGCAGGTGTTCATTACCGGGGCAACCGACCTGGAAAATTTTGAACGTACCTTATATATTGTGCGTAAAAAGATTGAACGCCGTGTACATCATAAGGACTTTTACATTGTTTCCTTGTCCAGTAAAAATATTATATATAAAGGTATGCTGTCTTCGGTACAGGTGCGTGAATATTTCCAGGACCTTACCCAGCCTTACTTTACCAGCGGACTGGCCATCGTACATTCTCGTTTTAGTACGAATACATTTCCTACCTGGAGTTTGGCACAGCCTTTCCGCTTGTTAGCCCATAATGGAGAAATCAATACCATTCGTGGAAACAGAGGATGGATGGAGGCGCGTGAAAGTGTACTTTCCACTCCTTTATTAGGTGACGTGAAGAAAATAGGTCCGATTATACAGCCGGGAATGAGTGACAGTGCCTCACTCGATAATGTGTTGGAGTTTTTCGTAATGTCCGGATTGAGCCTGCCGCATGCCATGGCTATGCTTGTGCCAGAGTCATTCAATGACAAGAATCCTATTAGTGAGGAGCTGAAGGCGTTTTATGAGTACCATTCCATTTTGATGGAACCTTGGGACGGACCGGCTGCCTTGTTGTTCAGCGACGGACGTTATGCCGGTGGTATGCTCGACCGTAACGGTTTGCGCCCGGCACGTTACCTGATTACCAAAAATGATATGATGGTGGTAGCCAGCGAAGCTGGAGTCATTAATTTTGAACCTGAAGCCATTAAGGAAAAAGGCCGTCTTCAGCCAGGCAAGATATTGTTGGTAGATACCCAGGAAGGACGTATTTACTACGATGGCGAACTGAAGAGCCAGTTGGCGGCTTCAAAGCCTTATCGTCAGTGGCTTTCTACCAACCGTATTGAACTGGATACATTACGCAGTGGCCGTAAGATTTCCAATTCTGTACCTGATTATGAACGTCGCCTGCGTGCATTCGGATTTACTCGCGAAGACATAGAACGTACACTTACTCCAATGTGTATGAATGGGGCCGAACCCACAGCTTCTATGGGTAACGATACTCCTCTGGCTGTGTTGTCCGACAAGCCGCAGATATTGTTCAATTATTTCCGTCAACAGTTTGCTCAGGTGACCAATCCGCCAATCGACCCGATACGTGAGGAACTGGTGATGTCGCTGACGGAATATATCGGAGCTGTAGGAACCAACATCTTGTTGCCGAGTGAATCGCATTGTAAGATGGTGCGTCTGCCACATCCGATTCTGAACAATACGCAGCTTGATATATTGTGCAACATTCGTTATAAAGGGTTCAATACCGTGAAGTTGCCGATGCTGTTCGATGCAGCAAGAGGAGCGGAAGGTCTGCGTGAGGCATTGAATGAGTTGTGCAAGAAAGCCGAGGCGGCAGTGGACGAAGGTGTGAACTACATCATTCTTTCCGATCGTGAGATTGATGCAGCACATGCAGCCATTCCTTCTTTGCTGGCTGTAAGTGCCGTACACCATCACCTGATTTCTGTACAAAAGAGAGTACAGACCGCATTGGTGGTAGAAAGTGGAGAAATTCGGGAAGTGATGCACGCTGCCTTGTTGCTGGGATATGGAGCGAGCGCCATCAATCCGTATATGGTATTTGCCATTCTGGATGACATGGTGAAGAAAGGCGATGTGCAGTTGAATTATGAAACCGCCGAAAAGAACTACATAAAAGCCGTTTGCAAGGGACTCTATAAAGTAATGAGTAAGATGGGTATCAGTACGATACGTTCTTACCGTGGAGCAAAGATTTTTGAAGCCGTTGGTTTGGGCAGTGAAGTGCTTTCTACTTACTTCGGTACTCCTTCTTCATCCATTGGAGGTGTCGGATTGGAAAGCATTGCCAAAGATTACCAGGCGTTCCATGATGCAGGTTTTGCAAAAGAGGTCGACGATTTGTTGCCTTACATCGGTCAGTTCTCCTACCGTAAGGATGGCGAGAAGCATGCCTGGAATCCGGAAACTATCAGTGCTTTGCAGTTGGCCACTCGTTTGGGAAGTTATGCTAAGTTCAAGGAATATACGCGTCGGGTAGATGAAAAGGAAAGTCCGATATTCTTGCGTGACTTCTTCTCTTTCCACCGTAATCCGATTCCATTGGAAGATGTAGAGCCGGTAGAGGAAATTGTAAAGCATTTTGTAACGGGCGCCATGTCTTTTGGTTCTATCAGTAAAGAGGCGCATGAAGCCATGGCACTGGCCATGAACAAGCTGAACGCCCGTAGTAATACGGGTGAAGGAGGAGAGGATTCCGACCGTTTCCATGAAACCTACGATGGCATTTCCTTGTGCAGTAAGACCAAACAGGTCGCTTCCGGACGTTTCGGTGTAACCACTGAATACTTGGTGAATGCCGAAGAAATTCAGATTAAGGTAGCACAGGGTGCTAAACCGGGTGAAGGTGGACAGCTTCCGGGATTCAAGGTAAATGAAGTGATTGCCAAGACGCGTCATTCTATTCCGGGCATTTCGTTGATTTCGCCTCCCCCTCATCACGATATTTATTCAATTGAAGACTTGGCTCAGCTGATATTCGATTTGAAGAACGTGAATCCGAAAGCCAAAATCAGTGTGAAACTGGTAGCTGAAAGTGGTATTGGTACCATCGCAGCCGGTGTGGCAAAAGCAAAGGCTGATTTGATTGTCATTTCAGGAGCAGAAGGTGGAACAGGAGCTTCTCCGGCCTCTTCCATGCGCTATGCCGGTATTTCTCCGGAAATCGGTCTGAGCGAGACACAGCAGACACTGGTACTCAACGGACTCCGTGGTCAGGTACGTTTGCAGACTGACGGACAGTTGAAGACTGGACGTGACATCATCAGCATGGCTTTGCTGGGAGCAGAAGAGTTTGGATTCGGAACTTCTGTATTGATTGTTTTGGGATGTGTCATGATGCGTAAATGTCATGCCAATACGTGTCCGGTAGGTGTGGCTACACAGGATCCGCAGTTGCGGGCACATTTCCGCGGACATTATCGTTATGTGGTCAACTTCTTCCGTTTCCTGGCACAGGAGGTACGTGAATACCTGGCAGAGATGGGATTCTCCCGTCTGGAAGACATTGTAGGACGTACGGATTTGATTGAAATACGTCCGACAACTCATGAAAAGGCTTCATTGCTCGATTTCAGTAAATTGTTGCATAAAGTCGATAACGGTGCAGCCTTACATAATGTAACGGAACAGCGTCATGAGATAGAGCACGTGAAGGATGTCAGCATGCTGGCTGCTGCACGCGAAGCACTGGAAAACCGTAAGGAGGTATCGTTGGAATATGCCATATCCAATACCGACCGTTCGGTAGGAGCCATGCTTTCTGGAGCCGTAGCTGCCAAGTATGGACAGGCTGGATTGCCCGCACAGACCATCCAGGTGAAGTTTAAAGGTTCAGCCGGACAGAGTTTCGGTGCTTTCCTTCCACATGGGGTCAGCTTCAAGCTGGAAGGTGAAGCGAATGATTACCTGGGCAAGGGCTTGAGCGGAGGACATATTTCGGTACAGCCTCCGGTAAGAAGCAATTTCCTGGCCGAAAACAACGTAATCGCTGGTAATACATTGTTGTATGGTGCCACGAGTGGAGAGGTGTATATCAATGGATGTGTAGGTGAGCGTTTTGCCGTACGTAACTCCGGTGCCATTACGGTAGTAGAAGGAGTAGGCGACCATTGCTGTGAGTACATGACAGGCGGACGAGTAGTCGTACTGGGTAAGACCGGACGTAACTTTGCTGCAGGTATGAGTGGGGGAGTTGCTTACGTATGGGATAAAGACCGTAACTTCGATTACTTCTGTAACATGGAAATGGTAGAGCTTTCTCTGTTGGAAGATGCTACAGCCCGCAAGGAACTGCATGAACTGGTTCGTCAGCATTATCTGTACACCGGTTCTCAACTGGCACGTACGATGTTGGATAACTGGAGCCGTTATGTAGAAGAATTTATTCAGGTAACTCCGATTGAATACAAGAAAGTGCTGGCTGAAGAGCAGATGCGCAAACTGCAGCAGAAGATAGCCGAAGTACAGCGTGATTATTGATTAATTGTTGAACAGTAAAAAACTAGATATATGGGAAATCCAAAAGCATTTCTGACCGTTCCCAGACAAGAGGCTGGATACCGTCCGGTACACGACCGTATCATGGACTTCAGTGAAGTGGAACAGACGTTGAACACAAGCGAGCGAAAGCTCCAGGCATCGCGGTGTATGGACTGTGGGGTACCTTTCTGCCATTGGGCATGCCCGTTGGGCAATCGTCCTCCGGAGTTCCAGGATGCCATGTACAAGGGAAAATGGAAAGAAGCTTATGAGATACTTACCGGAACCAATGATTTTCCGGAGTTCACTGGCCGTATATGTCCGGCATTGTGTGAAAAGAGTTGTGTGTTGAAGTTGAGTATGGATGCACCGGTAACCATTCGTGAAGATGAAGCTGCTATCATTGAAGCTGCTTTTCGTGAAGGGTACGTACAGCCTCGTCAATATGAACGAAACGGAAAATCTGTGGCTGTCATCGGTTCCGGACCTGCAGGACTGGCTGCCGCCAATCAGTTGAACCGCAGAGGATATGCGGTGACGGTGTTTGAAAAACTGGAATACGTGGGAGGCTTGTTGCGGTTTGGTATTCCGAATTTTAAACTCAGCAAGTCGGTAATCGACCGCCGTGTGGCAGTGATGGAAGCAGAAGGAATCACTTTCAAGGTCAATGCCGATATTGACGTGACAAATCTTCCCGAAGGATTTGATGCATACTGCATTTGTACGGGTACGCCGCAGGCACGCGATTTGAATATCCCCGGACGTGAACTGAAAGGTATCCATTTTGCTATGGAGATGTTGGCGCAGCAGAACCGCGTGCTGATGTACATCATCTTAATGCCGAGCTTTTTGCAGACTTCCGCGATATTTCTTGTCCCGCCTGCGTTGACCTTCATGCAAACATCCACATTGTCCTCCGCTGCGTCAACCGCTGTATAAGCGGCACAGTGGATGACCGCCTCGACATTTGCCTCCGTGATCACACGGTCGCATGCCTCTTTATCGGTAATATCCATCTCCGCAAGATCGACTCCGATCGGAGTCAGACCGCGTTTTTCCATCTCATTTACAACGTCATGACCAAGCTGGCCTTTTACGCCTGTTACTAAAACTCTCATGTTCGCGTTATTCCTTTCACCTGAAAGTGCCTTACTTTAAATCTTTACCGAGGCGGTCGCCGTACATATTATCGAAGTAATTGCTGTACTCACCGCTTAAGATGTGCTTCCACCAGTCCTCGTTATCCAGATACCACTGGATCGTCTGCTGGATACCGGTATCAAAGTTGTACTTCGGCTTCCAGCCAAGCTCTGTCTCAAGCTTTGTCGGATCGATCGCATAACGTCTGTCATGACCCGGACGGTCTGTTACGAACTTGATCAGGCTCTCCGGCTTATTTAATGCCTTTAAGATCGTCTTGACAACCTCAAGGTTTGTGCGCTCGTTGTGTCCGCCGACGTTATATACTTCACCGACACGGCCCTTGTGGATGATCAGGTCGATCGCCTCACAGTGGTCGGAAACGTGGAGCCAGTCACGGACATTCTCACCTGTTCCGTATACCGGAAGTGCCTCATCAGCGAGGGCACGGCTGATCATTAACGGGATCAGCTTCTCCGGGAAGTGGTACGGACCGTAGTTGTTAGAGCAGCGGGAGATTGTCACCGGAAGTCCATAGGTTCTGTGGTAGGCGAGAACGAAGAGGTCAGCGCTTGCCTTGGAGGAAGAGTACGGGCTGGAGGTGTGGAGCGGTGTCTCCTCTGTGAAGAAGAGATCCGGGCGGTCAAGCGGAAGGTCTCCGTAAACCTCATCGGTGGAAACCTGGTGGTAACGCTTGATTCCGTAAGTACGGCACGCGTCAAGCAGCGTTGTGGTTCCCATTACGTTTGTGCGGACAAAGCTCTCCGGATCTACAACGGAACGGTCAACATGGCTCTCAGCCGCGAAGTTTACAACGATATCTGGTTTCTCTTTTTCGAAGAGATCGAATACGAATTTGCGGTCTGCGATATCGCCCTTTACGAACTTGTAGTTCGGCTTGTTCTCGACCGGTTTTAATGTCTCAAGGTTTCCGGCGTATGTTAAGAGATCGAGGTTTACGATCTGGTACTCCGGGTATTTGTTTACCATATGGTGGATGAAGTTGCCGCCGATAAATCCGGCGCCGCCTGTTACGATGATTTTCATGTGTTTATTTCTCCTTCATGAACATGATCCTGACTGCAAAATTTTCATACAAAAATACACTCAGCTCATGTTCCATCCTTTCCTGTATCAATTCAGAAGCTTTCACTTAAACGCTTTGTGTTTGGGCGTGAGTGCGCTGAAATCCTGCTGTTTCTTTTCGTTTTACTTATCTGCGTGTCCCGGCAGTTTGTCGATATATTTTCCGTCGATAACATCCTTTAAGTACTGGCTTTGTGGGGTATTACAGTGCTTGTATTTAATGTATCGTTCCAGTCAGAGACGATCCGCTGTACGGATGAAC
>ENA-USUK01002640-USUK01002640.1-human-gut-metagenome-genome-assembly--contig:-NODE-2640-length-11700-cov-4.528607_pt1 | contig 11700 bp, 6 predicted proteins | sample MGYA00250062_ERZ773400 | MGnify/ENA primary metagenome ERZ773400 (study PRJEB29103, sample SAMN06111961) | human gut metagenome | biome: human gut; feature: ankylosing spondylitis patient; material... | reverse complement strand
TACGGGGTTAGCAAAATAACTGACCTGATAGTTGACTCGAATCAACCCTGTTCCGAGCTAGCCGTCGGGAGTTTGGGATGTAAGCCCCAAGCTTCGGGCTTTTTCTCCATTTCTTTTCTCCAAATCACTCCCGTCACGATGTCCATTCATATTCCGCATTTCTGCACGGTAAACAATCGCCTCAAGCCCGGCTTAATGCCGCAGTCATCAGCGGCCTATGAGTCAGCCAGGGATTGGCGGAGTGCAGGCGGACTTTTCGGCGAAATCCTGCTGCGATGCCGTCCGGCCAATCCGCTCACCGCTTTACGCCGTCATCCAGAAGCCTTGGCCCGCATTGAAGCATCGCTCGGCCGAGCGGACTTCAATGCCTGGGGCGCTTCGGTGCTCACGGCCTTTGCGGCCGACTGTGCGGTTTGGGCAAATGAAGCGTTCGGCCAAAGCCTCCTTGCCTGCGGATTGGCATTGATGGGGGACGCATCAGCTGCCGCAGCTGCTCTGCCGCAGCCGGCCGGACTCAATCCCGTCGAAATCGATGTGCTGCGCCAGGCGCGCAGGCGGACGGTCTTTTTGGGCGCGCTGGCTGCTGCCTGGGAACCGATAACCGAGATCACAGTGGAAGCCGGCCAAGGACGAGCAGACCGCTGGGAACCGTTGGAGTGCTGGGCCCCCGAAACGGAGTTTTTGGCTGAATTCGTGCTCCGCAGCGTGCGGAGCGGCCGAATCGTACGAGGGAGATGCGCCGAAGAGCTCTCTGCGCAGACCTTTGACCTCAGCACCACACGTCTCAAAAGCGAAACGAAAAGGCGGGCGTTGTGGAGCATCCTTGCGCGTGTCCGGAGAGCGGGTTCGAGGTCAAGGGCCTCAGAGACGCTATGGAATGCGGTAACCGAAACGAATTTTGACCGGCGCTGGGAAGCGGCGCTCGACCAAGAACTGTTGGGATTGCCGGCGTGCAGTGACGAAGGGCGGCTCCTCGCCCGCATTTTGATTGATGCTCGCCGCCGAAGACTCGTTGGCGGTGCGCCGAAGCTCCCGAGCGAGATTTTTCGCATGGCATCGTCCGTCGAAGGCCGAACGCTTTTCTCCAAAGCTTTCACCCAAAGGGTCGCCGAAGGTGAGGTGCTTCCCGTCGATGCCGCGGCGGATGAGGGAAGCCCAAAAGGATTTGCCGTTCGACAGAGGCGGGCGTCACCAGAGGAGTCGACAGACGATTCAGCGGAGAAACCGGATGAATCCGCTTCAGCCGAAGCGCATCGAAAACCGCGTTTATGGTGGGCGGCTGACGGCTGGTGGCTTGAATGGCCTCTGGGCGGACGGCTCTTGGCGGAGACCGCGGTCGACATTTATCCCGCTGCCGAACCGTTTTTACTGCTTAACGGTCACCAACAGGACGAAAGAGAAGAGCAGTTTCTGCGGGCGGCAGCGCTCTTTGCGGCTGCAGAGGTGCTCGGGCTTTCGGCATCTCTGCCGATAAAGCCGCAGAAACTTAAGCTCCCGAACAAACCGGCGGCTCTTCCTTTAAGGTCTTCGCGTGAACTCGTGGCCGCCTTTCTCACAGCAGCTGCACAGTCTCGCTTAAGTCCCGAGCAGCATCAGAATAGGGCGAGAGCGGTGAAGGCACTTTCAGAGTCCCCTGAATCCGAGATTTCGGGGAGCGGCGCAGACAGCGCGCGGACCGCGAATGAACTCTGGGCAGCTCTAGACGCTCGTTTAATGCGGCTGGCCAAAGCGGCTCAGCCCATTGCCCGGGCACTGGGTCCGGACGGCGCCCGAGGGCGGCATATGGCGGTGAATCCAGCCGGTTTCATACCGCGCCCAGAAGTATCGGCAGCTAAACCACCCAAAAACACCGAGCACGAAGAAGGCTGCGCGCTCTTTTGCTTCGAGCAGGCCGACGGAACGGATGCAGATGACGATGCCTTCGATTCAGAGCACTCACAGCCGAAGCTTCGGGTGATGGAAGAGCCTCAGATGCCGATGCCGCAGCTCGACGACTGCGAGTGGATCTTTGGGCTGGGCGCCGAGGCGGGTTTGGCGGGCGATGCAGTTTCGGCTGCGTTGGAACACTTGAAAGACTCGGGCGCACTCACTTCCGAAATCACGACGCTCAATCCCCCCGGCGTGTTTCTCCCGGAAAGCGCTTTTGAAGATTCCTTTGAACGCCTGCGGGCGTTCCTCTCGGCTTCAGCGCTTTTGTTGCGCCGCACCGGTGCGAATACGGGGCTTGCCCCTTGGATTTGGCACCGCGCGGATAAGAACGGCTTAGTGGAGGCCGGCCTTCTTTTGAACCCCGCCGCCCTCACGCTCGTTCGCCGCAATCCTGCCGGGGGCACTCAGCGGATCGAGGGCGAATCACGCCGGCGCCTTGCGGCGCAGGGCGCTGAGGCGCAATGGATTGGAATGTGAGCGATGACTAATGTTATGGATTTACTGAAAAGAAGACGGCCGCTCGCCAAGTCTTTCAGGCCGGCGTCGGAAGCTTCTGCGGACTGTTTGGCGCTCTGGCGGCCCGCTTGGGAAGTGGGACCCGTTCTGTGGCACATGACCGCTTCGGCCTTTGCATTGGGACTTTGGAGCTGCGGAGTGCTTTCCGGCATGCCCGCACTGGTATTGGGCGGCATCCCGGCAGGACTGGCGCTCAAGCGGATCACGGAGGCGCAGCGTATTTGGCAAGAACGCTCGCGGCTCTCCGGGCATGCGCCGGCCTTCATGAGCTTTGCCGATCTGGCGCTCGTGATGCGAAGTTTCGAGACGCCTAGGCTCTCGCCCGATGAACCCCGGTCGGCCATTCGTCAGACGGGCATGACGAGGGCAGCAGCGATTCGTCTGATAGGAGCAGACCCGGGAACGCTCTTTCATGCGCCGGCCGAAGCGCCTGTTCAATCGGTTTGGTTTGGACTCGGGTTTCGCTGGACACCGGTTGAAGCGCAGCGATTGTATGAATTAACGCGCATTGACTGGAAAAGCATGCTTCTGCCGGAACGCTGGCGTCATTGGTTTGCTCAGCACCCCGGGCTATCTGACGCTTCGCCCGGGATTCCCGTTTTGCACGGTGTCGGGCCGTCGCCGGTCTGTCCGCCCTGGCAGCGCGGACGAATTGAAGAAGAGCCCGGCATTATTCGGCCGCTCTCGAGCTTAGGAGGCGGAACGCTTCTCGTCGGCACAACGCAGACGGGAAAAGGCGTCGTGCTCACGAACCTCGTTAGTCAAGCGATTCTGCGCGGCGACGCGGTCATTGTCATTGATCCCAAATCGAGCAAACGCCTCCGAAGCGCCGTTATCGGGGCTTGCCGTGCCGCCGGTCGGCCCGAGCCGCTCGAATTTCATCCGGCATTCCCGAAGCGCGGCGTGCGGCTCAACCCTCTGGGGAGCTACACCCGCAGCACTGAAATCGCGAGCCGCATTTGCGCAGTGCTCCCTCGCGGGGGCGGTGCTTTTACCGCATTTGCCTGGCGTGCGGTCTTTGTCATGACCGAAGGCATGCTCTTTGTGGGACAGCCGCCGACCTTGCGGCGCTTTCGTGCGGCACTTGAGCGCGGCATTGAGGAGCTCCTCGAGGCGGCGCTCCGCAAGGATTTGGCTAAGCGCGTCCCCTTTTGGGAAGAGCGCCTCGAGGCACTCATCCTGCAGCAGTCGCGGGAGATCCGAGTGCCGATGGGGGCGGGCGGCGGGACGGAGCGCACAGCAGGTTCCCCAGGAACGAAATACTGCCCCGGGACGCCCGAAGCGGCGGTCGAAGGGCTTCTCTCCGTTTATCGCCACAGCAGGGAGCATTATGCGAAGATCACCGCGTCGCTTCTCCCGGCACTTTCCATGCTCACAGCCGGAGCATTGGGCGAAAGTCTCTCGCCGGAATTTGATCTCTCGGGCAAAACCGACGATTCGCGGCCCATCGTTTCGCTCGAAGACGTGATCAGCATGCAGGGCGTCCTCTATCTGGGGCTCGATGCGCTGCCCGACGCCGAAACGGCTTCGGCCCTAGGGGCGCTCTTGCTTTCAGACCTTTCGGGTGCAGCCGGGCGGCGCTACAACACGGAAGCAAGCGGTCAGGAGGCTGTGCGGACGAGTCTTTTTGTGGATGAAACCGCCAACGTCATCAATCCGCCCCTGATTGAAATTCTCAATAAAGGCATGGAGGCGGGCTTTCAGTGCGTCTGCGCCATGCAGACCATCAGCGATCTGGAAGCGCGCTTAGGTTCTGCGGCGCAGGCACGCATGGCGCTTGGCAATTTAAATAATCTCATTGCGCTTCGCACGAAGGATGAAGCGACGCAAAAGTTTATTGCCGAAGTTTTCGGCCGGACGACGATTTGGGAGACAGCGGCCTCGGTGACGACAACGGCCGGCGCGAGTGCGCTCCCCGCTTTCCGTGCGGCCGCATCATCGAGTCTCAGCGGCCGACGCGATTCCGTCGTGCCGCTCGAAGCCCTAGGCCAATTGCCTAACCTCGAATTTTTTGCGTCGCTCTCGGGCGGCCGGCTTTGGAAAGGGCGCATGCCGATTCTCGATCCCGCGCTCGAAGGCCTCCATCTGTATGCGCCGGTGCCGAAAGTCCCTGCGCCCATCGGGCGTTTGCGAGCGTTCCTTGAGGCTCGCGTGAAGTGCCTGAAGAGCAGTCGGCGGCACTCGGACGTCACTTCAATGGTGAAAAAGGAGAGAGCCTGAAATGAGAGCCTTTTTAGGATTATGGACAGCCGCTATGCTCCTCACCGCCGGGTTTGGCGCCGCCGGGACTTCGCCCGAGCGGCTCATTCGGGTGATTTATGCTGATGCTTATGGCGCCGCGCAGGTTTTGGACGGGAGGGCATCTCTCGCCGCTCAGTGGACAGAGGATGCGCTGCGCGCCGTATGGGCATCCGGAACCCAGGGCTTATTTCCGACGACGCTCGGCAAGGGAGCTCATACGCGGCTCCCAGGGTGGTCAGGCAACGATTCGAGACGAGCGGCAGATCCGATTCGGACGAGCTTATCGAGAGCGGCAGCGTCGCCCTATATCGAAAATCTTCGGCTCATGGGGCTGCTCGCCATCCGGCGGACGGCCAGAATGGCGGTCTACTTCCTCCTTTCGGGGGTCTTTCTTATTGCGCTATTTGCCGACGGCATGCTCGAGCGCAGAATTGCGCACCACCGCATGACGGGCGGGCGGCCGAGTCTCTTTGCGGGTCTTGGGTTTGTGCCGGGCGGACTCTTCATCGTGAGCTCTGTCGCAGCACTGCTTCCGACGGTCGTTTCCGAGTGGTGCTTTTGGGTGATCCCAGTGCTCTTTGGCTTGGCCATGAGGCATATGGCTGCGCGGTGGCATCGCCTCCCTCGGTGAATTCGTGCCGCAGCAATTGCGCCGAAGCTTGCGGTATTACGTCCGAGAGACGCGTTTAGGGTGACCAAATCGAATACAGGCAGGTCATAATTCATTCACCAAATTACTACAGGATGTCCGCCCCATGCCGCGAAGCAGGGTGCTTTGCTGAGTGCGGATCCGTCCCAATGCCGGAGAAGAAAAATGTCCCAAGTCAATCCCCCGTATCGTGCTGATGTCGTCGGCAGCTTTCTGCGCCCCAAGGAACTGCTCGACGCGCGTCACGCTTTTCAGGCCGGGAAGCTCGATCGTGCCTCTCTCACCGCGCTCGAAGACCGCCTCATCAAGGATCTCGTTGAAAAGGAAGTGAAGAACGGCCTCAAGGCCGTGACCGACGGGGAATTCCGCCGCTCTTTCTGGCATCTTGACTTTCTCGCTGGTCTTTCCGGTCTGCATCATGTGAAGGCCGAGCACTGGTCGGTGCATTTTGAAGGCTTCCAGCCCAAGGCCGAAACGGTGGTGATCGAAGACCGCATCCGTTTCCCCAAGGATCATCCGTTCTTAGAAGCCTATGACCGTCTGAAGGCGATTGCCGGCGACACACCCATCAAATACACGATCCCGTCGCCCTCGATGCTGCACCTCATCTGTGCGGTGCGCTGTGAGACCTATAAGCCCATCCCGTTTTATGCTGAGCATCCCGATGCGCTTTTTGACGATCTTGCACAGACGTGGACGGACGCCATGCTTGCGCTTTATGAACGCGGCTGCCGCTATCTGCAGTTTGACGACACGAGCTGGGGTGAATTCTGCTCGGTCGAAAAGCGGGGAGCCTACGCCGCACGCGGCATTGACGTCGATTGGGTGGCCAAGCGCTACGTTGAAGTGATCAACAAGATCCTGGCCAATAAGCCCGCAGATCTCACCGTCACGATGCATATCTGCCGCGGCAACTTCCGCTCGACCTGGTTCTCGTCGGGCGGCTATGAACCCGTGGCCGACATTCTCTTCTCGCACTGCAATGTGGACGGGTTCTTCCTCGAGTACGACAGCGACCGTTCGGGTTCGTTCGAGCCGCTGCGCTTCATCAAGAACCAGACCGTCGTGCTTGGTCTCATCACCAGCAAGTTCCCTGAACTTGAAGACAAGGACGCCGTCAAGGCACGCATTGAAGAAGCGACGAAATATGTGCCGCTCAATCAGCTTTGCCTCTCGCCCCAGTGCGGCTTCTCCTCCACGGAAGAAGGCAATATCATGACCGAAGATGAGCAGTGGGCGAAGGTTCGCCTGGTGTGTGAAATCGCCGACGAAGTCTGGGGTGATCAGTAATTTCCAGCGTTGCTGCTGAGCGCATTTCGCTCAATTGAGCTCGTTCGGCCTGATGCTTAAACCCGTCAGCCGACATCAGAAAAAATGGGACGCAATGGCTTTCCGGCTGTTGCGTCCCGTTTTCATTGCCCATCACCAGCCATGAAGCGTGTTTCAAAAGGATGAATTCTGCCGTCAGATAGACCTGCATCAACTTCCCTCGGATCGATTGGCAAAATGAGCTTTGCTGATTGGGCATGAATTCTGCACAATGACTCTCACTATCGATCCCTCATCCGTCCGCTTTAGAAGTCTTTTAAACTGAATTAACTGCCATGGCCGCTTTTCCGCTGATGCTTCCGGGTACGTCCCGGCCCCCGAAGCTCGTGGTCTTTGATCTGGACCACACGCTGATCGCGTGCGACGCAACGATCCTATGGACGGAATTTCTTTATGAAAAAAAGATCGTCACTGATCCCATCTGGCGTCAGTACGACCGCGATATGGTGAAAAGCTACGCCAAAGGCGTACTGGACATCCGCGATTTCTGCAGAAAACATTCCGGAGCGTTCCGCAGCATTCCGGAGGAAAAACTCCATGCACTGGCTCAGGAGTTTGCCAAAAAGAAAATTGCGCCGCTTATCTTCCCGGACGGCAAGAAATGGGCAAAGAATGCTCTGCAGGCCAATATCCCTGCTTGTGTGCTCTCGGCCTCGGCAGCCTTCATTGTGAAGCCGATTGCCAAGCTCTTTGGACTTACCGATGCGATGGGGATTGAGCTCGCGTTTAAAGACGGATTCTGTACCGGCGAAATTGTCGGCATTCCGACTTTTCAGGAAGGGAAGGTCGAGAGACTTTCTGAACGGCTCGCCGAAGCCGGCATCGGTTTTGAAGATGTGCTTTTCTTTACCGACAGCAGAAATGACCTGCCGCTCGCTGAACGCGCGGGCTATACAGTTTGCGTTAATCCGGACGCAGTGCTCGAATCCGCTGCCCGCAAAAACGGCTGGAAAGTTGCAGAGTGGAAGCTCTCTCTGCGCACTCAAATGACCGCTCAGGTGGATGCCAAGGGCGTGCCAGAAACTCAGACCGTGCGAAGCTAAAGGACTGCGGCTCAAGCTGATTGCTGGGGCACTTTCTTTTTTTGAATGACTGTCCCAGCCTGGCAGCATGCGGCAGCAGGACTGGCTGACTTTGAATACGCAATCCGATTCACGTCTGAATAAAGCGATCAGCTGAGCTGTCAAGTCTCTTCGTTTTATGACGGCTTGATTGGAAAGCGCTGATAGGCAATCGAAGTCGTCCGTTTCTTCATCGTCGGCCGGGCAGCTATGCCGTGCGTTTTTGCTCGGTCACCGGAAAACGCTGTTAACGGATCTTGTCACGAGCTCATCCTGACGAATTCGCGGTCAGCATCTGATTGGCCTGCAGGATGCATTACCTTATCGAGAATTCGACTTTATGCCGAGGGTGCCGCGGCATTTTTCTAGGCATGGCTGAGTGGGTAAACACAGACACTGATCAGTGCGGCGCATAGAGGGCGGTTTTCGGACACAGCCCTTAGTTTACGACCTACCTGACGCGTTGGGGCAGTGACGACAATTGGGCTTGCGGTCCTTGGTTTTGTTTTCGAACGGCGTTTATCTGCGTCGTGAATTTACAACAAAGAGGAAATATAGGGTTTCTACCCCGAATGTTTATTCGTTAGTCACATCGGAAATTATCCAAGTAAATGACTGCGAAGCATAGGGTTACCCCCCCCCCATACGTATTCATACGACTTCATAGACTGCTCGGAGTGCTGTTTGCACTGCCTCGCAACCGGCAAACGTCGGGTTGACGAGATGTAAGAACACTCTTGGAGTAATTGAATAATGAATCGTACATTCAAAGTTGCCAAGTCGCTCACACGCGGCGTCGTCGTGACGAGCGAAAAGGCTTCTTCCTATCAGGGCAAGGTGGTGAAGACAGTCGTTGCCGCCGCTGTTGCCTCTTTTGTCGCCGGAGCCGCAATGGCCGCTGATGAGCCAACTCCTGCTCCAGTCGCACACCCCGGTGTCGCTATTGCGATGGGTGCAGATGGAGTGGTTGGCTCACTCGATGAGAAATACGGCACGGTAAGTTACAACAAAACCTTCAATACGTTGACCGTCAATGCGTCTGGTTTCAAAACGGCGGAAGGCGCGACTGGCTATGGCGCTCTAACCAATCTGTATCGTGTAAGTAGTACCGATCAGTCTGATAAGGTTGGCCAAACCATCCAATTAGTTGACAGTTCGTTCTCCAACAATAGTTCGAACAATGCTGGCGGCGCTGTGACTCTCTGGCTTTCAGAGAATACGGATCAACACACAATTACCAACACGACCTTCATAGGTAATTCCGCCACTGATTTTGGTGGTGCAGTCAGTGTGATGTTATGGGGCTCTTTCTCCAACCCAGCCGGCCAAGTCACTCTTGATGGTGTCACGTTCGCCAACAACAAAACAACGGATGAAGCCGGTAAAGGCGGCGCAATCTATGCTGAAGCCGCTTCGGTGACCATTAAGGGCAATAGCTCCTTCTCGGGTAACTCTGCCTTTCAGGGCGGTGCAATCTATGTGGGCGACAACGCCAGTCTGACCCTTAATGCCAGCGAAAATGAAACCATCACTTTCTCGGGCAATACGCTCACGCAGAAAGACGGTAAACCCATCGCAGGCTCTGCTGGTTCCGACCTCTATCTTGGCAAAGCGAATGGTGCAGGTAACGAAGGAACGGCAGCAACCACTGAGTTCACCGGCCTGGGCACAATCTCTTTCGGCGGTTCGATCGCCGGTGTTGAAGGCTCAACGATTACTTCCAGTGCAGCGAACGTATCGATTGCCGATGCCTCTGAATTCCTTGGCTCCTACGAACTGAAAGAGGGTACGACGAAGATCGCTGGTGCAAAGTACTTCGGCGGTACGGTTACGGTCAATGGCGGTACGCTGGTCACTGATGATGTAGTTCTCGTGAACAACAAGACTACCGTTCAGGATGGTGCCTTTAAGGCAACCTCGGTCACCCTTGGCAAGGCTAAGGCTGGCTCAGAAACAGCCGACACGAACGGCAAGCTCATCAATAATGGCGATTCTGAAATCGGTACGCTCGCCTTTGCAACCACCGGTTCCTCTCTTGAAATTGGAGAGACTGGTGTCCTGAATCTTGAATCCGTGAGTTATGCCACGGGAGTGGATTCGGTTACGGTGAAGAATGAGGGTACGATCAACACCTCCATCGCCAACCTGATCACGTCTGAAACCAAGGATGGGAAGACCACTTGGACAGCCACTAAGCTGGGTAAAGCGCTTGCTGACAAGGACGATACCGGTTCAGTTAATGACACTTCCTATACGGGTGCATTCACTGCCAAACAGTACACTCAGCTCGCCCAACAGATCGGCAACGTCAATTTCCGTTCCGCCACTCTTGTGGGAGAAAAAGGTGCTGACGGCAAGGTTGCAGCCGCCACGTTTGAAGATGCCAAGTTGGTGGGTTATGCCGGCAATACGGACGTTGTCACGGAATACGGCACCGCACATCCTGCCGTCGTTGCGGGAGACAAAGACGTCACTATCAAGACGCTGGAACTCGTGAAGAAGGCTGATGCAACGGCTGATGCAGAAGACTTCCATCTCAACTATGTCTGGGCTTCCACCACCCCTTATACAGCTGGTGAGAAGACCATCACGATCCGCGGCAACGGAACTGAGGTATTCAAGGGCTTCACTGACAAAGATGGCAAGGCACTGGACATCATTGCCAACAACACAAACTTCGGCGAAGTTGCTGCTGACGGCGGCACCATTAACAATCTGGTCAACTTTGAGAACGGCACGAACGAGATCGTTGGCGACTTCAAGTTCACGAATGAAAAGGGTATCGCGATCTCTGGCACTAACACGACCCTCTCTGTTACAGGCACCTTGACGACTGCGCTCGTCGATAATATGGCAACGACTTCAAACGGAGCCTTTGCGGTTGAAGGCGGCGTCTTGAATGTTCTCGGCAAGAAGCTGAAAGCAGATAGTGAAGGCAAGGTCGCCGACACGAATCTTCAGATCAATGCCGGCAACGTGGCTGTTGGGGCTGACGAAGACGAGAACGGCGGTCTCGTCGTTGCTGGCGACCACCTCGCTGCTGCACGCGCCTACAAGTCTGAGAACGTTGATTCGAACGTTTTGTGGATCGGTGAAGCCACAACCTTTACGAGCAATATCAGCTTTACGGCCAATGAGCCTAATGTGATTGCCGTCGACATCGCTTCTGTCGTTAACTCTGGCTACAAAGCAGCTGGCGAAAAAAAATACTGTCGTCAATCTCGTGAAGTTTGCTGACAACATAAGCATCACCGGCGCGAATGAACTTGACCTCGTCAACCTCAAGGACATCAACCATGAAGTGCTCACGGTCAACAAGGATACGGGCCTTTATGAATTCCATACCGGCTTGACCAACGACCTTAGTGTTGATTTTGGTACTGAGGCTTACAACGAAACGGCGACAAATGCCGACGGTGTTGTCGCCTTTAACGTCAATGAAAACTTCATTGACGAAGTCTACGATGCCGGTCTGTTGGTTGCAGGCGATATCGAAAACTCTGTCCGTCAAGTTCAGTTTGGTCAGAGCATCATTGGCGATAAAGTACTGTTCGGTTTGGACAAGCTTTATGAAAGTGCTGACAAGTCAGCCTTTGAAACCCTTAAGGCTCAGGGTGTCTTTAATGACAATGTCACTTTTGAGGATTTCGTAGACACGGATACAGATGATGAGTTCGTCAGTCTCCTGAAGGATCCTGCCAATACGGCACGTGACGTTCTGAAGTACCTTAATCAAATGGAGGAAAATCTTGACAAGACCATCGTGAATGCAGCCAACACGTCCGTCAATATGGCTGTTGTTGGCGGCGCGTTCACGACGGCGCTCGACATCAATGATCAGGTCACGGCTGCCGTCAGCCGCCGCACCTCTGCGCAGCGCGTTGAAGGCTTCACCCCCTGGGTGGACGTCTTCGGCACGACCAACGAAGCCAAGCGCCTCTACGGCAACGGTGCCGGCTATGAAGCCGACATCTA
>ENA-USUK01002635-USUK01002635.1-human-gut-metagenome-genome-assembly--contig:-NODE-2635-length-11724-cov-29.026273_pt1 | contig 11724 bp, 7 predicted proteins | sample MGYA00250062_ERZ773400 | MGnify/ENA primary metagenome ERZ773400 (study PRJEB29103, sample SAMN06111961) | human gut metagenome | biome: human gut; feature: ankylosing spondylitis patient; material... | reverse complement strand
TGGAAATAAACTACGTCCGGATTCCAAATTCCGATAAGTTTGTTATAATTGTCAATGCGGAAAAACAACGTTTTATGTGTCGTTTTTGTTTCAACAAACAATCCACAGGATGAAGCCACAAAGGGTTATTGCCTTACTTGCGCAAAAGAGCTTGGCATAAAGCCTGTTGAGGACTTAATAAATAAGATGGGAATTTCAGATGATGATCTTGAAAATGTGCAGGATCAGATGGATTCCCTTATGGAGAATATGGGTGAAAACGGCGACCTTTCTCAACTTATGCAGCAGCTTGGTGCAGACAACCTTGCTGAAAGTATGGGAGAGTTAGGCGAAGACGGAGGCAGTGAGGACGATGATTTCTCACACGGCGCACCGACATTCCCGGCTTTCTTCAATAATATTTTCGGTGCTAAAAACGGTGAAAACAATACCGACGGTTCCGCTAAGAGCGGCGGCAAAAAGAAAGAGAAAAAAGATAAAAACAGAAAACACCTCAACCTTTATTGTGAGGATCTTACCAGAAAGGCAAGAGAGGGCAAAATTGACAATATTATCGGCAGAGATAAAGAAATTGAGCGTGTTATTCAGATTCTTTCACGCCGTACAAAGAATAACCCTTGTCTTATCGGTGAGCCGGGTGTAGGTAAAACAGCGATTGCAGAGGGGCTTGCTTTAAGAATTGCAGACGGCAATGTTCCGCAGCGCCTTAAGAATAAAGAAATTCATCTTCTTGACCTTGCTTCACTTGTTGCGGGAACACAGTTCAGAGGACAGTTTGAAAGCCGTATTAAAGGACTTGTTGCCGAAGTTAAGGAAAACGGAAATATTATTCTTTTCATTGATGAAGTACATACACTTGTCGGTACAGGTGATAATGAGGGAACAATGAATGCTGCCAATATTCTTAAACCCGCGCTTTCAAGGGGCGAGGTTCAGGTTATCGGCGCAACCACATTTAACGAATACAGAAAATATATAGAAAAAGACTCTGCCTTAGAGCGCCGGTTCCAGCCGGTTACTGTGGACAAACAAGGAACCATCATTGTGGTAGATGATAACAAAGGAGTGCTGTCGGCAGTAAAGCTATTGCTGAAAAATCATTTCGAACATATCGTCACACTGCCCTCACCCATCACACTGCCCGCTGCGTTACGTGAAGAAAATGCGCAAGTGGTGCTGCTGGATATGAATTTCAGCAGCGGACTGAATACCGGGAATGAAGGTCTGTACTGGTTACACGAGATAAAGAAAATACACCCCTCCCTGCCCGTAGTACTTTTCACAGCATACGCTGACATAGACTTGGCAGTGCGCGGCATCAAGGAAGGGGCGACAGACTTCATCGTCAAACCCTGGGACAATACCCGGTTGATAGAAACCTTGCTGTCTGCCTGCCGCAATTCCTCAAAGAACAAGAAGAGGGCAGAAGTCCCTAAAACCGTATCTTCTATGTATTGGGGAGAAAGCAATGCCATGAAGCAACTGCGGACGCTGATAGAGAAAGTGGCGCAAACGGATGCCAATATTCTGATTACAGGAGAGAACGGCACAGGAAAAGAAATGCTGGCGCGGGAAATACACGCCTTGTCCAACCGATACCGGCGGGATATGATAACAGTGGACATGGGTGCCATCACCGAATCCCTGTTCGAAAGCGAACTGTTCGGCCATAAAAAAGGCTCGTTTACCGATGCCCATACCGACCGTGCAGGTAAATTTGAAGCCGCCCATGAAGGGACTTTGTTTCTGGACGAAATAGGCAACCTGCCCTATCACCTGCAATCCAAACTACTCACCGCCATTCAGAGCCGGAGCGTGGTGCGAGTAGGAAGCAACGAACCGATACCTGTCAACATACGTTTGATTTGCGCCACCAATTGTAATTTGGAAGAGATGGTGGCCAAAGGCAAATTCCGCGAAGATTTGCTTTACCGCATCAATACCATCCACATCGAGATTCCCCCTCTGCGGGAACGCAAAGAAGATATTATCCCTTTGGCCGAACGCTTTATAGACCGGTTCTGCAAACAATATGACAAAGGAAATATCCTTCTTTCTACCGGTGCGCAAGAAAAGTTACGGACATATCCGTGGTATGGAAACATACGCGAACTGGAACATGCCGTAGAGAAAGCGGTCATTATCAATGAAGATGGTATATTGAGTGAGGAACATTTTCATTTTCCCCGAAAAATAGCGGCTCCTGCGACAGAAACAAGTGTCTCAACTCTGGAGGAGATGGAATTGCAAATGATTCAGAAAGCGATAGAGAAATGCAACGGAAACCTCTCGGCTGTAGCGGCACAGTTGGGAATTACCCGGCAGACGCTTTATAATAAGATGAAAAAATTCGGATTATGACCTATTATCTCATCTCATTCTTCACGATGGTTCAGGATGACAAAACAAATAACAATAATCTATTTTTAAACAGGAACTAAAGGAACATTCAAACGAAATAATAAATAATTAAGCTGTGAAACAATTCTTCTTCCGCCTATTTACCGTACTGGTTCTAGCCATTGCCTGCACCTTACTAATCCAGCAGCGCAACTGGTTGTGGCTATGCGTAATCGTACCTTCATTCCTCGTTTCCATAGGCTGGTTTTACCGCCTGTACACTTTTAATACCCGGAAGATAGCCTTTCTGCTCGACGCCATCGAAAACGACGACCCCGCTGTTCGTTTTTACGAACATGCCTCCCCTGGCGATTCTTCCATGGTCAATGTCATGCTGAACCGTATCGCACGTATTTTGTACAATGTAAAACAGGAAACGGCACAACGCGAGAAGTATTATGAGCTCATCATGGACTTTGTAGAAACCGGCATAGTGGTACTGAACAGCAAAGGCTCCGTTTATCAAAAGAACAAAGAGGCCATGAATCTGTTGGGGCTGGATGTTCTGACTCATGTCAAACAACTCTCCCGCATCTCGGATGAACTGATGACTGCTTTGGAAAAAGCAGTTCCGGGTGACAAGCTGCAAATTCAGTTCAATACGGAACGGGGAACGGTGCATCTTGCCTTACGGGTGTCCGGCATCCGTATCAAAGACGAGGAACTCCGCATTATTGCCTTGAGTGATATCAATCGGGAATTGGATGAACGGGAAATAGATTCATGGATACGCCTTACCCGCGTGCTGACACACGAAATTATGAATTCCCTGACCCCGGTGACTTCCCTCAGCGAAACACTGCTGGCTCTTCCCGGAGCAGAAAATGAAGAAATGAAACAAGGGCTGGAAACGATTCACTCTACAGGTAAAGGATTGATAAATTTTGTCATGTCTTATCGCAAACTGACACGACTGCCATCACCTGAACCATCGCTGTTCTATGTCCGTCCTTTCCTGGAACGGATGATCCGACTGGCACAGCACCAGCATCCATGCCCCAACATCACCCTTTCCATCCTCGAAGCCCGGGAAGACCTGATAGTCTTTGCCGACGAGAACCTGATAGCCCAAGTGGTTACGAATCTGCTGAAAAATGCGATTCAAGCCATAGGTAATGCTCCCGACGGAAAGATCACCTTGAAAGCTTATTGTGATCCGCAAGAAAGTATCCGTATAGAGATAGCCAACAACGGTCCCGCCATTCCTCCCGATGCAGCCGGACAAATTTTTGTACCTTTCTTCACGACCAAAGAGGAAGGAAGCGGCATCGGACTGAGCCTGAGCAAACAAATCATGAGACTGAGCGGTGGCACACTGACCCTGCTGCCTTACAAGGAAAAGGGACAGGCCACTGTTTTTGTGCTGGTTTTTAATTAAAAATAAAAATGTACTAATGTGTCAGCCAATTACCATCCGGTACACAGCGCAGCCATTAGCAAATTAGCAAATTATTTAAAATGAAACATTCTCCTGAATTATTAGTTTATAAAGCCTCTGCCGGTTCGGGAAAAACATTCACACTGGCCGTGGAATATATAAAACTGCTGATACAGAACCCACGGGCATACCGTAATATACTGGCTGTGACTTTTACCAACAAGGCCACTACCGAAATGAAAGAGCGGATTCTGAGTCAGCTATACGGAATATGGATAAAGGATAAGGATTCTGATCCCTATTTACAGAAAATCACAGAAGAACTGGAAATGCCCCAAGAAGACATAAGGACAGCCGCCGGTACGGCACTGCACTACATGATACACGATTACAGCCGCTTCCGGGTGGAAACCATTGACTCATTCTTCCAGTCGGTGATGCGCAATTTGGCACGGGAGCTGGAATTGGGTGCCAATCTGAATATCGAACTGAACAATATGGAAGTTCTGAGTGATGCCGTGGACTCCATGATAGAAAAGCTGGACCGACAATCTCCCGTACTCTATTGGCTGTTGGAATACATAGAAGAAAGAATAGCCGATGACAAGAGGTGGAATGTTTCCGGTGAGATAAAGAATTTCGGACGAAATATCTTCGATGAAGGATATATAGAAAAAGGAAACGGACTACGGGAAAAATTACGGGACAAAGACTGTATCAAGAATTACCGCGAAACGCTGCAAGCCATTTTGGAAGAGGTGCAGGAACAAATGAAAGGATTTGCCGACCAATTCTTCGGAATATTGGATACAAACGGGGTGAAAGTAGAAGATTTGAAAAACGGCTCCCGAGGTATAGCCAGCTATTTTAATAAATTACAATCGGGTAAACTGGATGACAGTGTCCGCAATGTAACAGTGGAAAAATGTCTGGACTGCCCCGACGAATGGGTGAAAAAAACCTCCCCCATACGCAACGCTATCCTAGGTCTGGCAGAAAAAGAACTGATTCCTCTGCTGAATGAATCGGAAAAATACAGAAGCCGGAACAATATGCTAGCCAATTCCTGCCAACTCTCCCTGCGCCACGTAAACAATATCCGTCTGCTGGCCAATATAGACGAAGAGGTACGCGAATTGAACCATGAAAACAACCGCTTCCTGCTGTCGGATACCAACGCGTTGCTTCATAACCTGGTAAAAGAAGGAGATTCCTCGTTTGTATTCGAAAAGATAGGAACAACCATACGCAACGTAATGATCGATGAATTTCAGGACACTTCGCGTATGCAATGGGACAATTTCCGTCTGTTGCTGCTCGAAGGTTTGTCTCAGGGAGCAGACAGCTTGATTGTAGGAGACGTGAAACAATCCATCTACCGCTGGAGAAACGGTGACTGGGGCATACTGAACGGATTGAAAACAAACATCGAAGCCTTTCCCGTCAAAGTAAAGACACTGACCACCAATCGCCGGAGTGCCGCAAACATCATTCACTTCAACAACGAAGTGTTTACAGCCGCCTGCGAGGTGTTGAACAACATTTACAAGGAAGAACAAAAAAAGGAATGCAAGGAACTGAAGGAAGCCTACAACGACGTGTGTCAGGAAACATACAAAGATCCCGGAAAAGGGTATGTCAAAGTGGAATTTCTATCGGATACGGAAGACATGACCTATATGGAAAACACCCTGCACCACCTAGGAGAAGAAGTGGAGCTGCTTGTGGCGCAGGGCGTGCAACTGAAAGATATTGCCATCCTGGTGCGCAAGAACAGAAGCATTCCTTTAATAGCCGATTACTTCGACAAGAACACCTCTTACAAAATCGTATCCGATGAGGCATTCCGACTGGATGCCTCACTGGCGGTATGTATGATAATGGATGGCCTGCGCTACTTGTCACAACCCGAAAACCGGATTGCCAAGGCACAACTGGCTGCTGCCTATCAGAATGAAGTATTACATAAAGGAATAGACCTCAACACTCTATTGCTGAACGAGATAGATGATTATCTGCCATTCGATTTCATAAAAGAAGCGGAGCAACTTCGCCTCATGCCACTGTATGAGCTGATGGAAAAACTTTTCAATCTGTTCCAGATGTCCTGCATCGAACAACAGGATGCCTATCTGTGCGCCTTCTTTGATGCCGTGACGGAATATCTGCAAAGCAATTCTTCCGAATTATCCGCTTTTATCACCTACTGGGAAGAAAAACTAGGCAGCAAGACCATCCCTTCCGGCGAGGTGGAAGGAATTCGCATTCTCTCCATCCACAAGTCCAAAGGATTGGAATACCATACCGTACTGCTACCTTTCTGCGACTGGAAAATGGAGAATGAGACTTACAATCATCTGGTATGGTGTGCTCCCCGGCAAGCTCCATTTAGCGATCTTGACATTGTTCCCATCAACTATTCCACAGCCATGCAGCAATCCATTTATCGGGAAGAGTTCCTGAATGAACGCTTGCAATTATGGGTGGATAATCTGAACCTGCTTTATGTGGCATTTACCCGTGCCAAAAAGAACTTGATTATATATGGAAAGGCGGAACAGAAAGGAACGGTATCCGAATTGTTGGGAAGTGCCTTATCCGACATGACCGGAAAGAGCTATGCCACCGGAGAAGAAATATACGAACTGGGAACGCTCTATCTCTCATCTCACGAAGAGGAAAAACAAGTATCCGGCAACAAGCTGCTGACTGTAGCCCGACGTTTGCCTATCCATCTGGAAACGCTGGAAACCAACATCGAATTCAAACAGTCCAACCGTTCTGCCGAATTTATCCGGGGAGAAGAGGAAGCGGAAGACAAATACATCCGGCAAGGACAGCTGTTGCATAATCTGTTCTCCGTAATCCGTACCACGGACGATGTGCCTCCCGCCATAGAACGCCTGCGTTTCGAAGGAATCATAGAGTCGGCACAACAGGAAGAACAGATACGAAAACTCACCGAATGGGCTTTGAAGCATCCGCTGGTCAAAGAATGGTATTCGGGCCGCTGGGAACTATACAATGAGTGTGCCATTATTTATCGGGAAAAAGGAGTGCTGCAAACCCGCCGTCCGGACCGCGTGATGATGAAAGACGGAGAGGTGATTGTGGTGGACTTTAAATTCGGTAAAAAGCGGAAAGCTTACAACAAGCAGGTGAAAGAATATATGGATTTATTATCGGATATGGGATATGAGCATATCCGTGGCTATTTATGGTATGTATTTAACAACGAACTGGAGGAAATAGAATAATGGAAAGCTTTTTGAAACTGGTAGCAGCCGATTTATATAAACATACGAAAGGAAACCTGGCACATACAGCCGTGGTTTTTCCTAACAAACGTGCCGGACTTTTCTTTAATGAGTATCTCGCCCAAGAGTCGGATTCACCTATTTGGTCGCCCGCATACGTCAGCATCAGCGAATTGTTCCGTAGCCTTTCTCCGTGGGAAGTGGGTGATCCGGTAAAACTGGTATGCGAACTTTATAAGATATTCCGACGGGAAACTCAAAGTACGGAAACACTGGATGATTTTTATTTTTGGGGAGAAATGCTGATCAGTGATTTTGACGATGCCGACAAAAATAAAGTGGATACCGACAAACTGTTTTCCAATTTACAGGATCTGCGCAACATAATGGACGACTACACCTTCATTGACGATGAGCAGGAAGAAGCTATCCGGCAGTTCTTCCAGAACTTCTCCATCGAACGGAGAACAGCGCTGAAAGAACGGTTTATCTCTTTATGGGACGTATTGGGAAACATCTACAAAGGGTTCCGTGAATCCTTAGCTTCTCAAAACATTGCCTACGAAGGAATGATGTACCGCCACGTCATAGAGCATCTGGATGTGGACAAACTTCCATACGAGAAATATGTTTTTGTAGGATTTAATGTACTGAACAAAGTAGAACATACGTTGTTCACCCAATTGAAAGATGCCGGGAAAGCTGTTTTTTATTGGGATTACGACGAATTTTATATGAAGGAAAACAGACAAGCCGTCACCCATGAAGCCGGAGAGTTTATCCGCCGGAACTTACGCGACTTTCCTTCTCCTTTGTCCGGTGAGTTATTCAAAAATCTCTCGAAACCTAAAGAGGTACACTACATCGCATCTTCTACTGAAAATGCACAAGCCCGTTACCTGCCTCAATGGATACGAAACAATCTGACTACACCGGAAAAGGAAACCGCAGTCGTATTGTGTAACGAAGCATTGCTTCAGCCGGTCCTCCATTCATTGCCGGCAGAAGTAAAACATGTCAATATCACCATGGGATTTCCGTTATCGCAAACTCCTGTATATAGTTTCCTCATCGCCTTACTGGAATTGCATACCCACGGATTTAATTTCAAAAGCGGCCGCTACACGTTTCAATCGGTTGTTACACTGTTAAAACACCCCTATACCCGCCAACTCACCGGTCAAGCCGAATTGTTGGAAAAAGAACTGACCCGGAACAACCGTTTCTATCCGTTACCCGGCGAATTGGGTAAAGATGAATTCCTTACCCGGCTTTTCACTCCGCTTTCCGGAAACCTGAATCTGTGCATACGCCTGTCCGAAACTTTGCAGCAAGTGGCAGGCATTTACCAGGCAAACACTTCCGGTACCGAAGACACAGATGCATTCAACCAACTTTACCGGGAATCGCTTTTCAAAGCCTATACCACCATCAACCGGTTCCGCACACTGATAGAAGAAGATGAATTAACCGTACAGAGCGAAACATTCCGGCGATTGCTGGTCAAGGTCTTGTCAGCGACCAATATTCCATTCCATGGCGAACCGGCCATTGGTATGCAGGTCATGGGGGTATTGGAAACACGTAACCTGGATTTCCCGCCCCAGTCAACCTCTGTCGGAACTTCTACCGTACAATCAATACCAACTTCTTTTAACTGCTGTGCTGCTGCCTGGGCGATATCGAGCCGTACCTGGTCACCTGCTCCGACACTTATTACGAAACCGATCTTTTCGCCGTCTCTGTAGTAGAATCCGTCTTCACCCATCGTACATCCGACAGACTCCATGATTTCTTTTGATTTTTCCGGATTGTAATCATAATGTTCTACATTCTCATTGTTATAAATATTACGCTGCAATGGTCCGTATGCAGTCATTCCCTGTCCAAGGAGAACCGCATCAATGATCGCCTGTCTGTCAATTGCATAATTGATGGCAGGGATAATGTCTTTATTGGCTGTCCAGTAATCATTATTAAAATTGTAAAGGATTCCACGGTAATCCGATGTCTTCATATCATAACATGTGTAACCATCCTGATCTGCAAAGGTCTTCGCATCCTTCGGTGTCAGTAATGCAAGATCCAGTTCTCCGGACTGCATCTGGATCGCTTTTGCATTATCATCCGGTACGATCTTAAAAATGATCTTGTCGATATTTGGTGTACCCTTGAAATAATCCTCGTTCTTTACCAATGTGATCGCCTGTCCCGCATCCCAGCTGTCTAATTTGTATGGGCCGGTACCTATCGGATGGCGGAAGAAATCCGACTCCTGCATATCCTCACCCTCCAGTAAATGCTTTGGCAGAATTGCCATTGTCATATAGTCAAGGAACGCTACGTTCGGTGCTGAAAGCGTAAATGCGATCGTATGATCGTCGATCACGTCAATGGCTGTTACGTCTTCGTAGTTTGGTGCATTTTCGGAACCGTTATCAGGATCCATGATTGACTCGATCGTGAATTTTACATCATCTGCTGTAAACGATTCCCCATCATGCCACTTCACATTCTCCTCTAAATGAAATGTATAAGTTAAAGTATCTTCATCGTAGTCCCAGCTCTTTGCAAGCCCCGGAGCAACCTGATTCTCACCATCATGTGATGTCAGTCCGCTGAAAATCAGAATATTGATCTCACCATGCTCATCCATTGCCGGATTGATACGCGTGTAATCATTACTTCCATATACAAGTGTCGAAGCTCCGTCCGCTGCCTGTGCTTCGGTTCCAGCGGAATTTTCTGTTTTCTTTTCTTCTGCGCCGTTTCCACAGGCTGCCATGGAAAGCATCATTGCTGCTGCCATCAGCATGACCAAAATTCTCTTTTTCATTCCTAATCTCCATTTTCTTTTTGTAAGATCTGCCACCTGTCAGGGTGTTATCCATCTCCATGCCGACTATTTTACTTTAGGAATGTCCGGTCCTGCAAGCTCCCCAGGGGGATATATTTTGCAATTATTGGGTAAATTTTAGTCTAACGTTTGCGTACAGAATTGCCCTGATGCTATTTCATCTCTTTTATATATCTTAGTACATCCTCTGCCGTCTCAGCGTAGTATTCTGCTCCGTGCTCTGCTAAGAACTCTTTGTCACGGAATCCCCAGAGAACCGAGATACAAGGCATGCCTGCATTTTTCGCTGTCTCGATATCAACGTCAGAATCACCAACGTAAACCGCTTCTTCTTTCGTTTTTCCTAATTCTTTCAATGCCTCAAAAACAGTATCCGGAGCCGGTTTTCTGCGGATGTCCTCTTTTTCACCGATTGCTACAGGAACAATTCCTTTAAAATAAAGGTCGTTTAATTCTTTGACTGCAAAATCAATCTTATTCGATACGATTGCGACCGCATAGCCCTTTTCCTTTAACGTCTCGATCAGCTCTACAACGCCTGCATACGGCTTTGTGTTGTCATTGCAATGTTCGCCATAATATTCTTTAAAAAGCGCAAAGGTTTCCTCAAATAATGGATTGTTCTCCCCATCCGGCACCGCCCGAATCATTAGCAGACGCACGCCATTTCCTACAAATTGACGCACTTCCTCTAATGTACGCTTTGGCATTCCCTGCTGTTCCAGTGCATAATTGACTGCATTTGCAAGATCTTGTAAAGTATCTAATAATGTTCCGTCTAAATCAAAAACTACAGTTGTCTTTTTCATTACCTGTCCTCCTATCGTACAAACATCCCTGCGATCATAACAAGCTCTTCCATATTATGAACGATCTCATCTGTATTTAGAATATGGATTGTAAACTCCTTCTCACCAAAATCCATCAGATGTCGTAAATTAACTGTAATATTTTTTTCCATTCCCATTTTTAAAAGCCAATGTGCACAATTATCGCCACATGTTGATGCATTAAACACTTTATCTGGCACCTGATCGATCAATATAAGTGTTTTCACACCACCCGATAATTCTCTCGGAGTAATTGCCCCGAGCACTGGACTTTCAATGATTCTTGGTGCAATTACCGTGGATTTATCTACATCTTTTATCATCGCTTTTGAACGCTCGTTTGTAATCCAGCTATCCTGATAAGTGTTTTTAAAATAAACAGCAGGATTATAAACTGCTTCTTCAATGGGATATGTATTTTATTGACTTTTTTAATTACATATATTCTGACATACTTTCCTTAACATTTAGTTATTCCACATTTATTGTAAATCTCCACGTATCACTCACTGAAATCATTGACTTGATCCGGAATGCCGACGAATGGATATAGGCTGGATTTAAATGCTTTTGCCCAGAAGACGGAGGAGGATGAAAATGGCACGAATCAAGAATATGAAGACGATTGATTTGAAGATTGCTGAAAATGAGGAAAATCTTAGGAAGTTAGCACTGATATGCTTTTTTTCAATTTATCAAAATCTACTATAATAGTATTTTTTGTTGTAAACGTCTCTGTGTCTCTCTCATTCATAATACTAATGCATATATCATTGCCATCAGAAATAGCGTTACGAATGCTTTCATCTTGTGATAGTTCTAAATTGGTTTGATATAAAGTATCAGTATAAACATCCAAAAGATAAAAGTCTTTGCCACTTCTTAAAAAAAATCCATAATAATTATCTTGTGTATTTTTACCGTTATAGGCTATACGCAAATTAGGCAAATCAAGAAGTGTTTTTACCTGATTACTTTCTATTTTTCCTATTGCGCCATAAT
>ENA-USUK01002627-USUK01002627.1-human-gut-metagenome-genome-assembly--contig:-NODE-2627-length-11763-cov-7.752524_pt1 | contig 11763 bp, 10 predicted proteins | sample MGYA00250062_ERZ773400 | MGnify/ENA primary metagenome ERZ773400 (study PRJEB29103, sample SAMN06111961) | human gut metagenome | biome: human gut; feature: ankylosing spondylitis patient; material... | reverse complement strand
ATCTCTCAGGCTCCGTTGTTTCTGCGTTTCCGCCGCAACAGTTGGTATGATACCACTGTTGTGCGGATCTGTCAACAGTTTTTTTCAAAATTTTTAAAGTTTTTTCTTAGAAGTCAAAACTTTCGTGTTTATTACTTTTATATCTATAATTCAAGCAATATGTTCAATCCAATCTTGTCCCTATATAAAAAACAAGAGCATACGGAAAACACGGTTTCCAATACACTCTTGCTGTCTGAACTTTATTTTTTCGCTATTATCTAATTATATGTAGAAATCTTTTCTGAATCTCTATTTTGTTTTAAGCATATATTTCTGTGACCACTTGCCATAAACTGTTTTTTTGCCAGATTTCTTATATGCCCGAACCTGAACATAATACCTCTTTCTTCTGGACAGTTTGCTGATTGTCTTCTTATACTTACGCTGTCCTTTAACAGTCATCACTTTTACACCGCTCTTCATAGATTTTTTCTTACAGTAACGAATCTGATAACCTGATGCATCCGATATTGTATACCACCGAAGATAGATTTTTCCCTTTCCACTACTTGAATACCAAGAAGAAATGCTTCCCTGATCCAGTTGTCTTTTCGCAACATAATCATCCTTATATTTCTTACCACACTTCTCACATGTATAGAGACGGTATCCCTTCTCAAAATAAGTAGCATCTACCCATTTGCTGCTGTAATCATGATTACAATTTGCCTGACTCAAAGAAGAAACAGAGAAAACATATTTTCCGGTGGATTTATCCCAGTCATAAACCCGATATCCATCAATCTGAAGATAATATGTTCCCTTTTCCAGATATAAATCATACGTGTCGCTGCGATAGCCAACCGTTTCATTCCATTCATTCTGATTACTATACCAAACTTGTTCTCCATCCGAATTAAAAAGTTTTATACCATAGTATTTCATATAGGATGTCATTTCAAGTTTGACGCAGCCGACCTGCGATAATGTAAACTTATATGTATCAAAATCATCATTTACAGATATCTGCCCTACAATTTTATCTCCAATCGTAATATTATTTGCATCCGCAAACGAATTATCATCCTCTCGATTTGTCACTCCAGATGAGGTAAAGGATGTACGACAAGTATACTCTCCGGTAACTTTATCATAATCCTCTCTTCTGTACCCATTGATCTGTATATAATACGTTCCTTTTTCAAGATAAATATTATACTCATCACGGCGGTAACCAACTGTTTCATTCCATTCATTAGAATCTGTATACCAGATCTCTGTACCATCCGTCTCATAAATTCTGATACAATAATATCGCATATATGCTGTCATATTAAGAGTAATACATCCGGCACTGTCCAGCTGGAACTGATAATTATTATAATCTTTGGTTTCTGTAATACTTCCATTCAACGTATCACCCATGTTGATCCTGCTTGCAGTAGCAAACGTATTATCGGATGCCGCACGCGGAACATCCACCGCTGATGCATGACTTGTATACGGCACTGTGCTCATTGCACAAAAAGCTGCCGCAAGTACAAAAGCTTTAAAAAATCTTTTCCCTTTTCTCATGTTTTCCTCCTTTATTTGTTGTCCTTTCAGTTTGTTTTTATGCCGAAATTTTCAGCACATTTATACAAAATATGATAGCATATACGTATTTCTTATTCAATTCTTTTCTGAATTTTTATAATGCTTTATCCTCAAAGATTTTAAATGTGCAAATAAACGTCATAAAAATAGTTTTGTAAAAAAAGTGTGTTCATAGAAGTGTTATATTTTATTTGAGAGCAAAAAAGACCGACTCACAGTGACGGCAACAAATTTCCATCACTATGATTCGATCTCTTTCGGTTCACATTTTGTATTCTGGCCGGAAACGCATTTCCGCTTAAGAGACCCCTGGCAAGCCAGGAGCTTTTGGCAATGTGCAAAATGAACACTTCCCAAGAAGGCACTTTCACGTGCCCTTTGGGGAATTCGTTCATTTGCACATACAATAATACTATTCACTTGCAAACAGCATCTTAATAAAACATGCTATATTTCCATTCCTTACATCCGCCTGGGAACTACCGGTAATTCTCTATTTTTTCTTGTATTTAACCTTCTTCAATGAAGTGGGCGCTGCCAATGACCACCCGCGTGCCGCCCACCCGGCTGGCAATGCCGTGCGCCACGATATACTCCACCTCGGAGTGCATCTCCTCGTGGGAGATGCCCCGCTCCTTGGCGGCGCGGACGACAGCGTTTGCCATGGAATGGGGGAAATGCTCTTCCAGACAGGCAGCAAGCTGCAATACCTCCTGCTCCCCGCAGCCGGAGAAGGGCACCACCTGCACCACCTGCGGGGTGGCGTGGGTGAGGGTGCCGGTCTTATCAAACACGATGGTGTCCGCCTTTGCCAGCGCTTCCAGATACTTGCCGCCCTTTACGGTGATGTGGTATTCCCCACACTCCCTCATGGCAGAGAGCACCGCCAGCGGCATGGAAAGCTTCAGCGCACAGGAGAAGTCCACCATCAAAATGGAGATGGCGCGGGTGACGTTGCGGGTAAAGGCGTAGGTAGCCACCGTACCGGCAAGGCACCACGGCACCAGACGGTCGGCCAGCTGCAAAGCCCGGTTCTCGGTACCGGACTTGAGCTTTTCCGATTCCTCGATCATGGCCACGATCTTATCGTAGCGGTTGGCGCCACCCTCTGCCTTGGCTACAAGGACGCACTCGCCCTCTTCCACCACTGTTCCTGCGTAGGCAGTGGCACCGGCGTTCTTGCGTACCGGCATAGACTCGCCGGTCAGGGCGGCCTGGTTCACCATGGCCTCGCCCTCCAGCACCGTGCCGTCCAACGGGATCATATTGCCGGAGCGCACCACTACCTCATCCCCGGCGTGGACGCGGGTCAACGGCACCAGCACCTCGCCCTGCGGGGTGCGCACCCAGACCTTATCCACGTTCAGCGCCATGCTGCGGGCAAGGTCATCCAAGCTCTTTTTCCGCGTCCACTCCTCCAGCAGGCTGCCCACCGTCAGCAGGAACATCACCGAGCCTGCGGTGCTGTAATCGCCCCGCAGGAGGGAGGCTGTGATGCTGAGCGCATCCAGCACCTCTACTTCCAGCTTGCGGTGCAGCAGGCAGCGGATGCCCTTCCAGACAAAGGCGATGGAGCGCCACACCGTATACGCCGCCGCGATGGGCGCAGGCAGGAACACCTTGCGGAACACCCGGCCCGTCACAAGGCTGACCATCTTCTCCTGATATTCCTGATTGATCTTCCGGCTGTCGTGGGAGGTGACCAGCGCCTCCAATTCTTCGTTGTCAAAGCGGTAGGCCGCCAGCAGGGCGGCGGCGTCCTTCCGGCTGCCCCGGTAGGTCAGCACCACATCTCCGGTGCGCTCGTAGACGGTGGCTTTCTGGATGTTGTCCTGCCCGTTCAGGTAGGCCTCCAGCACATCTGCCCGGTGCAGGGTCATGCGCACAGCGCAGACGTGCACCCGCATCCGTCCCTTACCTTCATGTAAGATCGTACATTTCATTGTTCTTCTTACCCCTCTGTGTAAAAAAGAGCCGCCCAAGGGCGGCTCCGCTGCGCTATATCACTGTGCAGTCTGCTCTGCGGGCTGCTCTTCTTCAGCCGTATCCTCGATGACCTCCTGTGCAGCCTCGGCGGCGCGGCTCTCGTTGATGGCCTTTGCATCGGCAAGGATGTCACCGGCCTCCTCCTGCACCTTATTCACGGTCTGCATGGTGCAGTCCTTCATCCGCAGCACCGCAGCAGTGGTCTGGGTGTAGACCTTTTTGGCGTCCTTGCTGGACAGCACCTTGAAACCGGCAGAGCCGAACACCACACCGCCCAAAAACAGTGCAAGCTTTTTTGTATCAAACATATTTACCCCTCGTTTCTGTATTTCCCATCTGTGTACCCGCGCCCGGAGCGGGGCGGGCTCTTTATCTTTATATTTTAGCACGCTTTCGGGCGTTTTCAATATCTTCTGACGATGTTAGGACATATTAACATTGTTAGCAAAAGTTTGCACAACAAAAAAGGGCGTTCCCCGGAGGGATCGCCCTTTTTGATGCACCCGTTATGCAAGGTGGAACAGATCGATCAGCACGACCATGGCAAGGCCATAGTAGACCACAACGGCCACCAGATCGTTGATCGTGGTGATCAGCGGGCCGGAAGCAACCGCCGGGTCGATATGGATCTTGTGGAACAGCATCGGGATCAGCGTGCCCACCAGACTGGAAATGACCATGGACACGATCAGCGACAGCCCGACGCAGCCGGACAGCAAAAAGGCCGAGGTCCAGACATAGCCCTTGAAAAAGTGGATGTAGCAGCCCAGAAAGCCCAAGGCCATCACGGCCAGAATGGCGCCGTTCAAAAGCCCCACGCGGGTCTCTTTCCAGAGCAGCTGCAATTTTTTGGAAAGGGTCAGATTTTCGTCCACCAGCACACGGATGGTCACCGCCAGCGACTGGGTACCGACGTTACCGGCCATATCCAGCACCATGGACTGGAAGCAGATGACCACCGGCAGCACCGCTACCACCGATTCAAACGCGCCGACGACCGAGGAGACCAGCATCCCGAGGAACAGCAGCGCGATCAGCCACGGGAGACGCTTTTTCACGCTTTCAAATACGTTTTCGTTCAGATCCTCCTCGCCGGTCAGACCGCCCAGCTTTGCGTAATCATCGCCCATCTCATCATCGACCAGCTCGACCACATCGGACGAGGTGATGATGCCCACCAGCGTACCGGCATCGTTCAGCACCGGCAGGCTGCGCTCCGCGTAGTCCACGATACGGTCGATACAATCGCTGACCTGCTCCCGGTCTGTGACATAGGGATAGGAGCGGACGATCAGGCTTTCCAAGCTTTCCTCTGCCCGGGCAATGATGAGGTCTTTCAGGTCGATGGCGCCGTAGAAGTGCTCGTTTTTATCCACCACATACAGGGTGGAGATGTTGTCGTTTTCTCCGGCCTGTTTTACCAGCTCGCTCATCGCCTGCCGGATGGTCATATCGTTTTTGATGGAGATGTAGTTGGTGGTCATCCTGCTGCCGATCTCATCCTCGTCATAGGAGAGCAGCATCTTCACATCTTCCACCGAGTCCTTGTCCAGCTTGTTGACGATCTCGTTTTTATCGGTATCGTCAAGATCCTCCAGTGCGTCCACCGCATCGTCCGAGTCCATGTTGGAAATGACCTTGGCGGCCTCGTGGCTGGGCAGCTCCTTCAGGTACGGCTCGGCATCGTCCAGATAGGTAAAGATCTCGGCAACGGTATCCACACCCAGAATGGAATAGAGCGACTGGCGTTCAGCGGGAGTCAGCGCCTCCAACGCATCCGCCAGATCTTTTTCATGGTAATCAGACAGTTTTTCAGCCAGTTCCGCCTTGGGCAGACCGCTGTGAATGATGCTCAGAATTTCCTGTACATAATTCTTCTGCATGGGTAGTTCCTCCTGATTCCGCGAGCTTGACAAATCAAAATCCATCGCTCCGCTTCAAATTTTGCACTTCATCATAGCACATCCGGTATGCGGCGGCAACCCTGCCAGCGTGAATTTTTTGTAAAAATCCGGGCATAAAAATCCCCGCCAAAGCAAAAGGCTCCTTATCCGCAGAGCATAACTTTGGCTGAGAAAATGCCGTTCTGATAGGTAAACGTGCTTGCCCCGCCGGTCTTTTCTGCAATATGGCGGACAGACTGGATGCCGATCCCGTTTTCCCTTCGCTTGGAAGAGCGGAACACCCCGCTTTTTTCGTGAACTGCGCCGTCAAATGCGTTTTCCACTTCGACCAGAAGAAGCCGCTCGGCATGGACATACGCGGTGATCTCGATCTTCCGCCGGGCGGGTGCAGTGCGAAGGCTGGCTTCAAATGCATTTTCCAGAAGATTAGACAGCACCAGACACAGATCGATCTCGTCCACAGGAAGCACCTGTGGTAAGTCGAGTTTGGCACAAAAGGGAACACCCTCACGCTTTGCAAGGGCACAATAATAGCCGACAACACTGTCCGCTGCACGGTTTTCGCAGAAATTCATATCCAGATCCGGGATCCGGGAGACCGTTTTTGCAAGGTAAGCCTTCAGGTTATCCAGATCTCCTGCCTCGGCCAGTGCGGAGATCTGATTCAGCTGGTGGCGCATATCGTGCCGCGCCTGCCGGGCTTCTTCAATGGCGGCTTTCAGGCTTTCATAGCGCTGCTGCTGCATGGAAAGAAACTGATTTTCCTGCTGCAACCTTGCATTCCGGTTAAGGCTGTTTGCCATCAGCAGAAAGATTGCATTGAACATGAACATCAGAAACAAAAGCGCGATGCTCATAACGATGTAGACCTGCAAGACCCGCCCTGTCCGGAGCGTTATCTGGTAGCGCGGGGTTATAAAAAGGTTCAGCAGGATGAACACCAGCGGCAGTACCCAGAACACATACCACGTCTGCGCAAAATTGTCATCCTCCACCATCGCGCGTACTGCGTGGGTGGCGGGATAATAGGCTGCGGCAGTGATCAGCCAGCAGACCGCATTATAAAAGATGCAGGCGCCAAAGCAGAACCACGGCTTGTCCGGCGGCAGCTGCATCCGGATCACGATTGCCGTGCCGACGGCCCGGGACAGGCTGTTCAGGCACGCAAATACCGCGCAGACCGCAAGCGCGATGGTTCCGGATTTCCAGAGAGAGATCCGCAGCGTTCTGCGATACAAAAAAATTGCTGTAAGCGTAATAAGCAGCACGGAGAACGCCGTTGAAATGCCAAAATGATAGCAAAGCAGCCCGCCGCCAAGGCAAAGCCCGAGCAGCAGCGGCACCGCCCCTGCTGCAAGCTTTGCGGGCGGCAGCTTCAGATAGGAACCTACCGGAAAATACGCAAGCAGCAAACCGGGAAACACGACCGTAAGTTCCAGAACCGGGCGCAGAACGTCCTTCAATCCGCACGCCCCCTTTGCAGCAGAAATTCCATAAAGGCCTGCCGGGCAGCTTTCAAAAGCTCCTGACTGACATAGACGCGGCTGCCGTCCGTCATACAGAAGGCGGCAGCCTGAAAATCAGCAGCATTCTCCATATTGATGATCGCGCCACGTCCGCAGACAAAAAAGCGCGGGTCCTTTTTGAGCGGCTCGGTGAACGCTTTGAAGCTCTGGCGCGTAGCAAGCGTTTTGCCGGCAGTGGTGCGGATATTGATGATGTGGGCGAAATGCTCGGCGGATATGATATCACGATAGCGCAAATGGATGTCGCTGCCATCCACCTTCACCGTCAAAACCGGCTCCGGGCGGGGGAGTTTTGCGAGCATTTCATCCAACAGACCGGACAGCTCGGCCTCAGAAAAGGGCTTGACCAGATAATGAAATGCCCGCACCTGAAAGCCCTCGAGTGCGTGGTCTGTCGAGGTGGTGGTAAAAACCAGAAGGCAGTCTGCATCGGTTTTCCGAAGTTCTCTTGCCGCATCCATGCCGCTTAAACCATTCATGTAAATATCCAGAAATGCGGCGGTAAAGCGCTGCTCTTTTTCTGCCGCCAGAAAGGCTTCCCCGCTGTCAAACTCTAAAATTTCTGCATCTGCGCCGCGCTGACTCAGCTGCCGCACCAAGCGCTCCTTCAGCAGTGTGCGCTCGGTATCAAGGTCATCGACGATTGCGATCCTCATGCTGTATCAGGAAGCCGTTTTACAGCTTCCAACCTCCTTTATAAACTCTTTCATCCTGATTATAGCACAGTTGCCCGGTTATGTCGCAGCCGAAAATGGGATTTCGTGACGGAAAAGGGGCTTTCGTGCTAAATGGCTTGAAAAGACCATGCCTGTCCGTATACTGAAAGCAGAGAACGCCAACGATGGCGCAAGAGAAAGGAGGCACGCTGTGTACCGAATTGCCGTGCTGACAAGCAGCAGGGCGCAGGAAGCTTTTCTGGCAGAGCAGATCTCGCGGTTCTGCGCCGAACATTGCTTGTTCCCGAAAATGGACTGTTACCACGATCAGGAAAGCTTTTTTGAGGCTGCACGCAACGAGCCGCTGACAAATGCCGTGATCGCCCTGCCGGGGGTCGACGGATTGAATGCAGTAGAGCATCTGCGCGCGCTTTGTCCACAGACACGCATTATCTGGTGCAGCGATCTGGATTTTTCGCTCCATGCCTTCCGGTTGCGTGCAGACTATTTTCTGCTGGAGCCGGTGACCGAAGCCGCCTTGCGGCAGGGATTCCGCATCTGGCTGGATGGAAAAAAATCAGGCGGAGCAGCACTGGTCTGACCGCAACGAACACAACAAGGAGAACGGTTTATGAAAAAGAGAAACATCGTCCATTCTGCGTTAAGCCTGTCGCTGACCGCAGCATTGTGCCTTTCCATGGCTGCCTGCGGCGGAACACAGACGCCGGCAGACAGTGCTGCCGCTTCGCAGCCCGCTGCCCCGTCCGCTGCGGTACAGCCCTCTTCAGCGGAACAAGCCTCTGCGGCGCTGCCGGTAAAGGCTCTGAACCCCAAGCAGGTAGAGGAAAACCCTTACATGGCCAAGAGCGATGCAAACATTCATCACGATGGCTACAACACCGACTCGACGGATGAGATCCTGCCGCTTGCCATCTATCCGGAGATCAACGTTTCCTATGAGACGACGAACGCGAACGCTTCGCCCGCCATCTACTTTGACAGCTACGGTCATGCCGTTGTGCCGCTGCTGGGCGGCATCGCCATCCGAGACCTGAACGCCGAAGAGACAAAGACGCTCGGCTATTTCTCGCCAAAGAAGCATGACGGCGGCGGTTACGTTATCCAGAGCTCCTATACCTTCCTTGACGAATCCAACCGCATCGTCTGCCCCACGAGCAACAACCATGTGCTGATGCTCCGCGCAACGGATGAAAACGGCAATGTTCTGCCGGAATTTGAAAAGGTGCTGGACATTGATATCAAAGCTGCAGCCGAGGCCGCGCTTGGAAAAGAACTGACGCAGAATCTTCTGTCCGTGGTCTTTGACTATGACGGAAACCTCTGGTTTGCAACGGGAGGCTTCCGCATTTATCCGCAGCGCCAGCAGCAGGGCGTCATCGGCTATATTGCCCGCTCGGCCATTGATGCGATCCTGAACGGCGAGCAGACAGACCTTTCAAAGGCTGTTTTTGTCCACGAACTGACCCCCGGCGAGGGCGCTGAAAACGGCATCGCCGCCTCCAAGGACGGTGCGGTGGTCCTGACCAACCAGAACTGCTATCTTCTGCGCGCAGAAGAAGGCGTAGACGTTGTATGGTGCACGCCCTATGAGAGCGCGGGTGCAAAGGTGAGCGGCGAAGGCGATAAGACCACCGGCGGCGGTCTTGCGTGGGGCGGCGGTTGCTCGCCCACGCTGACACCGAACCTTGTGCTGTTCACGGATAATCAGGACCCTGTAAACCTTCTTGCACTCGATATGAAGACCGGCGAGGTCGTGGCAAGCACCCCGGTGCTGGATGACCTGCCCGAGGGCTATCAGGTAGCCGTTGAGAACTCTGCCATCGTCTATGACGACGGCGAGGGCACCGTCAGCACCATCGTCTGCAACTGGTTCGGTGCGGGCAATGCAGGTCTGGCTGATCCCAACAACGACTCCTCCATCCAGAGCTACGCCAATATTTACGACCAGAACTGGCTCATGAAGGGCAACATCATGATCGCCCCCGGCATCGAGCGCGTGGACACCGTAAAGACCGCAAACGGCTACGAGATGAAGAGCATCTGGAGCCGGAACGACCTGAGCGACACTTCCATCCTGAAGCTTTCCACCGCAACGGGCTATATCTACGGCTATGTGCAGGATGTGACCACCGGGATGTGGCAGTACATCATTCTGGATTTTGAAACCGGCGAGACTGTTTTCACGATGGATGTTTCCAACAAGTACGGCTATAACAACATGGCCATTGGAATGTATGCCGGCAACAGCGGCAATGCGCTCTACTGCCCGACAGGCTATCTGGAACTGCTTCGTTTGCAGGACCGTTTCGTTTATCTGCCCGAAATGCCCTACCGCAAGGTCGATCTTGATCAGGCAGCAAGAAATGTCCTCTCGCAGGAACAGTTTGCGCAGGACGGCGGCGAAGGCACCGTTGCAAGCTGGCGCAACACTGTGACCGTCCGCAACGTACATCCCAACACCACGGTAGCTTTCCGCATGAATAACCTGTCCGGCAGCACCTCCGGTCTGACCCTCTACGCCTATGGCGTGGACGGCAAGCTAGCAAAGGTCGATCCTGCACTGTGGTCGATCACAGACGAGGACGGCAAGGCTGTAACGGAACTTACCGCCGGTACGCTCTATGAGCTGCGCGTGACCGTCGCCGATGGCGGCGCTCTTGACCTGAGCGAGACGGAAAAGGAGATCGGACTTTCCGTTGTACTTGGAAAGTAAATCCGTTCCGGACTGTTGCAAAATAGCTCTCTGAAAAATATACAAGCCCCGGAATCTTTTTCGGAGCCTTTATGGCTCGAAAAATTGAAAGCCTTGCCTGAGCCGTAAATTCCGGCACGATCCAAGAACCAATAAACCAAAAAATCCGAACCCTTCTCCTATCGAGAAAAGGTTCGGATTTTCTATTTCAGTGGCAGTCCTCCTGGTAGACATTCCTACACGTTGCCCCGCCTGCGGCGTTGCAGTGCTGTTCAAGTCCTGTTATCCGCCGTTGCAGCCAAAGGGAAATAGTCATGTAAAACAAAAAAGACAGCTTTTGATAGCTGTCTTTTTTGTGGTGCAGGAATGCAATCCAAATCCGAACCATTTCCCTCGGATGCAACTTCTGTCGCTTCTCCAAAGGTCACGGTCTGTGTTCCTTCTTTATAGTTGAAGGTAATGAGAACCTTATCATCATACAGGTAAATCGCATTTATGAACGTATCCACCAGTGCCTGCCGCTGGTCTTTCAGGCTCATGTCCAGCTTGCGGAACCGTCGCAGCCAAAAGCGAATGAACTCCTCTGTGACCTTGGGCTTTGCCAGCTTTTCTTCTGCAATGCGGGCTTCAAGCTCACGCTTGGTTTCTTCGAGCTGCTCCAGCCGCTCCTTGGTGGAGCTGGTCAGGATACCGGCCTGAATCGCATTCAGCATATTCTGGATACCCGATTCCGCATCCCGGAGCTGCTTTTCATAAAGAGGAATGTTGGTGTTCTCCTTGTTTTGCAGTTCCATCACCTTGGCAATGATGGACTCCATAGCGGCATCGTCTTTCACAAGTTGCATGGTCTGGTTGACCACAAGATCTTCCAGCCACTGTTTACGGACAGTTTTCTTCTTGCAGCCTTTACGCTTTTTGGCAGTAGCGCATTTATAATAGCGGTGGACTTCGCCCGTCCGGCTCGTGCCACTTTCGCCAAACATCAACGCCCCACAATAGCCGCAGAACAGCTTGGTGGTGAGCAGGGAGTCATCCTCTGCCTTTCTACGGGCAGGGGCTTTCTTGTTTTTCATCCTCAAACAGTTCCAGCGAAATGATGGGCGGGATAGCATCCGGTACGACTACATCCCGGAATTTCAGCTCCCCGATGTACCGCCGATTCTTGAGCATATGTTCAACGCTGTTATAAGTAAACGCACCGCCCACCGGGTTCTTGATGCCGTTTTCGTTCAGCCAATCCCGAATTTCCCGCATGGTCTAGCCATCGTTGTACCGCTGGAAGGTTTCTGCCACAAAGGGAGCAGTCAACGGGTCGATTTCAAAGCGGTGGTCTGCGTTGATGATGTAGCCAAAGGGAATGGCACCGCCAGTGAACTTTCCCTTCAGTGCGTTTTCGGTCA
>ENA-USUK01002610-USUK01002610.1-human-gut-metagenome-genome-assembly--contig:-NODE-2610-length-11835-cov-5.742218_pt1 | contig 11835 bp, 5 predicted proteins | sample MGYA00250062_ERZ773400 | MGnify/ENA primary metagenome ERZ773400 (study PRJEB29103, sample SAMN06111961) | human gut metagenome | biome: human gut; feature: ankylosing spondylitis patient; material... | reverse complement strand
CCCTACACCCGGATGTAAAGGATGGCAACATGGGGGTGTTTACGGAATTATCTGCTTGTTTCTGCTAAAAAAAGAGAGGGCTTTTGTGGAATGAAGAACCGTATTTTGCCAATTTAATACCTATTATATTCGTTTTTACATTTGTTTATTCGATTATTTTATATGCTTTTTCAAAAGCAAAAGAAGGCAATACACTGGTTTCCAATCATATGATAAAACACCATGTTTTAGAAGTGATAGAGAATTGATCATGCGCAGTATGGACCTGCTTCGCGGGAAAAACCCGAATCCATTTACTAACTATGTGAAGAAAGACTGCTATATTTGCCTTGTAACAATCGTTGCTGGGCAAATTATCGTATATACAGAAGCATATGAACATACAAAAATTAAAATTACTATTAGCAACAGCCTGTCTGGCTCCCCTGCCACTCACCGCCCAAATCACGGAAAGAGAACGGCCGGCAGAATGGAAACACCTCATTACAGGCGGACGCTACATGGACCGTTTCGAAGCAATGCCCGATGGCACGCTCTCCGGAGAGACGTGGGGAGCGGACAGCGTACGCCCCCGGTATATCGACAACGGTATCGAACATCCCGACATCTCGTTCTGGGGAGGCAATATCCTCCAAACGCCGGACCGGAAATACCATCTGTTCGTATGCGGATGGCCGGAAAGCGCACCCAAAGGGCATATGGAATGGCCCAATTCAACCGTTTATCATGCAACCGGCGATCATCTGCATGGGCCTTTCACCATCCAAGACACAATCGGGAAAGGGCATAACCCGGAGGCTTTCGTCCTCAACGACGGCCGGATCGTCGTATATGTCATCGACGGATATTATATAGCCGACCAGGTCAACGGCCCCTGGCAATACGGAAAGTTTACGTTCAATCCCCGCGACCGGAAGATCATCGAAGGACTGAGCAACCTCAGCTTTGCCAAAAGGCAGGATGGTTCTTATCTGATGGTTTGCCGGGGAGGAGGCATCTGGATCAGCAAAGACGGCATCGCCCCTTACGAACAGATCACGGACAAGCGGGTTTATCCGCCTGTCAAAGGAGAGTTCGAGGACCCGATCATCTGGCGGGACTCCCTGCAATATCACCTGATCGTGAATGACTGGCTGGGACGTATCGCCTTCTACCAACGTTCCAAAGACGGCATCCACTGGGTGACGGAACAAGGGGAAGCTTATGTGCCCGGCATCTCCTTCCATCGGGACGGGCATGTCGAGCATTGGTTCAAATACGAACGTCCTAAAGTATTCCAAGACAAACAAGGACGTGTAGAGCAGATGAACTTTGCCGTCATCGATACCGTCAAATGGGATGATCATGGCAATGACAACCACAGTTCGAAGAATATCTGTATCCCGATGAACAAGGGGATGTTATTGTCCGTCCTGAACCGAACACCGATAACAGCCTCCACTGAAATCATCCAGGTCAAGATCCTAGCGGAAGAAGGCTTCGACCCGCTCCGCGAGATCGATGTGCCGTCCCTGCGGTTCGGTTCATACAACGAAGTGAACTTCGGACGGGGAAGCCAAGTGATCCGGACCGAAAGCTCCGGAAAAGACCTGATCCTCACGTTCGACGGACGGGGAAGCGGTATCACACCGGATGAGTTCGCCCCGAAGATGATCGGGAAAGACAAGCAAGGAAAGATGCTGTTCGGTTATGCGAGCCTGCCGTATGCCGATTATACACCGGCTCTGCTGTCCAGCTTGCGTCCCGTCTACCGGAAAGACAAAAACGAAGTCAGAGTCGAGATCCGGAACTTCGGGCTTTCGGCTTCCGGAGAGACAACCATCGAGGTCAAACAGAACGGGATGCTATTGGGCAGCCGAAAAATAAAGGCGCTAAAACCGTATGAGAAAACGGAACTGGCCTTTACCCCCAAGAAGGGAGAATGGACGGACAAGGCCGGTTATCAGGTCGTGTTCCTCCGGGACGGACAAGTCGTAGAAACAAACAATTTCACTATTCAATAATAATCGCTTATAAACATGAAACACACCTTTATCCTCCTGCTCGGAGCCATGCTGTCCCTACAGGGGCAAGCCCAGGACAAGCAGATGCAATTTCAGAACACGATCAAGGTCGAAGCTGGCGACAGCCATGCGGACATCATCGCGAAAGCGGCCCATGTCGTGCCTTCGCCCAACCAGTTGGCGGCATTGCAAAACGAGTTTATCGCCTTCATCCATTTCGGGCCGAACAGTTTTACCCGCCTGGAATGGGGAAGCGGAAAGGAAGACCCGAAAGTCTTCGACCTGAAAGAGCTCGACACGGACCAGTGGTGCGAGGCCATGAAAGCAGCCGGCATGAAGATGGTGATCCTGACGGTCAAGCACCATGACGGGTTCGTCCTGTGGCAAAGCCGTTACACAAAACACGGCATCATGTCCACCGGTTTCCGCGACGGCAAAGGCGACATCCTGAAAGACCTGTCGGAATCCTGCCGCAAGTACGGGCTGAAGTTAGGCGTCTATCTGTCACCGGCAGACCTGTACCATATCGAAAACCCGGAAGGACTGTACGGCAACCTCAGCCCATACATCAAACGGACCATCCCGCGTGAAGTCCCCGGACGGCCTTTTGCCAACAAGACCCGTTTCGAATTCGTAGTGGACGACTACAACGAGTACTTCCTCAACCAACTCTTCGAGATCCTGACCGAATACGGCCCGATCCACGAAGTATGGTTCGACGGGGCACATCCCAAGCGGAAAGGCGGACAGACCTACAATTACCCCGCCTGGAAAAAACTGATCAAGGCACTTGCCCCCAACGTCGTTATCTTCGGACGGGAAGATGTCCGGTGGTGCGGCAATGAAGCCGGCGGCACACGGTCGACCGAGTGGAACGTGATCCCCTACCAGGCAAATCCGGACACGATGTCGAACTTCGCCGATATGACCGACAAAGACCTCGGAAGCCGTGAACAGCTCTATAAAGCCCGCTACCTGCATTACCAGCAGGCCGAAACCAACACTTCCATCCGCGAAGGCTGGTTCTACCGGGACGACACGCACCAGAAAGTACGAAGCACCGACGATGTGTTCGACATCTATGAACGCGCCGTAGGAGGCAACTCCACTTTCCTGTTGAACATCCCGCCCAACCGGGACGGCAAATTCTCTCCGACAGATGTAGCCGTGCTGAAGGAAACCGGCCAGCGAATCCGGGAAACCTACGGGACCGACCTGTTCCGTCAGGCAAAAGGCCCGAAAGAGGTGCTCGACCAAAATGCAGACACCTATGTGACGGCCGATAAGGACGGGGCGGGAATCGTCATCTCCACTCCCCAACCTGTCACCCTCAACCGCCTGGTTCTCCAGGAAGCGATTGCCACCAACGGGGAACGGGTAGAGAAACACGCCGTGGATGCCTGGATCGACGGAGGATGGAAAGAGATCGCCCATGCCACCAACATCGGCTACAAACGAATCCTGCGTTTCCCGGATGTCACGACGGACAAGATACGGGTCCGCATACTCGAATCCCGCCTCACACCCGCCATCTGCACCATCTCCGCCCACCACTACAAAGCCCGTCCGCCCCGGTTGAGCGCACAGAGAAGCATGGACGGATTGGTTACCATCGAACCGATGGCACAAGAATTCGGCTGGAAAGCGCACGGTGAGAACATTGCCGAGAACCTGAACGCAGGTTTCAAGATCTACTATACGACAGACGGAACGGAACCATCGGCAGGCTCTACCGAATATAAAGCACCTTTCCTGATGGGAAACAGCGAACTGAAAGCGGTAGCCATCCTGAACGGAGAAAAGGGAGCCATCTTACAAGAACGGTTTGGGCTGGTCAAGAAGGGATGGAAGATAGCCGACAAGACCGCGCAATCCCTTGCCATCGACCTCGGCAGCCAGCAAACGGTAAGCGGCTTTGCCTTCACCCCGCAAAAACAAGGCGGTAAGGGCACAGTAGCCGGTATCATCCGGATCAGCAACGACGGGAAGAACTGGAAAGAGGTGGAACGCTTCGAATTCGGCAACCTGATCAACGATCCGTCCAAACGCTACCATCATTTCAAGCAAACGGTAAAAGCCCGCTACGTCCAAGTGGAAGCAGCGGAAATCGCCGCCCGTACGGAGGCTGCCGCCCTTGCTGGAATAGACATCTTCTAAGGCTCGTCTACAAACAGTATATACCTTGTAAGGTAAAGTCATATACGTTATAAAGTAAAAGAAAAAAGGTTATAGGGAATTTTATTTTACCCTATAACCTTTTTTCTTTTATTCGTTCCTGTGCTAGCCCGGAAGAGCAAAGACAGAACTACATCGCAAAAGGTGTAGCTTTCACATACGCCTTATATCCTTTAATCATGCCGGGGAATCCTTCTTCTGCACGGGGCAGGTAGCGGAAACCGGATATCGTCTGCTCTTCCTTCAAATCGATCACGACCTGGTGCGGATATTTGTCTCCCTGCTTCGTGCTCCAATAGGTAGATTCCTGCAAATCATAGATCTTATCGGCAGTAAAGTTACCCCACTGCGTGCTTTCGCTGTCCGCATAAGAGATGTTCCAATGCTGGCGGGGGAGCGGCTTGCCGTCTTCGTCCAACAGATAGAACTCGGCCATAGCGGCATTGTCCTTGCCATCCTGTGCATCCAATGCCTCGAGGCAGAAATAGCGGCCCTTGACAGTCCGGCCGAACTTCACTTCCTGCCAGCCGTTTCCGGGTTTCAGCGCACCGTTGGCAACCGGTTTCTCACCTTTCAGGTTCAGCGTCTGCCCCTCTTCACGGTGGGTAGCCGGGGCTTCAGCCCGCAACATATCCAAGATCGGTTCCTTCCGGCCTTCCACTACAGCCTTTTCCGGGCCTAACAGGTCGAGGATGATGATCTCGTTCTTTCCCTTCTTCAACCAGCATCCGGGCATAAACAAAGTCTGCTGAGGTCCGATCTCCCAGAAGCGGCCCATCGCCTTTCCGTTTACCCAAACCATGCCTTTTCCCCAGGTCTGCATGTCGAGGAACACGTCTCCGACTTCATCCAGCTCGAAAGTAGTCCGGTAATAAGCCGGTCCGTCGAGTTTGTCTCCCGCTGCATACTTCTTGTCCTGTACGAAAGCGTAATCGACCGGGAAGCTGTAAACCTGCCAGTCTTCCAGTTCCTGTCTGCCGGTGTCGCTGATCAGTTCCACCTTATCCGTAATCCCCTTACGGTCGTGGATGGCAACATCGAAGTTGACACGTCCCATCGCCTCCACCAGGATATCCAGGCGCGTTCCTGCTGCCAAAGCCGGCAGAACCACCGTGTTTTCACCTCTGCGACGATCCAGACGGCCCAACAGTTTGCCATCGGCAAAGACCTGTGCCCAGTCATGCACCTCATCGATCAACAGGGTCGTTCCTTCCTTTACGGCAGGCAGAGTCGTCCGGTAAAGGATCGTTCCCCAACCCTGGTCGAACTGCTCCATCGGTTTAATCTCTTTCGAAGCCTGGGGAGCAGGCAGATTGTCGAACAGCGGAGCCACTTCGCCGACGGTGAACGCCGGGATCTCGATCAAAGGATAAGCTGCCGGGACATCGGGTATGACCTGACCGGAATCGGCATATTGTGTCAGCAGTTCACGTAACTTGTAGTATTTGGGAGTCGCCCACCCCGCCTCGCTGATCGGGGCGTCATAGTCGTAGGAGCTGCACATGGCGGAATAGGCCGGGCTGTTCGCACCGCCCCAATGTCCGAAAGTCGTCCCCCCATGCGCCATATAGAGCGAGAAGGAGATATGGCGGTCCAGCATGTCTTTGATACCGGAAACCATCACCCCGGCATCGCGCGTCTCGTGCTTGCGTCCCCAATGGTCGAACCATCCGCTCCAGAACTCGCTGCACATCAGCGGAGCATCGGGGCGTGCCTCTTTCAACTTCTTGAACTGGGCATCGATATTAGCTCCTGTCCCGAAGTTGATCGTCCAGACCAGATCATCCAAACCGTTCAACTGGAAAGTAGAGCTCCAGTCACACTGGAACAACGGGACATCCGTAAAGCCTGCCGCCTTCACCGCATCGCGGATATTGGCGATATACGCCTTGTCGGTAGCATATGCCCCATACTCGTTCTCGACCTGTACCATGATGATATTCCCGCCCCGGGTCACCTGCAAGTCAGCCAACTGCTTGCCGATCTCGTTCATGAACAGCTTCGTCCGTTCGAGGAAATAGGGATCGTTGGTACGGAGCTTGATATCCTCCTTCTTCAACAGCCACCAGGGCAGTCCGCCCATCTCCCACTCAGAGCAGACATAAGGGCCGGGACGCAACATGATATACATGCCTTCTTTCTGGGCCAGCCGGCAAAAAGCGGCAATATCGTTCTGCCCCTTGAAATCGAACTCGCCCGGTTTCTGCTCATGGATATTCCAGAACGCATAGATACAGATCGTATTCATGCCGAGTGCCTTGCACATCTGAATACGATGTTGCCAGTATTCGGCGGGGATACGGGTGTAATGTATCTCCGCCGCCTTAATCACAAATGGTTTGCCATCCAGCAGGAAGGTTCCCTTCCCGATAGAAAAATCGTGCTTCTCCCCTTGTCTGGGACTGCATCCTGAGAGCAGGAGGATAACGCAGCAGGTTATCAATCCTGCTAAAATCTTGTTTACGTGTTTCATATAAGTTAATTGTATTGTACTGTCACTGTTTTATCTTTCTCTGTTTCCAGAATCAGGACTCCCTCCTTCTCCAGTTTATCTCCCTTGTTGCCCGTTACGGAAGCGACTTTGCATCCTTCAGGGATAGCCAGACGCAACGTCCCGCCCTGTTCGGGCAAGATACGGACTTGCCGCACCTGCCCCGCCACCTTTTCGGCCGAGACAAGGAAAGCGCCCATGGCACGCAGTTTGTCGAAAGATACATCCTGCCAGGCAACCGGTACAGCCGGGAACACCCGGATAACGCCCGTATGGCTCTGGAGCAGCATCTCCTGGATACCGGCGGCAAAGGCGAAGTTTCCTTCCAAAGTAAACGGACGGTAGGTGAATTTCGACTTTCCGCTTTTCGTCTGGTCGCCGTTCGCATGGAACGTATTCGGGAGGCAGAAACATTCGGCAAAGGTGCGCAGTGCATCGGCAGCCCCTTCCCCGTCGAAGGCACGAGCTTTCATATTCCCGAACCAGCTATAGGAATAGCCGCACCAGTAATCAGGCCCGAAATCTTGTAGCTTCTTCAAGGTCGCTTTTATAATCTCCTGGGATTTCTCGCCCTGGCTCCAATCAACAAGGCCGAGCGGATGGATCGACATGGCGTGGGAGAAATGACGGTGCGACTGGTCGTAAGGGAAACCTTTTGCAAAGGTCAAAGCCCCGTCTTCATCCAGGTTCAGATCGGGCAGTTGAGCACCGATCGCTTTCCAGTGGGCAGCCTCGTCTGCCAACCCCAATTCGGAAGCCAGCTCGGAAGCGGCATTGAAAGCGAAGTGCATCAAGGAAAGGTCATAGTTTGTCATATCCTTGAACCACGCATTGATCGAGTTGTCGAAAATTTCCGGGCTGGAACTCAGCGGCAACCGGCGTACTCCGTCAGCATCGACTGTGGAGATCTGTTCGAGATAAGTCGCCACGTCCTTCAGAAACGGGTAGGCCCGCTCTTTCAGGAAAATGCGGTCGGCCGAATACTTCCAGTGCAGATAGAAATGCTGTCCCAGCCATGCGCTGACCGTCGGCGACATGGAGTACTGTACCCATCCGCCCATCGGCTCGCCGGTCAGGGTGCAAACGCCGGGAACATTCATCCCGTCCGTCCCGAAATACTCTCGGGTATATTTTTTATACACATCACGCTGTTCCCAGAGGGTATTCAGATAGCCCATCCCCTCCTGCAAATGGTTGCCGGTATAGGCAGGCCAATAACTCAACTGTGTGTTCAGGTCATGATGGTAGTCTCCTTTCCAGGGCGGCAACATCCCGTTATCGGCCGTCCATACCGCCTGGAGGGAAATCGGATAAGAGTCTTCGCGGGCAGCCGCCCCGAACTTGTACATCTCGTTGTCGTACTGTTTCTGCAGGAGCGTATCCGGCAGCGAGACGGACGACTGTGCCCAATAGCCTTTCCAGAAGTCCATATGCGAGCGGTAGTCTGCCTCCACGCCACGCTCCATCGCTTCTGCCGTTTCCTGGTCGGCCCGGTCGGCGGCCAAAGAAGAAGTCAGGCTCCATACGCCGCTGAGCGTGCCGCCTTTCTGCTGCCAACGGACGACCACATCGTACGAAAAGCCTCCCCACCCTTCCTGATGGAAAGTGGTCGTACCGGCTTCCTTCTGTATCGTCCCCTGTTTATATCCGAGGCGTCCCAGGGCCGGACCGGCATGCGAGTTGTCGCCTGCGACCTCGTCCGGATTGCTGTAGCGGGGTGCAATGATCTCCGGCGAAACCGTATCCGGCAGGTTCTCGAAGACAAACCATCCGACCGGTTCGTCGGCATGCACGAACGTTTTCAACTTCGTCCCGTTCTCCCAAAGCACCTCACAAAGGGCATTATTGAGGAAAAGATGTACGGAAGAAACCTTCCCGATATTCAACGGGAACTCCAAAGCCGCCCCCGGTATCTTAGACGGGGCAGGCAAGGCGTTATAAGGGTGGTCGAACTTCTTCTGCACCGGCAGATAATCCCCTTTCCTCACCTGCTCACAGACCCAGGCAAAACGATTGTTCGGTCCTGCAATACTATCCATCGGGCGCAAGTCCCAGAGATCCGTCCGATCCAGCGAAAAACGTAGCACAGAATCGCGTTGCCAGACTAATGTTCCTACTGTGGCATTTCCCAACGGAATTCCTTCATCCCAAGTCTTGGCCAAGTGACCAAACTGCAAGTCACTGCTTGTCGGTGTGACAGGCAGTGACTCCTTTTCGCAACAGGCAGCCAATAGGCATGCGCTTATGCAAGTTAGCCAAAATTCCTTTTTCATTCGTATTAAATCGATATTATTCTTTCTTTGTCTCCTGCAAAGATACGGTTTATTGATTTAATAACTGCTTGACAGCTTCGTCCGAACGAGTTTCCGTCTCCTGGATTTTTTATAGTCGAACAAAGCATCGAGTTCGTAAAGTTGCAGGGTAACAGTCGGGGCAAAACGGTCGGAAGCGACATAGTTGCGGACTGATGTCAGCAATTGCTGCATGGCCGGGCGTTTCTCTATATCCTTAACCGGATCGACCACAAGGACAAACAGCTTGCCGCTTGCCGCAATCTCTCCGCTTTCGCTTTCGAGCTGCCAAGTCAACTGCCCTTTACGGATCGCTTCGGGACCGAAATGATAGATGCCATCTTCGCAGTAAAGGTCTCCGCATTTGTGTAAGCACGCTTCTGAAGGCGCGCCAGCAGGACGATCGGAGCACATGATTCACGGTATTTCTCAGGGGTTACCAACCCTTTGCTTTCCCAAAAGGCATCCAAGATACCGACTACTTCTCCCGCCTCTTCAGCAAGATCATGGGGATGCCGCCGCTGGAGTACAAGAAGATGAAGAAAGGATGATTACCAATAATACTCATCCATAATCTCCTGCATCCGGGGCGTTGCGGCATCGGTATCGCCAACCTCGCGACGGAGTTTCAGCAGCTCGCGCTTCATCTTTTCGATTTCACCGGCATAGGCGGGGGAATTGTAGACGTTATGGTCTTCGTGGGGGTCGGCGAGCAGGTCGTAGAACTCCCACGACGGCGTGACGGGAGCCTTATCCGATCCGGTCGCATTCAGCGGATCGCCGTAGAGGAACATCAGTTTGTAGCGATGGTTGCGGATGCCCATGTGGGCGGGACGGATCTTGTGGTGCGTCCAGTAGCGGTAGTACATGGACTGCCGCCAGTCGCGCGGAGTCTCGCCCTTCAGGTTGTCGCGAAAGCTGCGGCCTTCGCTGCACGACGGGGCGTCCACCCCGGCATAGTCGGCCAACGTAGCGGCAAAATCAATATTGAGGATGATGTCGGAATTGCGCGTCCCGGCCGGGATCTCCTTCGGGTAGCGGATAACAAACGGCATGCGAAGCGGCTCCTCGTACATCATGCGCTTGTCGAAAAAGCCATGCTCGCCGAGGAAATAACCCTGGTCGGAGACATAGACTACGATCGTATTCTCGGACAGCCCCTCTTCATCGAGGAAACGCAGCAGGCGGCCGATATTGTCATCGATGGCCGCTCCGCAACGCAAGTAGTCGCGAATCAACTTCTGATAGATTTTCCGGCGCGCATCTTCCTTGCCCATTCCTTCTATGGAGAAAGGCAGTTCCGGATACTTGCACCACCAGGAATCCGGGTCTTTCGAGGCGATCCCCCATCGGCGGGCCATATCTTCCAACGGTTGTCCGGGGAACGTACGCCCGGATTCTTCCGGCCCGAACTCCATCATGTTTGCCGGTTCGGGGAACGTGACTCCGTCATAAATATGTTTCAACCGTTCGGGGAAATCCCACGGTTCGTGCGTCGCCTTGAAATGGCAACACATCATGAAGGGTCGGTCCTTATCGCGCGAACGGATCCACCGGATCGTCTTGTCGGTCACCAGGTCGGTCGAGAAGCCCTTCTCCACCTTGCCGCTTTTCCCTTTATCATCGTCTATCCAGCCCTCCGCGGTCTTGAAAAGCGGGTCCCAATATTCCCCCTGGTCATGGAAAACCGAAAAGGTGTCGAAACCCGACGGCTGCGTCTTGAGATGCCATTTGCCGAAAAGGGCCGTCTGATACCCTCCCTCCTGCATGCGTTTCGCAATATTGTCCAAAGCCGGATCGAGCCTGTCTTCAAGCGTATAGACCCCGTTATGATGGCTATAGGCGCCTGTCATGATAGCCGCGCGGCTGGGCACGGAGATCGAGTTCGTGCAAAAGCAGTTGTCAAGCACGCACCCCTCGGCCGCCAGGCGGCGGATATTCTCGTTCTTCACGTATTCGCTCAGTATTCCTCCATAGATTCCCCACGCCTGCGAGGTATGATCGTCGGAAAGGATGAAAAGGATGTTCGGGCGTCCAGAGTCGGCTTCCGGCTTTTCGTCTGCCATCGCAGGAGAGGCAGACGCCAAAAAGCCGGTCGTGATGATTAGTTGATCGAATGTTTTCATGACATTTTTTGTTTTTCTTTCCTACAAAAGTAATGAATTTAAATAGATACCAACAACATTATCTTGCAAATGAAACCCCTCGTTTCATGCAACATGACAAGGAACCTTATCGATTTCCGAAAAAATCATATCTATAATTAATTATTCATTTGCTTTCAATATGGCGGAGTTTCTTGTCTTCTCTATTTCTATTTGCTTAAATGTATGCTTTTTACCCCAGTTGAACCGATAACTCACATTCACATAAAATACATGATTGTTTATTTTCGGACCATAATTCCGGGAATATGAGCTATAGATATCCGAAATATACTCTCTCTTTTTTACAAAAGTAGAAAATGGATTACGTGTTCCTAATTCAAAATTCCAATTATTAAGATTATATCCTACGTTAAAATTGTAGATAAGTGGAGTACGATAGAAAACTCCGACATCATCATAATTCTTTTGGGGAGTTATGAGTTGTCCGGAAGCCATGAAATTTTTATATATAAACAACAATTTAGCTGAAGCATAAAAACAATTGACATCTAATTTTCTCCATGCATGTATAACTCGTTTTTTATAATATCCGGCCAAATCGAATGTCAATTTTCCAGGTATGACATTTAGCTTCATTCTTGGACCTGTCACTAAATCAAATCCGGATTTAGCTATGGCATAATCATGTATAAACAAATTCCGGCTTTCATCATAAGATACTCGTTCATAAGGGACATCTGTCGTCACTTCAAACGAAGTATGATAAG
>ENA-USUK01002608-USUK01002608.1-human-gut-metagenome-genome-assembly--contig:-NODE-2608-length-11838-cov-10.639316_pt1 | contig 11838 bp, 8 predicted proteins | sample MGYA00250062_ERZ773400 | MGnify/ENA primary metagenome ERZ773400 (study PRJEB29103, sample SAMN06111961) | human gut metagenome | biome: human gut; feature: ankylosing spondylitis patient; material... | reverse complement strand
AGGATCTTCTATTTGTTTACAAAGGTCAATTATACCAATTTTCATGTTAGTTTATGTTTTAATATATCTTATAAAGACAAGAAAAAACAATCGATACAAACAGATAATAATACATTAATAACCAACAATATAACAAATAAACGACAAGGGATAGTATAGTAAAAATATAATATATTTGCTTTAAAACACTTAGTTGAATTTATAGTTTCACCAAGGTGAAGCAAGCGTATCACTTGGGTGACTACGCCTCTCCACTTAGATGCCAATGTATTGTCACCTAGGTGAAACCACAAAAGAAGACAGACAAAAGATAAGCATCCGGGATTGTGCGTGTTTTTTCCAGTCATAACAAAGTCAAAAGCCTAACGTACTTCGTTTGGCTTTTGACTTTATAACAGCTTGAAGAGAAATACACAAGAGGCCGAATGCTTACAATTCTTCCATAAACTTGACCAACGAGTGAACAATGCTTCAATCCATATACACCCACGCAGGGTGTGACAGTTCATCCGAGCTATGATAGTGGTGGATTGCGTGTTTCAATCCACACACCCACGCAGGGTGTGACCTTGTGATGAGCAAGGATCGCTACGCTATTTCGAGTCTCAATCCACACACCCACGCAGGGTGTGACAATAGATATAAATGCAACTATACACGGAGGAGAGTTTCAATCCACACACCCACGCAGGGTGTGACTAAGTTAAGATTATTATGCTTTGGGTCGTCATGGTTTCAATCCACACACCCACGCAGGGTGTGACCTTCTTGCTGGTTGTTGTGTATCATTCTAATAAAGTTTCAATCCACACACCCACGCAGGGTGTGACTCCGTTCTCCAGATCGGATATCATCTCCCAGTAAGTTTCAATCCACACACCCACGCAGGGTGTGACGAACAGCAACATGATATCTTCTCTTTTCAAGGGTTTCAATCCACACACCCACGCAGGGTGTGACGATATCACAGCATAATATGTCAGATATTCGGGAGTTTCAATCCACACACCCACGCAGGGTGTGACATGGCTTAAAATCATTAAACATAACGGCATAATGTTTCAATCCACACACCCACGCAGGGTGTGACCATCCTATAAGATTGTTGTTGTAAGACCATTTTTGTTTCAATCCACACACCCACGCAGGGTGTGACTCCGCCATATCACTGATACGGTATCGCATCATGAGTTTCAATCCACACACCCACGCAGGGTGTGACTATCTACTGCTAAAGTATCTATATTACTGTCAGAGTTTCAATCCACACACCCACGCAGGGTGTGACCGGAACGCCCCATTACGGACACCCCCAACTGTTGGTTTCAATCCACACACCCACGCAGGGTGTGACATATTGCGCTTGAAGCAATGAAGTGCATAATGATGTTTCAATCCACACACCCACGCAGGGTGTGACGACAAGGTTCCCTTAGTGGCAGTACGAAGGTTTGCAAGTTTCAATCCACACACCCACGCAGGGTGTGACCAGTGTGCCCGGAGTATTATCGAACCAGGAGGTGGTTTCAATCCACACACCCACGCAGGGTGTGACTAGACTTTCTTATCAAGCTCACAGAACTTGGCGGTTTCAATCCACACACCCACGCAGGGTGTGACTTGCTTTACTTCTGCTTCCATAAACTTATAATTTTGGTTTCAATCCACACACCCACGCAGGGTGTGACGCCACCATGTTAATTCCTTCCCCACAGGATAGGGTTTCAATCCACACACCCACGCAGGGTGTGACCTTAATTTCACTTACGTCATTAGCCATATTAAAGTTTCAATCCACACACCCACGCAGGGTGTGACAACAAAACACCCGAAGTGTTTGTTATTGCCAATGTTTCAATCCACACACCCACGCAGGGTGTGACGTCGGACGCTTACGGCATATATCCTCAATAAAGTCGTTTCAATCCACACACCCACGCAGGGTGTGACCTTGATCTGGTCAAACAATTCACGGGGATTACGGGTTTCAATCCACACACCCACGCAGGGTGTGACCCAGTGCCTTTCCGTTAAACAGCAGATATAGCGGTTTCAATCCACACACCCACGCAGGGTGTGACATTGACTTACATGATGCACTGTTATCAGCTATTGAGTTTCAATCCACACACCCACGCAGGGTGTGACCCCAGTGCCTTTCCGTTAAACAGCAGATATAGCGGTTTCAATCCACACACCCACGCAGGGTGTGACGGGAGGACTGCTAGGAATAAATGATACGTGGATAAGTTTCAATCCACACACCCACGCAGGGTGTGACCAATCCACGCCCTACTCTCTATCCCATTATTCCGAGTTTCAATCCACACACCCACGCAGGGTGTGACTTAGCAATATCACAAACATTAGCAATATGGAAGTTTCAATCCACACACCCACGCAGGGTGTGACTAGGGTGGATGACCGAACATCTATGCTATTAAGCGTTTCAATCCACACACCCACGCAGGGTGTGACAATGCCAGTTACGAAAAAATTTATGAACGTAAAGGTTTCAATCCACACACCCACGCAGGGTGTGACTGTATTTGCTTCTCAGTAAGAGCACCTTGAGTCTGTTTCAATCCACACACCCACGCAGGGTGTGACCATGGTTACCCATGTATTCGGGAGCTTTAATACCGTTTCAATCCACACACCCACGCAGGGTGTGACTGACTTCCGCTGGTGCTTGGTCTTATCAATCTATGTTTCAATCCACACACCCACGCAGGGTGTGACAAAAATGAGCATTAGAGTACAACAAATACTCAAGTTTCAATCCACACACCCACGCAGGGTGTGACTCTATATCTAATAACATATTATAAATCAGCAAATTTAATCCACTGTTATGCGAATCATCATTATTATTCAACTTCATAACGAAGAAATACTTTACAAATAATTTAATCTACTGATTATTAACACATGCGAAGATACTACTTTTTTTGTAACACACCACATTCGCATTATATTATAAGAGCCTCCTCAAGTTTATACGCCGTTTCAACACCTATTACTTCCACCCTCTTATTCTCATTTTTACTAAGAATATAAAAACGAACACTATCAAGAGACATATCAATAATATCCCTAACTCTCCCTTTTAGAAGAGAATATTGCGCTTCCGTCACTACACACTCAAAGACTGAGTTCTGCACCCTCTGTCCATAATCCAGACAAGCCTTGGCCACACATCGTAAACGGCGAGCCCCCTCTTTGCTTGTAGTATCCACATCGTAAGTCACAAGAATGTACATAATTAAAAATCATTTTATAAGAAATACCGGATAATCGTCAATATCCTGCCTGATATACCTTGCCATTAACATAGCCTGCACATAAGGCAGAAGCCCTATTTCAACTTTTTCATTAAGATAAGGATGAATTATCACTTCCCTTTTCCTTGCCTGCCATGCAGTAATAAAAGTCTTTTTCCCTTTATCTGTCATAACAACCCCATTATCACCTTGGAACAAGAAGTCTTTTACTGAAATCTGTCTTTTATTAATCAACGACAAAATAAAACGGTCGCCAAGGTAAGCACGTAACTCTTCCATCATATCTAAGGCCAACGATGTGCGCCCCGGACGGAGTGTATGGAGAAACCCGACGTATGGATCAAGGCCAACAGTTTCGAGAGCAGCCGCAACATCATTGGCTATCAACGTATATGCAAAAGACAACATGGCATTCACCGCATCCTTGGGAGGACGACGATTGCGACCATGAAATGGGAAATCAGTCTTCTGATTAAGTATCAAGATTGGCAATACCTCAAAATAGGCATTCGAAGCCATCCCCTCATAACCAATTAATTCCGTCTTATCTTGAGCCTTCAAAGCATCACGCTTGGCACGTTCCAATACTTGCACCGCCCTATTAATGTCTTCATTCTCACCATAATCACGAATATATCTCCTCAATATATTGCGATAGTTTTGAATCTTACCACCAATCATCAACCTAACCACATGCAACGACCAAGATGCATCGTCCGACAATTGGTACTGCTTTTTGCGTAACAGAACATTCCCTTTCGTAGCACCTTGAACCCTGCTGATAAATCTGCCTTGTGGAGAAAGAAATGTGAGTGATATACCATTGTCACTACACAATTTCATCACACCGGGACTTGCGCCCATATATCCGAACGTAACGATGCCCTCTATATTTATGACAGGAATACGAAACACCTCCTCCTGCTGAACAGATATAACGACATTCAGCCCATCCTTACTAAGATACGCTTCCGGTGTCGTCACATACAAAGTATTCAATAGTTTTCTCATAGGTACAGATTTTTAGTAAGGTAATTATCTACCGAAGTACAATTATTTACCATTTCCGGCATGCAGATATCTTTCAGCGAGCACTTGTCACAATGTTTCCCATATTCAGCCTTCGGGATAACCGCTTTACTAAATATATCGTGCATATCCCGGGCACATTGTCTGACTATATTTCGCAGCTCCTCCGTTATATCCACATTAACCCGATGGCGAAGCTCCCCATAAAAGAAAGAGCCGTATGGTATATGGATAGCATACATTTCTTCTATACACATGATTTGTGCTGCCAACTGCACTTCATCCACTTCGTTTCTTTTCGGTTTGCCATGCTTATACTCCACAGCAACCGGTTGCCATCGCCCCGGATAGTTGGGATGCAAAATCGTATTTTCAAAAGATGAGGAAGGAAGTAACTCTATGGCATCAGAGATTCCATAGAGTCCAAGTTCACGCGAAGCGATATTCACCGCACGTAATGTTATCTGGTCACCACACTTTTGTCTATAAAACGGATCATCTACATGCTTGTGCAGAATCTGTCCTTCGATGGTGAGACGATTATCGTTCCATTGCTGCTCAATGTGTATCAAAGCCCATTGCCGGGGACAGAACCTAAAGTGCTGAATCCCCGACAACATAAGCATATCGTCTTCATTGTACATACGATGGAATTATATCAGTTCCTCAATAGTTACATTTGATGGAGCATTCTCCTTATCTATAGTAACTGAATAGTCGATGAATGAGCGTGGTGCTCCATCGCAGACTTTCTCCACTTTTACCAATTCAAACAACTTGTTGGCGGGAGCATTACCCAATATGGAGTCATGCTTGAAGACTATCAGTTTTTGAGCACTCATCAATCCACGTGCCGCCGAACGATCCACATCGAACATGTTCTTTAAAGCTTCCCAAAATAGTTCAAGGTCTTCTTCAGAAAATCCTGTCTGTTGTGCCAAGTTGGCGGAGATGAAGCCGTGACAGACATAGAGGCCATAAGGAATGGTCGCTTTACGTCCCTGTATTCCCACTTGTGATTCATAGGTCTTTTCTTCATCACGAGCTACACATACGGTTAATGCATGCTCTGCTGAAACAATCATATCTTGCGAACGGGCAAAAGTCATTTGAATCGGCCCCCTCACTTGTCCTGCGTTAGGTCCGGTTGAGAGTACTGCTCCAAAAGTCCTAACGTCAAAGAAGCGTCTGCACATAGCAATTTTACCAGCTGAACTCTTATCGGCAGGAGCTTTTTCTTTGATTTTTAGTTCTATTCCTAAATCTTCTTTGTACATTTTGCGGATTTCTTCATTAATAAAGACCTCTTCTCCAGAAATCTCTTTGGATTTGACAAGAATATCGTTACCTGCTTTTCCTGCTTGGGCTATTTGTACATAATTACGTACCTTGCGTTTCAAACAAACATCTGTAACAAGGCCTATACCAGTTTCAGCATCTATCCGAGGAAGATTACCTGCATCCGGGTCACCATTTGGATTACCATCTTGTACATCAAAAATGTAAACGAAATCAATTCTATTCTTTAATTCTGACATAATTGTATATTTTTAAAAATTATTCTTCAGTTTCTTGATTCTCTCTGTGAGCTTTCTGATGATAATAGCCGAGGAAGAATCGTCCTTGATCTTCCAAACTCAATGTATTAGGAAAATTTTGAATTAAAACTATTATCTCTTTCTTTTGATTATCAAAGAAATTAGCAAGGCCTTTCTTCTCTTTAGCCAATTTAGCATAATGACTGTTTGATAATTTGAGAACTGTTGAAAATACTGTAGATGGCGTAGATGAAGCCGCATTCATGTAACTTGAACGAATGGAATCTTGTTTATTTGCTGCATATTGTAGGTTTTCCAACACAGCAAACAGCCTTCCACAAAGATACCCTTGATTTTGATTTTCTTTGTCTAACATAATATCTAATTTTTTATGGTTGTTATTTTCGTTTAGTCTGTTGAGATATGCCTTGATGATAGCAGCACGCACTATATTGACGGATTGTTCTGCACGTATGCGACGAATACATGCTTGAAAGAGAGAAGCCGGATACGGCAACCCTTGAAATATGCTTCTCACCACAGCATCAGGAAGATTGGGAGTCGCATCACTTGACTTTCCTCCAAGAGTAACATTTCCAAGAATGGAATGCAGTCCCACGTACGGCTTCTTATCTTTGCGAGTGTCAACCATCTCCATATCCGTAAAATGTTTACTTATCAAACCTGCAAATTCACGCAAAGGCATCTCATTCCAATATACTACCGCAATTCTTGCCGAATTGGGAGCCAAACCCAAAATGAAGAATTTGTCATCATCGTTTGCCGATAATTTTCCGTTATAGATAGACTGGAAAGTATCATATACTAACTTTATGCGCCTGTTTGAGTCGTCATTTTCTTCTTCAATCCGCCCCAACAAAGAAAATAGACTATTTTCGGACTCTTTTGAAGCCTCGCTATTGGAGGAAGCCCAGAAAAGATAAGTACGTGAGCCCACCATAAACTTATTGTGAGAATCCGAACGCAGCAAATGATTCAATGCGGTTGTATATGCAAATTCAGCTTCTTCTGATATTGGAGCATTGTATCCTTTAGATTTCCCATACGAATCATACCCGGAATTAACTTGAAATGCAACTAGTTTAGCTGTTTCTTGGCTTCCAAGTATCTTTGTAGCAGTTGTAATCTCTACAACTTTTGAATATCTCCCTGTTATCAAACAAAGATTTCCTGCCACGCCATGATTCTCGTCAAACAAATTTATCAATTCCCTTTTCGAAGCCACTATTTTCGTATCCCCTTCTATAAGGAAAGAAAAGGTAGAATATTTCTTATTAAGATTTTTGGCTATATCATCCCATAAAGAATCTTTCTGCATAGCCCCAACTATAAAAGAATGGTCTTGCTGATAAAATGCATAAACAGCTTTTATGTCCTCATTATCCGGAAAAGCATCATATATATCTTTTACTTTCGCCTTAAATACTTCAAAGTACTTACGTATCTTTTCCATATCCCCCTTATCGGAATAACCAAATACATATTTACTATTGTCATACAAATAGTTTGCAACAGGGGCACTTGATCGGCTAACACTTTTCTTAACAAGAAACTGCTGTGCCGACTTCTTATCTATGCGCCTGTCTTCAAAGCGCAGAAATTTTCCACATCTATCAATAACAATAATAAATCCAATCTCTTTGTATTCTAAACCAAAAGGGGCCACATCATCTCCACTTCGATGATAGTAATCATATAATGCTTTCAGTATCATCTCAACACCTCCTCACTATCTTTATCCGGTACAACAATCACTCCCTTTTTCATTTGGGCTCTATAAAACATAGCATCCGGCTTTTGTGGATTTTCCTCAAAGTCCATATCATAAAGCATAATGCCGAAATCCCTGTCTTCGGCTAAGGGATAATCAAGATTATCAGTACTTTCAATATACTTCCAGTTTGCAGAAAACTCACGACATCCGAGATAGGGCTGCGTAAAACATTGCCCTTGTGATGCCCTGCGTTCGAACATCTGATAATACTTCATAGGATTCTCGTCGGCACTTGGCTGATGCTTGGCAAAAGCCTCTTTCGGACGGTCTTTTACCGGAATAAATACTAACTTAGCATAAATTCGGTAACGCACATCCAGCAGAAGCAACGTGTTCTTCTGCTGACGTTTATCTTCAATAATGATAGGTGATTTACTGGCAACTGCCCCCACCTCATTCCGTCTAATGGTAGCCCATTTAATAGGCCTGAGTACCTCAATCTTGGTTATCTGCCAACGCATGGCATAACGTTTAAACAGTATCGCTTCAAAGATGGCGCGTGCCGCCGATGGCGTAATGACATCATAACTCACACGCTCTACTTTCAACTCCGGACGAGTGAAACAAGCCCAATCGCCCCACACCTCCAGACAATATTCTTTATCTGTATATTCCATATCATTCATCGTTTTCCTTGTTTTCCAATAAATCTTCCGGCTTCTGACCTTCAAAAAACCTTTTTGCCGACAAGGGAGTTACCACTTCACGACCGGTTTTTTGCTCCAACTGTTCGCGTGCCACACGAGCCACATCACCACCGTCAGCCGCACACTGCATATTTTCACCCAATGTCTGAGGATTTTTAGCTTTAGTAATACTTGTCGTAGAGAGTTCGGCCAGCATATTAAGAACCAATTCTTCATTGGTCATATTGTCCCGGAGATTTTCTTTCTTCAAGCCCTTGAACTGTTTGTACTCCTTTGCCGACTTTCCGGTCCATTGCTGATAGATAATGTCTGTAAGAGTAGCATATTGAACACCTTCCTCTACATTATGTAGTTTCCATTGATCTGTAAGATCTTTACGGATTTCAATGCTCTTCAAGCGTTGGTTTATCCAGTTGTCAGAGTAACCAAGTCGCTTGTAGTCCATCATAGCTTGCTCAATACTCAACTCAGGGTCTTGCATCTGATCAAGACGTTCGGATGCTACATGTGCCATCCATTGCTTGAACGGTTCTGCCTTGGGAGATGGGATAGACTGAATGATACGTAGTAGTTGTTCTGTATCAGCCACATCTGTAAGTCGCATCTTACCGTCTGTGGCTTTCATTTTCAAACCGTGACAATTTGTCACGGTTTCATTTCCCTCTTCTTTAAGTCTTTGCTTTAACTTACGCCAATAAGCAGTTGCATCAACACTGTCTGTTAAAACTGACACCACATCAACTATCGAAAAATACCATTTTTCCTTTTCATCATCCCACACGGTGCGGACTTTACGTTCTTCAAACAATTTCAATGTTTCTTTCTTTGTCATATCCGTTTCTTTATATCATTAATACTTCCTCCAGCCAATGGTTATCAAGGCTGAGACCTGTGGTTTTATTATACTGAGACCTGTCTGCCAATACATATATTCCTTCCAATATTTCTTCGACAAGCCCATAGCCTTTCAGTTGCTTAAAATCATAGGAACGGATGCCTACAGTAAATTTCGCCAATTGCTTCACCAACGAGTAGGTACACCCCGATTCTTTCAACTGCTCTATAAGTTCCATGCTGTTTTCCCAATTTACGATAACATTTATACTTGTATCATCAATCAGGCGAAATTCTTTTGATGCAGTTTCAAAACATAGCTCAGTAGGTTTGTAGAGCCAGTGCTTTATATCCTTTTCATCAAATGTTTGTTTTCTGCTATACAATTGACAAAAATAGGCTTTCATGGTAGAAGGAGCAAACCAATCACTATCTTCCGGCAAATTCAACCGAGCATTGTTGGAGTCAGCCATTGAACCGAAGAGCTTTCGCTTCTCTGCCGCCAGACTGAACACAAATGTATGTCCCATGGCACTTCGTCCTTCCCGATTGCACCGTCCCGCTGCTTGCAATACAGAATCGAGTCCTGCTTCTTGACGGAACACAACCGGAAAGTCTATATCCACACCGGCCTCCACAAGCTGGGTTGCAATGACCCTGACAATCGGCTGCGACTCATCCTTCAATAAAGTTTTTATTTTACCAATAGTTTCGTGTAAGTGGGCAGGGCACATCATTCTAGACAAATGCAATTTCACTCCGTCATTGGGCAAACGGTCATACAGCTCTTTGGCATCTTTACGAGTGTTCACTATGCACAACACCTTATTATATTCAGACACCTTTGCAGCTATCTCATCGTATGTTTTTCCTGTATCATCGATTGACAACTTCACACGGCGAAGCTGGTCATGCAAAGCAAATTCTTCCGGAATAATTTCCTTGATATGTTCTATTCCCTTAAAATCAGCTTTAGGATTTGTTCCTTCTATCAGACCACTCAGTACCGGCTGGCTTGCCGTGGTAAACAATACCGAAACCCCGAACATTTCCTGATACGCTTTCAGCGCATCGACTATCGGCCGCAAGAAGCCGGTTGGCAACATCTGAACCTCATCCAAAACAAGAATTGAATTTGCCATGTTGTGCAGTTTGCGGCAATCAGATGTTTTATTGCTAAACATAGATTCAAAAAGCTGTACATTGGTAGTGACAATAATGGGATAGTCCCAATTCTCTGTAGCCAATTTTGCTTTTTCCCTATTTTCCTCGTCCTTAATATCATCGGGGTCGAAATTACTATGATGCTCCAATACATTTTCTTCACCAAAGATTTCCTTCAAAAGCCCTGCCGTTTGCACAATGATACTGGTATATGGGATGGCGATGATGATACGATTCATTGAATGGCTTACAGCATGCTTCATGGCCCATAACAAAGAAGAAAGTGTTTTACCGCCTCCCGTCGGAACTGTAAGACTATAAAATCCTTTTTCGCTTGAAGAAGTTCTACTGCATTGTTCTTTCACTTGCTGGCGGATGCGGTTCACTTTCGTATCAGCTGCATTCGATTGCAGTTTTTGCATATATGCCTCCAGCTGTGGAAGCAAATCGGCAAGCGTAGCCGAATTTCCCCGCTTCCGCCATGACTCTACATCCATAAACCGTTCTGTATCGAGCCGGTCGGCATCTACAAGACAGGAAAAAAGCATACGGGAAAGGTGATGAAAGTGTTTCCATTCAACCTTTGATTTAGAAAAAGGTGAATCAATAAATTCTTGGAATAATAAAGGTTTGTTTATGCTAATGTCACCCTCGTTTATTTCTTTGGACAATAGCCTCTCTTTCAATATGTTTTCCACATCCCCGAAATCATGTAACCCCGTGTGATGAGAAATAATTTGGTTTACAAGAAGATGGGAAACATCCTTTCCCATAAGTTCTTTTGCCAATATTCCACCCACAAAAGCATGGGTATGATCATCATAGCGCTTCTTGTCACTCGTAGGCAAACCATTCATCTTGCGTATGTATTGCTGGAATGCCGCCCGTTCCTTTCCTTTGTCATGAAGTAGACCGAGCGCACGCCCCCAAGAAGGAAGTCCGAACTGCCCGGCGAAGGATGCCGCCATATCAGCAACCCCCTTTTGATGTTCATCATTGGTTTGTATCATCCATTGACCATTATCCCTATTTTGATACAAATGGGATATCAACTGATTTTTCTCTATCATCTGATTAAATTTATAAGGCTAACATTCCACAAATATAGTGAATAATATCAGACTCTCGCAAAAGAAAATCATATTTCAGGTCAGCTCCATCAGTTTTCATCCTTAAAACAAGAAATACAACCAACAACGACAAGAACAGGCATTCCGCTTTGTCGCCTCTACGCGGAAAAAAGAGAACAAACCATTTCGGGGGGATACAAAAATTTCCGTCACTACATCTCTTTTAGAATCAGTAAGATGTAGTGACGGAAGAAAAAACAATCTGATTATCCACATAGGTAATCCAGCATTTATATTTCAATACAAATAACGTATAAAGCAAACGTTATCGGGCATTCCCATGTGATGCAATCATCCATCAATGAAGCTTTTATGGTATGATTGCAGATAATTAGTAAACATCAAGCTTTCACCACCGCCAGCAACTCATCCGGTGTAACCAGTGACTGCTCGCCTGTAGTCATATTCTTCAAAGTC
>ENA-USUK01002597-USUK01002597.1-human-gut-metagenome-genome-assembly--contig:-NODE-2597-length-11872-cov-6.796609_pt1 | contig 11872 bp, 13 predicted proteins | sample MGYA00250062_ERZ773400 | MGnify/ENA primary metagenome ERZ773400 (study PRJEB29103, sample SAMN06111961) | human gut metagenome | biome: human gut; feature: ankylosing spondylitis patient; material... | reverse complement strand
GAGATAAGCTAACAAAATCGTATAAATATATTGTAATATCTGAGAAAAAACGCTCTTTTCTTGTGCTTTACGAAAATTACAAAGAAAAATATGGTGTACCTGTTTTAACGGTAATATCTACAAGTAGAGGTGAAATTCAAAATCAGGAGATTATTGGACAGATAAAAAAAATGATTGATGAAATAAGATAAATGAATAAGGGGCTTTGAAGCCCCTTATTCATTTACTCAAATAATGTTCCTTTCTCCTCTATAGGCATATCATTGATTCTTCTTCCCAATAGATAATTAGATTTGAATTCCAACTTGTCTATTTCGTTGGTAAGTTCGACATTTTTAATGTAGTGGAAAGTAAGGTCTGTTTCTTGCTTTGTCATTACCTTGCATTGAATATGGTCATTATCGTACTTAACTTCTTTGTTTTGCTTAACTCTATCATCAACAAATAGCAAATGTCTTTTATATCGATCATAAATAAGAGAGTTGGCTTTGACAATATCAATAGAGCTTAATATTTTCTTGAGCAAGGGCTTTAATAGTTTGTCAATTTCAAATCCAACACTATTTCTTTCTGATAAAATAGCTGCTAACGCTGTGGTTCCTAAACCCATAAATGGGTCAAGTACAACATCACCTTTTTGCGAGTACATATTGATGAGTCTATAGGGAAGTTCCAATGGGAATGAGGCGTTGCGTTCTCTCGAAGGAGCCTTATCAATAGTTTGTTTTACTCCTTTTATTTCCCAAATATCCGAAAACCAGACATTTCTTTCTTCCCAAAAGAAAGAGCTGTCTCTACGTGTATCTTTCTCTGAAGCCTTCTTGTAAGACCGCTTACTTCCTTTTCTGAATATCAAGATCCATTCATGTTCAAGTGTGACATAGGCACCGCATGGAAGCATTCCACTCCCCATGAATTTATTTGGAGCATTGGTTGTTTTCTTCCATAGTATGTTTGGAAGATTTGTAAAGCCTAACTTCTCACAAGCCTGAATAATTCTGGTATTATTATTATATAGTGCAAACTCACCAGCGATAGTTCTTGTAGCATCCCCGATATTGATACACAAGAATGCCCCTTCTTTAAGAACTCTCCAACATTCAGTCCATACTTTATCAAGCTCTTGATGCATTAACTCAAATGCCTGACGCGGTTTGTTCTCTTCAAATGCTTTTTTAATCTCATAGTTTTGACTGCTCATGATCTCATCCCACATCTCAATCATAGGATACGGAGGAGATGTAACAACAATATCAATAGTGTTGTCACCTAACAGATTCATATTCTGTGCCGCCTTGAAATAAACAGTATGCTTCATAAATTTACTTCTTCGTAGAAACAATTAATTCCTTAACATCTACGTCTAATAGTGATGCTATTTTTACAAGTGTTGAAAGATCAGGTTGAGCTGCATTGGAACACCAACGACTTGTTGTCGTGACACTAACTCCAAGTTGCTCTGCAAGCCATTTACCTGTATGCCTTTGTTCAATAAGAACTATTTTTATTCTATTAATTACATGCATTGCTTATATATTAAAGTTTGCTGCAAATATACTAACATTATATGTAAATAGAATATCTTTATTGAATTATTTTTATTGAAAAAATACATTTCACAAAATACCCGTGATATAGCGCTCATAAAACACCCAATATCACGGCTTTCACTTCGATTCATAGTTTGAATCGACTTTGCCGAACATTGAAACCTTGTTTTAGCTTACCAAATTGCTCTCTGAACCATTCCCCAATAGGTCGCAAATCTATCGTAAGGATAAGCCTACCATTGTCAGAGAACACTTTGGCTTTGACATCCTTTGCCATGAATTTCCGTTTGTATTCTTCCGAATATAGTTCACCACTATACTCAATAGGTTTACCCGTCAGCAAGGTTGCAGTCTGTTCTTTGTTGAAACCTACGGCAAGGCATAACCTTTCAAGATTTAGCATATTCTTTATTTGTGGGAACCATCTTACTGCCTTGTTAAACAAGTTAGTAAACCCTGCCACCTCTTTCTTGTGTTCGATTTCCTTCACCTGTAATTCGTTGATGTGTTTCTGCTGCATATCCAACACTTGACGGCTGTGGTCTGCCTGCATGGTCTGTATCTTGGTTTGCAGCGTTTCGATGGTTTCCTCGTGGGTGTCTACCGTCTGATGCAATACGGAGTTTTCCTTCTCCAAAGTCTTGACCTTGTTACTTCCGAAAAGAGAACCTACACTTTCGGCTATGTTGGTGGCGGCTGTTGTGGCAGCCTCTTTCAGTTTTTCGATCTGTACCTCTTTCTTTACTTGCCTGAGTTCCTCCTGTGCCGTTTCCTTGCGGTCTTGGAGTTGTGCTATATCGGTCTGTAATTGCTCCGTCTGCTGCATCAAATCACGGTAATACTTCCGTGTGGAGATATGCTTCGCTTCCGAACCGTCAATACCACGCTGCAATCCGTAACCGCTCATGGCTTGGGCGTAAGTGTCCTGATAGGATTTGAGCTTGGCTCGTGTCATAATATCATCAGCACACAATCGGGCTGTGTCTGTCGGCTTCTTGCGGTATCGCTTCTTTACCTGTTCCTCTTTCTTCTTGCGCTTGCGCTCTCCCTTGACTATCGGTACAAGGGTGGCGTGTATATGCGGGGTCTGCTCGTCCATGTGCAGGACTGCCGACACGATATTCTCTCTACCGAAGGTATCGGCAAGGTATTTCAGATTGTCGCAGCACCATTCATCAAGCCTGCCCTCATTGGTGATACGTTCCATATCCTCGTGTGTTCCCGTGAGCAGGACACGGATAGCCCTCACTTGGTTGTTGCCGATTTTGCGTGTCAGTCCTGCGGTGTCCAATCGGTGCTGTATGGCTTGTGTCCTGCTTTCCACACCATCAGGAAACCTTATCAGTTCCCGATTGAGGTGCGTCCTGCTCTCATCAGCATTCTTTGGTTTGATGGTGCGCTCGATATGCGCTGACATGGCGGTATCCGTTCCGCTTGTCTTTTCCATGTGTAATACTGCATAACCCATGTATAATCCTTTCTTTTTAACTTGTGAAACAATGGTTGATGGTTTACTTCCATACGGCTTCTGCCGTTGGCTGGGGAGTGTCCAGAGAGGTGCAACCTCTTTGGCTTATTGTGGGATTTTCAGCGTTGCTTGCAATGCGGCTCGGAAAATTCCCTAATAAGCTATGGTATTTTCCGTTAGCAAATATCCGTGTCGCTACAAGCATCCTCTTCCTACATTTTCATCCCTCGCTTTTTCGGTGGCTGTATCATCCGCCTTGCGGATTGGACTCGCTTATCCTGTATTATCGGTTCTGCCGATTGGAACAAGGTCTTACCGCATAGGTAGTCATTCAAATCCTTGTACTCACGATAGTATAGCGACTTGTCAAGCAAGCGTTCCCCGAACTTCGCTTTCAAGGTCTCGCAAGCGTTCCGTCCTGCCGTGTCGTTGTCAAGGTAACTGCCAAACTGTGTATAGTTTGCCAATAGGCTTTCCACCTTTGCGAGATTGGAAACGGAGTTCAATATGATATAATCCTGCGTTGTCAATCGTGGATATTGTGGATTGTTCTTCACTCTGATGGTAAGGAACGAGAGGTAATCCATAAAGCCCTCTAATAGATAGCACACGTTTCTCGGTTCGCCATGTTGTCTGATATGAGTGATGTCCTTCGGGGCGATGCAGCCCTTGAAGAAACGGTTGCGTACTTCATAGCCTCCTGCCACATTCGGGAACCCGATGGCGAAATAGGGCTTGCCGTTATGGATGAAGTGCAGTTCCTTACATTCCGTCTGCGCCAGTGCGGTGTTTATCCCACGTTCCTGCAAGTAGCGGAGCAATGCAGGGTGCGTGAGTTCGCCCACTTTCAAATGTTGGAAACTCGGTTCGGATGCTTGCTGGCGAAAAGAGTAAAGCCAAGCCTTTGTCTTGATTGAAATCAGAGTGGAACACAGAACGTTTCCGCCGCCTATGGCGGCAGAAACGTTTTTAGTTACCTTTGCTGTAGGCATAAGAAGCAAGCCGTTTTTTTCTTGGGTTTTCAATCCCACAAAAGAGTATGGCTCCTTGTCCTGCGAATCGAAGATTGGTCGTCAGAGGCCGTATAGAAGAATGCTCATCGACAGGACATGGCTTATGCCATTTATCCATCAACAAGAGTAACGATATTACCATGGCAAAGAAAGCAAAAAAAGTCAAGACCGCCAAAGGTGCGGAACTTCGGATAGTTAATCCCGATGCGGCGGGGATAGACATCGCGGACGGTATCATGCAAGTTTGCGTCCCTGCCGACCGATCCAAGGACAACAACCGCGCGTTCGGAGCATATACATCCGACCTGCATGCCATCTCGGCATGGCTCAGGGAGTGCGGCATAAAGACAGTCGCAATGGAATCCACCGGGGTTTACTGGATACCGCTGTTCTGCCGCCTTCAGGAAGACGGACTGGATGTCGTATTGACCAACGCAAGGGACGTGAAGAACATAACGGAGAGGAAAACCGACGAGTCGGATGCCGAATGGCTGATGTTGCTGCACCAGTACGGGTTGCTCAAGGCAAGTTTCCAACCGCACAACGACGCCAAACGGATGAGGACACTCACCCGTCACCGTGACACCCTCTCGCGTGAGGCCTCAAGCATAGTCCTGCGTATGCAGAAAGCCATGCAGCAGATGAACATAAAACTTACGCTTGTCCTGTCTGACATTACGGGAAAATCCGGCATACGTATCATCGAGGCCATTCTTGCAGGTGAACGTGACCCCAAGAGACTTGCGGACCTGGCTGACATCCAGTGCAAGACTCCGAAAGAGGAAATAGCCAAGGCACTTGAGGGCAACTGGGAAGAAGACCTCATGTTTGTCCTCAGGCAAAACTATGATACTTTCAAACATTATTGTACCCAACTTGGCGAGTGCGATGCAGAACTGGAGAAACTCATGGAAAACTACCGTGCGGAGGTTGCCAAAGTGGAAGATACTTCATATAGCCCGGCAAAAAAACGCCGCGATTATAAAAAGACCAGGCATACCGTGGGCTTCGACGTGGAAAGGAAAGCATACGAAATGTGGGGAGTGAACGTTTTTGAGATACCGGGCATAAGCCACCTGACCGCACTTGAACTGATGAGTGAACTGGGGCACGACTTTACCCGGAAGTTCCCGTCTTCCAAACAGTTCTGCTGTTGGTGCAACATCTCACCGAACACCAAGATATCAGGAGGAAAAAGAATATCAAGCCACGTGCCACACCGTCGGAACAATGTCGGGTTGATTTTTAGAAGTATCGCTTCTTCGCTCGCCAATGCGAAGAACCAATTGGGGAACTTCTACCGCAGAATACGTTCACGGGCCGGAGGTAAAGCCGCAGTCATTGCCACTGCCCACAAGGTAGCCGAGATATTCTTTGCCATGGTTGCAAACCAAACAACTTATAATCCGGAAAGAGTAGGTATAGACGAGAAAGTATTACTCGAAAAACGGATTACAAGATACAAACGTGAATTAGAACGAATTACAGGGACACATATAGAAATTGGCAATGCATGTGTTCCATAGAAGAAAGACACGGGACGGACGTGCGGTGCTTGTTCCGCTATCTTACCAAGCAGGTAAGGCACATAGTCCGAACCGTAAAGCTCCTGCGCCAAAGCGATGATGTTGCCTCCCTTACCTGTTCCGAAGTCGTACCATTGGTTGAGTTCGGTGTTCACCTTGAACGATGCTTCCGCTTCCTCCCTGAACGGTGATTTGTACCAAAGGCTTTTCCCCTGCTGCTTGACGGGGCTGTAGCCCAAACTTTGCAGATAGTCTGCGATATGTATCTTCTTTGCTTCCTGTGTAGTCATAATCTTCCTATGGTTTTAATGGTGAATGAAAATCGTTGATTCGTTGAATGGTATATGTAATATGTTTATATACATACAAATAGATGCTCAACATCCGCTCAACAAACCACTCACCAAAAGAGAAACCGACAATAGGTCGTGGCTTTATGCTCAATTTCTCTTTTGGTCTGTTGAGATTTTGTTGAGAGTATATATTGCTTATTATCAGTATGATTATATCCTTATTCAACAATTCAACAAAAAGATAATGGAATTACAGCGTTTCAAGTTGCTGCCTTGTGACGGTATAGAAGCGTCCCACTCTCCTTATCGGCTCATACCGACACTCCCGATTGTAGTTAAGCTGATAAGTGGTATATGTCAGCCCGTTCGGTGCAGGTATGAGCTTCCAACACTCCTGCAATACCTTTCTTACTTGATGCTTCTCCGCTTTGACATACGTGTTTGCCAGCAACGTGAGAATGTCATTGCAGCAAAAAGAGAAAGTGTCGATACCCATACTTGCCATGATATCAAGTATAAGTTCGCACATCTCAATCTCCAATCTGTTGCGGTTGCTTCGGATAATCTTCTGCAAGGCTTCGGTGTGCAGCAGTGACGTGGCAAACCACATACGGCTCTCTTTCTCGGTGGATAGCTGCCTGTGCAGCAAATGCTAGAGGAAAGCAGGTATTTCCGCTTTCAGCTTTTGCAAGAAGTCGGTATCGTCTGTTTGTAAGCGGTCTATCTTCCGCACCCAATAGCGTGTTTCCCCTGCGTCTATGATGACGGGCAGATACTCGTTGTTGGAACACAGCACGAACTTGGCGAAGAACGCTATCTCGTCACGGTCTTTACCTTTGGCTTCCACCTTGTAGGAGAGTGTGGTACTTAGGTTCTTCAACCGTTCGCTGTCCTCCCTGCGGCTAAGCAACACTTCATCCACCACGATAAGGAGTTTCCCTGCCCAGTCGGAATTGAACTGGCTGCGGAAATCCTCGTTGGTGTTGAAAGTGACATTGTTCTGAAAGAGGGCTTTCAGAAAGTTCAGGAAGGTGCTTTTGCCTGTGTTGCGTTCTTCCGATACCAACAATAGGATAGGCAGCTTCTGAATAGGTTGCAGGTAGAGCAGTTGCAGATAGTCCATCCCCAACTCGTATTGCTCTCCGAAGATGTGATGTACCAAAGATTGGACGTGCGAGAAATCCCCCTCTTTCGGTCTGTGGTCTATCGGTTCATAGAGGTTAAGGAACTTTCCGACCACAGGACGATAGCCGATGTGTTCGGGTACGGTGCAGAAACCGTCATACTTGGGAACGCTGCCGATATAGTCCTTGCCGTAGTCTTAGCGCAGGGTCTCGTTGTTCCACGCGATACGTTTCTTTATATACCCTCCGTCCAGCTTTGGCTGCTCCACAATCTTGTAGAGCGTTGTGCCGACACGGATAAACTCTTCCTTTGCCATGCCGCTATCCGTTGGCGGCAGGTGGCTGTCTTTTGATTTTCCATCTGTCATATTCACTCGATTTAAGTTTGAAAAATGTCCAGCCGCAAAAATATAATCAATTATCGGATAGGTTGTTACGCAAAATATAGCAGAATAAAGAATAAACTCCCTTGAAACAAAAACTTTCAATGAATTGAGGTAAAAATGGATTGTGCAAATGAAAAACTCCCGAAAAACGAATGTCGGATTACGCTTTTCGGGAGAAAACAAGAGTACCTGTCGTACATACTTACCGACTTGCTGACTGCATTACGTCAGTACTGCGTTCAAACTCTACGAAAGATATTCGGGCTTGGCTGTATCTGTACCATTCAGCAAAAGGAAGATGGTTTGTTTTTTCTTTTCGCAAGTAAAGTCTTTCAAGAACGGCATTGCGCACCCTCTCCGCTCCGAATGTACCGATACGGAAAGCAAGGGCGATTATCGTTTCAAGATTGTAAACCTCCATGTTACATTTGCCCGATATGCGTATGGTGCGTTTTATTTCGTATTCCCTTAAAACTCCGCCCTTACAAAGTACCCTTACTCCAGCACGGAGAGTCGGGGCGGTTACTCCGAAAAGTTCGCATACTTCCCACTCGCTCATGGCGGTTGCGCCTATATCGTCCGGCATGACAATGTTGCCGTTATTGTCCGTTGAGATAATGTTTCGTTTCATGGCTTCGCTCGGTTATGGGGTTATATTTCCGAATGATGCGTTCAGCTTGTTTCCGAACATCGTAAGGTCATTGTCAAGTTTCTGTGTGGTTATCTTCGCATAGATTTGAGTTGTGACAATGTTCGTATGTCCCAAGACACGGCTCACGCTTTCAATGGGCATTCCTTTGCTGAGAGCCAACGTCCCAAAGGTATGACGTGCGCAATGGTAGGAGATTTGCTTTTCTATTCCGCATTCCGTTATCACCTTTTTAAGCTGTTTGCACATCGTCCAATAGTTGATTTTCCCGAAAACCAGCTTGTCTTCCGACAGGTGTCTGTACCGTTCGATTATCAGCAAGGGAATATCAAGCAGCTTCACTTGGAAAGGGACATTCGTCTTATGCCGTTTGGCGATTATCCATTTCTCACCGTTCACCTCCACTATTTCGTCCGTTGTAAGCTCTTTCATATCTACGAAAGACAAGGCGGTGAAACAGGCGAAGATGAACAGGTCCCGTACCAATGCAAGGGTGGGATTGTCAAACTCATGCGCCATGATTCTTTTGATTTCATCCTCTGTCAGATACTCACGCTCCTTTACATTCGGGCTGATGTGGAATTGTGCAAACGGGTTTCTCGGTATCAGTCCGTTATAGTGCGCACGCATCACGACACCTTTCAGCCACATGCAGTTCAGCCAGATGGTGGCGTTTTTCAGTCCCCGTTCAGCGGTAAGATAAGCCGCAAACTCCTTGATGAAGTCGGGTGTAAGTTCCAACATGGACATATCCGTCCGTTTGTAGAACGATTTGATAAAGGCTGCGACATAATTTCTTGCCCTTATCATCACCTTGTATGTGCCGATGCTGCGGTCTTTGCCGACACGTTTCAGAAAATTGGCGCAATCCTTGTCGAAAGCCTTTATCAGTGTCTCATACTCGCTGCCGATACCTTGATAGGCATTGCGCACCATTTCAGCCGTAACGTATGCCTCTCGGTCTGAAATGCGTTGGTAATGCTTGATGATTTGCGCCTTGATGTTGTCCAAGGCGTGGTTGATGTCCCGTGCCTCGATGCTCTTGCCTCTGGCTCGGTTGCCTTTCGCATCCCAAAGGGTTTTCGGGATGGTCTGCTTGCAACTGAACTGCGCCACAGTCCCGTTGATTGTCACTCGTCCCATGATGGGGACAATACCGTCTTTCTCCTTGCTGCCGTTCACGTAGAACAGCACTTTGAATGTACTTCTTGCCATACTCGTTTTTTGTTTGCAAAGTTAAATATCAACGAGTTAGACCTTGATACGCAAATCGGTGACAAACGGCGAAATAGCATCCGGCATATGTTAAATCTCACTTCTTATCGGGTAATGATTTGCAAACCGTTCTTCTTCTTAAATTCGCTTGCCTTTGCGTTTTTCGTTTTTTCGGCTTAGCATCGTTTGACACCGTAATGACATTGATATTAAGTCATTTAGCGTCATTTCTCCCGTTTTTCTCGGTTATTCCAGAGATTTTGAAAAATCTTGCATACATCTTATTCCTGAGTTGACGGATAGCCCTATTTATAAAGTAGCTACTCATCAACTATATTCAAATTACTGGGACAAGCATATAGATAAGAATCTGATTATCGAAACTGTAAGAAAAACCTTAGGCAATACTAATAATATTTTATATAGAAAACGATGTTACATTGGAGATGATTTTTTTTGATGATGAAATATTTATAAATATTGATAGTGCATTCCCTTATTTAAAAACAAGCGAGAGTGATAGTAATTCATTTGGTGATATAAGAGAAAAACTTACTTTGGGCTGCTTTGAAAAATATATTTCTATGGGATATTTAAAGAAATGTTCTATAAAAAGCGATTTTGACGGATTTATAAATTTCGAAGTCAATATAAATGATTATCCAACTTTGATAAAGTCAAAGCGTTTAAATGTAAACACTACGGCATGGAACAGTTATACAAATCAACTTATACAGCATTTCTTCCCAGGCTATTTATATGACAAGAGTATGTCAAATTCACAAACAGTCCGATTTTTTAAAAAATTAAATACGGAGTGGTATATTGGTATAGAGTATATAAAAAACAGTATAAATAGGTCTAAAAAGAGCCGTTTTTTTGAATTTCCGTATTTTAATATTGTATTGGCTAAGTATTGTTATGGTAAAAAGAATCAAAAAGACACTCCTTATGAGCAAAATAAAAAGATTCTGCCTTTAGGTATTTTGGGTAATCCTTTCTTTTATCGTCCAGCTTTGACACCGATGGAGTATTACGTAATATTAGAACGTAAATATCACTGCAAACCTAATTCCAAGATAACAGGACAAAATACCACTTATTGCGATTATGTTCCAGATATTAATGAAACTGCTATATTGTCTGAAGAAAACGGAAAAGTGGTAATAAGGTATAGAAAAGAAGAAGAGCTGTGTCTGAAAAATTACATCTGTTTTTATATTGATATATTGAGTAAGACGACTGTATGTTATCTAAATTATATAGAAAAGACTCTTTTGTATCTGTTGAATAAATATGAGGCACTGAATATCTTATTCTAATAAATCCTTTGTTTGTCTGGCATTAATAATAATGTATAATTTCTTGGTATGATGAAAACGACCGCTTAGCTCTTATTCAAAGAGGTGTAGCGGTCGTTCTTGCCGACCAACCGTAAGTTGTATGATATATTTGACTTGAGAAGTCATTGATTAGTTAATAAAAAGGAAGTAAACATACAATGCAATATTCTTTTCACTTTTATAGTTCATAATTTATCACCTCGCCACTATACTCAGTAAACAACTGCATGACAGCATCCTGAATATGTGGATGCCTAATACCCACATTGATTATTTTCTGCCTCTGTCTGCTTTCCTCAGTCAGTTCAAGAAATTCCTTGTCACGTAGCAAGTCGCTGCACAAGTCGCCTACAATATCGTCGCGGTCTTGATTCTCAACAATAAAGAGCCGTTGCTTATTTTCTCCGATGACTATTCCGTATTTCTTTTTAGCTCTATTCCTACTTTTTCCATCAAGTACTGATGCTGCTCCTTTACCGCCCTATACATAGAATAATGCGCAAAGGATTCTTCCTTAAACTTCATACTACTAGCAGAAGCAGCAACAGCCCATATAATAATAACGGCAATAATGGGCACAATATACTGGAGTTTTATATGATAGCCACATATAAACAACCCATTAATATTAGGCGGAATAACAGTTACAGGGCTTTTCAACTCATTGATTTTTGCTAATATCTCATCCTGCCGTTTCAATATACATCGGGTATTAGTTTCGATAGTCATACGATTCTGATTGTAATCGCAAACGTGCCGATAAAGATATTCAAGAAGTCTGCACTTCTGCTTGAATAAATCAATGAGTTTCGGGAACCATAGCGAAAACGGCAATGTGTTGGGCTGCTGTTGCCAGATATGTTTCTTTACCACAGATAAGGCTTCATTCCAGCAAGTACAGAAACTTTTGGCAATTCCTGTATAAGTGGCCTTTTCATTGAAATCCGCTTTTACAGATTGTTCCGGTTTAGGAATAGTGGCGTTCTGTTTTTCAATACACTCTTTTAGCTCGTTGATACTTTGACGCAAATTCGCAAGATTTGCAGCTACTACATCTTCTTTCATTATCTTCTACGTTTTGAAGGTTTATAAAAAGGTTCGCTTCTTTGGTTATCCTTGTCTTTGTCGTCTCGCCATCCCAGTTCATTACTTGCTCCTCCACCTCCACTGGGAGTTATGGCTTGATGAGGTTGAACAACCAGTTCCGCTGCCACATTACCCAATGTAGCACAAAGGCTATTAAAACTCAAATCACGGTCAAGTTTAGAACCGGCTATACTATATTCATTTTGACAGAATGATATG
>ENA-USUK01002584-USUK01002584.1-human-gut-metagenome-genome-assembly--contig:-NODE-2584-length-11912-cov-17.469033_pt1 | contig 11912 bp, 9 predicted proteins | sample MGYA00250062_ERZ773400 | MGnify/ENA primary metagenome ERZ773400 (study PRJEB29103, sample SAMN06111961) | human gut metagenome | biome: human gut; feature: ankylosing spondylitis patient; material... | reverse complement strand
ATCTGGACGGTAGAGGAAATGCGGGCGGCTCTGGACAGCATGGATGACCCTATCCTGCATCTGGCAGTCCACCTCACACTGGTGGGCGCACTGCGAGAGGGCGAGATCGTAGGTCTGACCCCAGAGGATATTGACTTTGACGCTGCGGACGGCATCGGAACATTCCGTATCAACAAATCCATGCAGCGAGTGCGTAAAGAAGCCCTGAATCAGGTAGACGACGGCTGCATCATCAAGGTATTCCCGGACAAGCTGGAACGCAGCACCACTTCTCTCATCCTGAAAAGCACCAAAACGGCGTCCTCCTGCCGTACCATCTTCATGACCTCTGCTCTGAAAGAGGAACTGAAGAAGTGGCTGAATCAGCTGGCGGCAGACGAGATGAAAGATCCGGCACGCTACCATGACAGCGGAATGCTGTTCCGTCTGCCCAACGGTCTGGCTGTGGAGCCTGTGCTGATTCGCAAAAAGTTCCTCAAATGGCAGGATGCACACCCGGAGTTCCCTCGTATTGTGTTCCACGGTCTGCGGCATTCCAGTGCGACCTATCAGCTGATGATCTCCGGCGGCGATGTGAAGGCCGTTCAAGGCACCACAGGACACGCTACGGCAGATATGCTGGTGAACACCTATGCCCATATCCAGCAGTCCTCTCGTGTAGAACTGGGCAGGAAGTTCGAGGAAGGGTTCTATGCTAAACAGGAAAGCCCCAGCCCGCAGGCTGTACCCGCCGCAGGCGAACCCACCATCTCCATGACGGCTCTCTTGGAATTGCTGAAGAATGCAGACCCCGAAGTAAAGGCGCAGCTCCGTCTGGCACTGCTGACCTGATGCAAAATTTACCACGCATTTCAAAGCAATTCCAGCCTATGCAGAGGATTCCTACGAAAAAGCCGACCGTGCAAAAATCGTGCATTGACCGTGCAGACCCCGATTTTTCGGGGTTACATAACAAAAAAGAACGCCAAATCTTACGATTTGACGTTCAAAATTTGGTGCACCTCCAGGGACTCGAACCCTGGGCCCACTGATTAAGAGAAATCAACGTGCAACAATCGTCGATTTCGACAATTACGCAGCTTCGTTGTTTTTATCGTTTTATCGCAAATTTGTGTTTTGCATCTGCTGCATTCTTTGCACCTGTTATCCCCTCTTGCATCTGTTATCCAGCCGTTCCGGTGTGCAAAAAGTGTGCAAAAATGTGCAGAGCCAAAATCAGCACCTTAAAACAGGTATCGGATTTTTATGCAATGGGGTGAAAACAGGTCTGTTTCATCCGGCGAAAGGCACACTCTATATCACCAATTTATACCACACATCAAATGTACATCAACAATTTGATTCTTGGCAGGGATATGGACAATCGAACTGACACCGCCTTATATAAAAGGAGTTTTACCATGAACAAATTGCTTTCCTGCCGCTACAACATGGACACCAACCGGGTAGAAGCCCAGTTCGCTGATAGCTCTGCCGTTGCCATCGACTGCATCGCCATCGAGGACGAGTACGGCAACACCCCTGCACAGCGGGCAGAACTAGACTGGCTGCTGTACAACAAACCACTGGAATATGCACAGCTTGTGCTGAGTGGCGAGATGGAACACTATCTCTCGCTTGGCTGTGAGCACGGCAGACTGGAAGATTAAGCGCCCCCTAAAGAACACGATGCTCACCGACCTATGGTTTGCCATAAGCTGGTGGGCATCGCTTCTTATCCATAAGCAACTCGCTCTTTTCGGCTAACGCTTTTTTATTCGTAAATGTTTCCCTTGCAGAATCTAGCCAGATTCTCTATAATAAGAAAGAACTTTATAAATCTTCTTTCAAATGTAAAACCCGCTCTTGGAGGTGAATCATCCTATGACCGGCAGCGGAGCAAATAACCGCGATGTTAAAAAAATCAACCGCATCCGAACGATTCGCAGCATTTTTTCCTGCGACCGAATCTCGCAGCCGGAGCTTGCGGCAAAAGTCAACAACAGCTGGCCGACCGTATTGCAGAATGTCAAAGAACTGATGGCGATGGGACTAGTGCAGGAGGTCGGCACCTTTGAATCCACCGGCGGGCGCAAGGCGAGAGCATTCGCTCCTGTACGGGATGCCAGACTTGCGGTCGGACTGGAGATTACCCAGAATCATGTCGGAGCAGTTCTGGTCGATCTGTCCGGTAACCTTCTCCGCTATGAGCGTAAAAAGCGTCTTTATGAGCGGTCGGACACCTATGCGGAAATGCTTGCCGGAATCGTGCAGGGGCTGATCGAAAAAGAGGGCTATCCGGTGGAAAAAATTCTGGGTGTCGGCATTTCGCTGCCCGGTATTCTGGACAAAGAGGGGCAGACATTGGTTTACTCTCATGCCTTGGGTCTGCGGAATGTTCCTACCGAAGAATTCAGCCGTTACATCCCGTTCTCCTGCCGGTTCATCAATGACGCGAACGCTGCCGGACTTGCTGAAGTGCGCGACCTCGAATCTCCCCGCAGCCTTGTCTACCTTTCTCTGAGCAACAGTGTCGGTGGTGCGATTCTGACCGGTGGAGCGCTCTATGGCGGCGACCATCTTCGTGCCGGAGAGTTCGGGCATAACACGCTCGTTCCCGATGGCCGCCCCTGCTACTGCGGAAAAAAGGGCTGTCTGGATGCCTATTGCTCTGCAAAAGTCCTCTCCCGACTGACTGACGGAAATCTTGCACTATTCTTTGATGGGTTGCGCTCTGGCGATGCAGCTTTGCAAACGGCATGGAATGAATACCTTTCTTACCTTGCTGTAGCAGTCAATAATCTGCGCATGACCTTCGACTGTGATGTAATTGTTGGCGGCTACGTTGGCGGATTTCTGGCAGAGTTTGGCGAACCGCTCCGGGAAATGCTGGTCGAGCGTAATACGTTTGAGCCGGACAGTTCCTACCTGAAGTTCAGCCGCTATAAGCTGGAAGCCTCTGCGCTGGGAGCCGCTCTGCTCCATATCGAAGCCTTCATTCAGAACCTATAAACCTTCCCATCGAGCTTCCCATCGAGGACGGCACCTGCCGTCCTCGATTTTTTGCACAATTCCGCCGCTTTTTCCTTGTGCAGTTCTCCGAATCCGCGAAAAAGGGCTTGACTTTGGTTGTGCGGTGTGCTAATTTGTAGTCACATTCATAAACACTTTATAAAAGTTAATAAACAAACAAAAACGGAGGTCATCTTATGAAAGGCACAATGAAAGTTGCAGTCATGAACGGCATCGGCAAGATGGGCTACACCACCCGCCCGATCCCCACACCCAAAGAGGACGAAGTTCTGGTCAAGCTGGAATACGTTGGCATCTGCGGCAGCGATATGCACTACTATGAAACGGGTGCGATCGGCAATTATGTAGTCAAGCCGCCGTTCGTGCTGGGCCACGAGCCGGGCGGCACAGTCGTGGAAGTTGGCAGTGCTGTCAAGCATCTGAAAGTCGGCGACCGCGTTGCGCTGGAGCCGGGCAAGACCTGCGGTCACTGCAAGTTCTGCCGTGAGGGCAAATACAACCTCTGCCCGGATGTCGTGTTCTTCGCTACTCCGCCGGTAGACGGTGTTTTTCAGGAGTATGTGGCCCATGAAGCAAACCTCTGCTTCAAGCTGCCGGACAACGTAAGCACCATGGAAGGTGCGCTGATCGAGCCTCTGGCTGTTGGTTTCCACGCAGCCAATCAGGGCGGTGCTCATGCCGGTCAGACTGCGGTGGTCATGGGTGCAGGCTGCATTGGTCTGGTCTCCATGATGGCGCTGAAAGCCGAGGGTGTTTCCCGTGTTTACGTTGTGGATATCATGCAGAAGCGTCTGGATAAGGCTCTTGAACTGGGTGCAGACGGTGTGATCAACAGCCGCGAAAAGGATGCCGTCCAAACGATTCTCGACCTGACCGATGGTCTGGGCTGCGACCTCGTTATCGAGACTGCTGGTACAGAAATCACTACCCGCCAGGCCATTGAGATGGCGCAGAAGGGTGCAAACATCGTTCTGGTCGGTTACTCCAAATCCGGCGAGATGACCCTGCCTATGAGCCTTGCACTGGACAAGGAACTGACCTTCAAGACCGTGTTCCGTTATCGCCACATTTACCCCATGGCGATCGATGCCGTTGCTTCCGGCAAAATCAACCTGAAGGGCATTGTGACCAACATCTTTGACTTTGACGACATCCAGAATGCCATGGACAAGAGCATTTCGGACAAGGCCAACATCGTCAAAGCAGTGGTGAAGATTGCGGAGGCAACGAAGGTATGAGTTTTCCGCAGGTTCTGACCGGTGTGGCGCACATTGGCATCCCGACAAATGATCTCGACAAGACCATTGCATTTTACAAGAAGCTGGGGTTTGTTTCTGCGCTGGAAACGGTAAACAAAGCCGCCGGGGAGCGCGTTGCGTTTCTTCAGCTTGGCGATCTGATGATCGAAACCTATGAAAACCATCGTGCGGCGGAAAAGGCCGGAGCAATCGACCATGTAGCTCTGGCAACGACCGATATCGAAGCCGCCTTTGCTGCAGCAAAAGAGGCAGGGATGCACCTGCTGCATTCCAGCATCCAGTCACTGCCGTTCTGGGAAAACGGTGTGCGCTTTTTCATGGTCGAAGGCCCGAATAAAGAGAGAATAGAGTTCTGCCAGAAATTATAAGCATCGCGTCAAGAGGAGAAAGGAGCGCGCCGTATGAGTTACACAGCAGAGCCGAAACAGCAGGATACGAACATCAAAGTCCCTCTGATCAGTAAAATCGCTTACGGCATGGGCGATGTGGGCTGCAACTTCAGCTGGATGTTCGTTGGCAACTTCTTGATGATTTTTTACACCGATGTCTGCGGCATCAGCATGGCGGCAGTGTCCCTCCTGATGCTGGTCTCCCGCTTCTGGGATGCCATCAATGACCCCGTGATCGGTTCGCTGAGCGACCGCACCCGTTCCCGCTGGGGACGCTACCGTCCATGGCTGCTGTTCGGCGCACCGGCAACTGCTGTGGTGCTCGTGCTGACGTTCTGGGCGCACCCCGCATGGTCAGACAGTGCCAAGAGCCTGTATATGTACATTACTTACTGTGTACTGGTTCTGGGCTATACTTGCGTGAACATCCCTTATGGTACGCTCTGCGGCACCCTGACCCAGAACATCGAGGAGCGTGCGAAAATCAACACCTCCCGCTCCGTCTGTGCCATGATCGCCATCAATATCATCAACATCATCACCCTGCCTTTGATCTCTGCTTTTGGCGGTGATAATGCAGCACGGGGATATCTTCTGGTGACCGTCCTTTACGGCGGTATCTTCACCCTCTGTCACTGGTTCTGTTTTGCCAAAACCAAAGAGGTCGTCCAGCCCCCGGAGCGGAAAAAAGTCTCACTGAAAAAGCAGTTGGATGCAGTGCTTCAGAACAAGCCCTACCTGATTGCACTGGCGGGTCAGTTCCTGTTCGGTGTGACGCTGTATGGCCGCAATGCCGACCTGCTCTATTACTTCAAATATGTGGAAGGCAACGAGAATCTGTTTACCATCTACTCGATGATCCTGATCGTTCCCTCCATTCTGGGTGCTGCGGCATTCCCCTTCGTGTTTGAAAAGCTAGGCAACAAAGGGCACACTGCTTCCCTTTTCGCTGCCGGAACCGGCGTTTCCCTGATTGCGCTCTATTTCTTCAGTGCAGTTTCTTCTCCCATTCCGTTCTATACATTCGCTGCACTGTCCCAGTTCTTCTTCTGCGGATTCAATACCGCCATCTACGCCATCGTTCCCGACTGCGTGGAGTATGGCGAGTGGAAAACCGGTGTCCGCAACGATGGTTTCCAGTACGCATTCGTTTCACTGGGGAACAAGCTGGGCATGGCGATTGGCACCTCTGCGCTGGCTGGTGTGCTGAGTGCATTGAGTTTTGCCCCCAATCAGGTGCAGAATGCTGCCGTGCAGAATGCGATGCACTATGCATTCTCGCTGCTTCCCGGTGCGCTGTGGCTGGTAACAGCGATTGTCCTGTTCTTCTACCGAATCAGTAAGCGTTCGTATAACCAGATTATGTCCGAACTGAACGCTAAAAAAGCAGGTTGAGGTGATACCATGTTTGATGTTGTAGCTTTGGGAGAAAGCCTGATCGACTTTACCCCGAACGGAACCAATGCACAGGGCATCGAATTGTTTGCCCGGAATCCCGGCGGTGCACCCGCCAATGTCCTTGCCATGAATGCCCGTCTGGGCGGCAAAACAGCATTCATCGGAAAAGTCGGCAAAGACGGATTCGGCGATTTTCTCCGCCAGACCCTTGTGGAAAGCGGCATTGATGTGTCCGGTCTGGTGATCGACGAAAAGATTCCCACGACCCTTGCCTTCGTTCAGCTTGACAGCAAGGGAGACCGCTCCTTTACCTTTTACCGGAACCCCGGTGCCGATGTGATGCTGACTTCGGCAGAAGTCAACAGGAATCTGATCGACGATGCTGCCATCTTCCATTTCGGCTCTGTCTCTCTGACCGCCGACCCGAGCCGCACCGCCACGTTGGAAGCTGCGCGGTATGCACGGCAGCAGGGCAAGCTGGTCAGCTTTGACCCCAATTACCGTCCGCTTCTGTGGGAGCACCCGGCAGATGCCGTTGTCCAGATGCAGGAAGGTGTCAAGCTGGCGGATCTTCTGAAAGTTTCCGAGGAAGAAATGCAGCTTATCACAAACAAAAGCGACCTTGCCCGCGGCTCACAAGCCCTGCTCGAAATGGGGCCATCTCTTGTGCTGGTATCGCTGGGTGCAAAGGGTGCTTATTACCGGAACGCTGTGGGAGCAGGGCATCTTCCCACCTATGATGTGCCTACCGTGGACACGACTGGTGCTGGCGACGCTTTCATGGGCGCAATTCACTACCAGCTGCGAGGAAAAGATGCTGAGGATTTGCGTACCCTCCCTGCATTTGAGCTTGAAGAAATCGTCCGCTTCGGCAATGCAGCGGGCAGTCTGACCACGACAAAGGGCGGCGCAATCCCTGCAATGCCCTCCATGGTGGAAATTCAGAACTGCATTGCCTCTATCCCACTGCTGTAAAAGAAAGGATACCCTATGACAAAATTACAGATCAGAATGCGGCAGGTCGATCAGGTCAAGGAATTTGTAGATTTGCTGTCCAAATATCCCTATGAGATGGACTTAGTCTCCGGGCGATATACCATTGATGCCAAATCCCTGCTTGGCATTTACAGTCTCGACCTGAGCAATCCGCTTACCCTTGTGATTTATTCCGATTCTTGCGAAGAACTGCTGACACAGCTCCATGCGTTGCTCCCAGATTGCATCGTCTGATTTTCTACGCTTTTCTCCTTCTTCCATTTGCACCGTTCGGTTCTGGTTCTCCTTCACCAGAACCGAACGGTGTTTTAATTTGTATAAGTCCTACTATCACCGCATTCCCTTAATAAATTTTGCAAGCCCATATTGATGTGCCTCATTGCCTTGTCAAGAGGGCTGGCACCGCCCAGCCCTCTCTCTTTTTGCCAAAGTTTTCATTGCTTTTTCTTGCACACTGCCGAAAGTGACGTATTCTCAAAACTTTTTGTTGACACGGCTCGATTTTTGTGGTAGTCTATTCCAACAATTGAATATAACATATTTTTACATATTCGTTCAGACCCTGCGGGGCTGAACATCTTGGCTTTCAGCCGTTACATAACCGACTAGCATGACCTTCCAGAAAAAGCGAAGGCAGGGCTGGTTTGTTTTGTGACGGCTTTTTTATTGCCGTTTTGCCCGTTGGACCTTGAAAACCGCATGACCGTCTGTATGGGATACCCGGCGATGACCCTGAGAAGGAGAGCCGGAAAACGCCGCCGGAGGGGAGCAGGAAAGCCATGCAGAGAGAACGGCAATTCACCTCATGTGGTCAAAATGAGCACATGAGGTGAAACGGACGTTTATCTACTCGTTGCGGCAGGAGAAATCAATGTAGACAAATTGTCCACATTGATTTGCCGTAACCCAAAGGACGTTTATCCACCTGTTGCGGCAGACAAAATCCATGTGGTCAAATTGGCCACATGGAAAAGCAGCAGCACCGAAGAAAGGACGTGTGCCTATGGGAAACAACTTTACCCCTGCATGGATCAAGAAAGGCTTCTTCAACGAATCGATTTTCTGTGACGATTTTCTCAGTACCCACCAGCGCCTCTATGTGAATGGCGCATTTTTCACCCCGGAAGGCAGGGTCACAGACACCATGAACCTGCGCTGTGAAATTTTCGATATGCTGCGAGACCATATCGGCGCAAATATCGCAAAACGGGTCAGCAATGTCGTAGATGTTCTGAAACTGGCGGCACAGGTGGAGGACTTCCCGCCCGTCACCGACCGCATTGCGCTGGCAAACGGCACCCTGTATCTGGACGGTACCTTTCAGGAGGGTAAGCCGGAGATCGTCCGCAACCGACTCCCGGTCAAATATGACCCGAAAGCCCCACAGCCCACCCATTGGCTGCGGTTTCTGTCCGACCTGCTCTACCCGGAGGACATCCCCACCGTGCAGGAGTTCATCGGCTACTGCCTGATCCCCAGCAACAAGGGGCAGCGCATGATGGTCATCAAGGGCAGCGGCGGCGAGGGCAAGTCGCAGATTGGGTAGTGCTGTCCCGCTTGTTCGGCTGCAACATGAAGGATGGCAGCATCGGCAAGATCTCGGAGAACCGCTTTGCCCGTGCCGATCTGGAGCACACCCTGCTCTGCGTGGACGATGATACGCGGATGGAAGCCCTGCGTCAGACCAACTATGTCAAGTCCATCGTGACCGCACAGGGACAGATGGACTTGGAGCGCAAGGGCAAGCAGAGCTATCAGGGCTGGATGTACGCCCGCCTGCTGGCGTTCAGCAATGGCGATTTGCAGGCATTGTATGACCGCTCGGACGGTTTCTATCGCCGCCAGCTCATTCTGACCACCAAGGACAAGCCCCTGTCCCGTGTGGATGACCCGGACATTGCCGAGAAGATGGCTGCAGAGGTCGAAGGCATCCTGCTGTGGGCGTTTGAGGGTTTGCAGCGGCTTGTGAAGAACGGATTCCAGTTCACCGAGAGCGACCGTGCCAAGCGCAACCGGGAACTGGTGAAGCGGGACAACAACAATGTGTTCGATTTCCTTGAATCCGAGGGGTACATCCGCCTGAAAGCGGATGCCAGTACCAGCTCCAAAGAGTTGTACGAGGTTTACAAGATGTGGTGTGAGGAGAACAGCCTGAACGCCATTAAGTCCCGTGGATTCAGCGATGCACTGATTGCCAACCAGCGCAGGTACAATCTGGAGCACACCAACAATATCATCAATTCTTCCGGACGGCGTGTCCGGGGCTTTGTGGGCATCGAAGCCCTTGTGCAGCCCGACCTTACGCCAAACGGCTGGAGGACATGACCCCCATAAAAGGAGAATTCGGGTGTTTTGCTACGTACGTGCGTACGCGGCAGCCGCCCTCTCTCCGTACGCACGTACGTAGCGATTGACCGAAAACACACTTTATAGGGGGTGTTGGCAAAGTGTCAGATTGACAGTTTGCCAAAATCAGAGGGTCAAAATGACCCTCTGAAAAACCGGACGAGCTGTCCTTCAGGGCAGCTTGCCCGGAGCAAGAGTGCAGAGAGCGCAGCTCTTTGCCCCAGTGATATGATGCTGTGCGTCATATCCTACTGGGTATTATCTGGCGCACCGCAGGTGGCAGATTCAGCAGCAGAGCTGCTGCGCCCCACCCCACCAAGACGTTGAAATGGAGGGATGTCTATCTGAAATTAACACGACACAACGGACGAGCCGGAACCCACGGCACTTATAACCCCAAGCACAACGACCGGAATTTCGACCTCACCAACAGTGAGCACATCGACCCGGAACGAGCCAAGGGCAACATCTATTGGGACTGCTTCCACGGTTTCCGTTCGGCTCTCGACCCACAAGACCCGGACGATCTGGGGGCGACCTTCTCAGATGTGGAACGGCAGTTCTACGAGAGCCGGTACACGACCTTTATCGAAGGTCAGAACGAGCGCAACGCCAAGATTCGGCACACAGAGCGCAACCGCTCCATTCCAGACCTGCTGTCCAGCCGCAAGACCTGCCCGGAGGAGACCATCTACCAACTTGGAACGCTGGATGAACACGCTTCGGCAGAGGACTTGCTGAGCGTCGTCACAGAGTTCATCGAGGAGTTCAAGGCCAAGTATGGCGACCACGTTCATGTGCTGGACTGGGCACTGCATCTGGATGAGAGCACACCCCATATCCATGAGCGTCATGTGTTCGACTGCGAGAACAAGTACGGTGAGGTGGCTCCCCAGCAGGAAAAGGCATTGGAAGTGTTGGGCTTCAACCTGCTCGACCCGGACAAGCCCCTCAGCCGCCGCAACAACCGCAAAATCACCTTTGATGCCGCCTGCCGGAAGATGCTGTTCGAGATTGCAAAACGGCATGGTCTGGAATTGGAGGAAGAAGCGGAGTATGGCAACCGCAAATATTTGGAAAAGCAGGATTTCATCCTTGCCAAGCAAAAGAAGCAGCTTGCCGCCCAGCAGAACAAGCTGGACAAGCTGACCCTCAAGGTCAACGACATGGAAGCGTTGATCGATGAAGTTTCGGCAGCTGCCTACGACAAGGCGGTGGATGTCGTGACGGACGTGGTGCGCACCGAGACCCGGAAGGAAGATATGCGGATGATCGAGGACACGAAGAAGTGGGTGCTGTCCCCGGAACGTAAGGCTCCGCAGACCACGAGAGAATACGCCAATTCGAAACTGTTTCTTTCAATAATTTAGGTGTTGACCAAACAGAAAGATATTTGGAATTGGTTTCTACCATGGAAAAAGACGGAACGGATGAAAGACAATTAGTAACTAAAGCTTACGTGAAATCTCCGGATCAATATCCAGGATTTGAACAAGGTGATCACTCTGCTGCTATTGGAAGAACTCCGATCGTGCGTGTGAAATTGGTTGCTCCGGTTGAAGATGGTGCTAGTGCAGAAGCAGAAGAAAATGTTGTTGCTTCTCGTTTGATCAAGTTAGAAATCAAGGGTAAAGAGAGTGTAACTGAAAAGATCGTAATCAAAGACACGATCAGAGTAATGCTACAACATAAAGATCAAGCTGTAGAACTTGATATGGACCACATCTACAATGACCTTCGTGTACAACAAGCTGGTTCTAGAGGTAGAGAAGAATTCCACAAACATTATCAATTCGATCCGGCTATTACTGTTGATTTGCAAAAACAACATACTGCCGCTTTAGATGCAAATACTCGTAAGCAAGATGTTGATTTGGAAGAAAGAAAAGCAGACGATGGAACGATCTTGAATCAATTGGATTTGATTGTTAAACCGACCGCATTCAGCACGGAACACGTAGAGTATGTTGTTAAGGCTAAATATGTTGACATCCCGAACAGTGGAGAAGTTTATCCGGATGTAAATGTTGAATACACTGTATTTGTAACTTACCCGAACGCTGTTGCTCCTGAAATTACCAAGTTGAACTGGCAAGATCCGGGAACTAATGGTGAAGGTGGTTTGATCTATGCTCACGGACGGATCGCTCCGGGTGCTGACGGAAAAGTTGAAACAACGGATGACGAATATGATATGGTGGCCGTTTTGAACAACATGTTTGACTTGGAGAAATACACGATGGATCAAATGTTGAAACCGAGAACGGGTGAAACTGCATATGATTTGGCAACAATTGCAAAACCGACATTGTCATTCGAATTGGTTGACAAATATAATAGTTCTTCCGATTGGGCTGGAACAACCGATGGCCTTAAATTGTATCAAGAAAATGGTGTTTGGAAGATTGAATTGGAAAAATCAGATGCCGGACGTCAATGGATCAATGCTATTGGTGAAGACAGTAAGAGAGTGAAGATTCGTGCCGTAGTAAGTTTCAACGAATGCTATGAC
>ENA-USUK01002583-USUK01002583.1-human-gut-metagenome-genome-assembly--contig:-NODE-2583-length-11913-cov-25.846654_pt1 | contig 11913 bp, 8 predicted proteins | sample MGYA00250062_ERZ773400 | MGnify/ENA primary metagenome ERZ773400 (study PRJEB29103, sample SAMN06111961) | human gut metagenome | biome: human gut; feature: ankylosing spondylitis patient; material... | reverse complement strand
AGATTTTTGCGGTTATGGAGGGGCATCTGGAGTTTTTTATGAATAAGGAGGAGTATCCGTTAAAGGCCGGGGAGCAACTTATTATTAATTCTAATGAGATTCATTCGATTCATGCGGCAGAGCGAAACAAGACTGTGGTGTTGCAGATTCCTCTGAAGCAGTTTGAGAATTATTTTACGGCGCAGCGTTTTATTCGGTTTCGCAGTCAGGATGCGGATGCGGATGGAAAGCTGGCTTCGCTGATTAAGAAGTTGTATAAGGTTTATACAGCGAGAGATACGGGATATGAATTCAGGACGATGTCTTTGTTTTATGAGATTATGTATATGCTGGTCAAGAATTATCGATTGACGGAGGCGCATGAGAAGGAGATACGGCATAGCCGTAAGTTGGATACTTTTTCAAAAATCTCCACTTATATGCTTGAACATTATAAAGAAGATCTGAAACTTTCGGATCTGGCGGCTACATTTGTTTATTCTGATGCGTATTTGTCGCGAATGTTTCAAAAATATGCAAAAATTAACTATAAAACTTATTTGCAGGACATTCGTATGGCATATGCGTACAGAGATTTGATGAATACGGACCGTACGATTAGTCAGGTTGCACTGGATAACGGATTTTGCAGCAGCCGCGGCTTTTCGGGGGAATTTCAGAAGAGATACGGGATTCTGCCGAGTGAGATGCGTAAGCAGGAAAATCAAAAAGGTCAAAAAAACGCTATAGAATAGTCAAGAAAAATGGCGAAAAGGGATAGCCTGTCTGCTATACTCAAGTCACAGTAAAGATAACGTGAAAGTCCTTGGTGAGCCAATAAGATTATTTCGAGAATCAACTTGTCGGTTCACCAGAGAAAAAAGGAGGTCTACAGGTGAAGATTCAGAATGTAGCAGACGCTTCTTTCCGTAAATATGGAAAGGTGCTTGAGGGGTATGATTTCAGTGCTCTTCTTAAAGAAATGAAACACACACCGGTTCCGGATGATGTCGTTTATGTTCCTTCTGTAGAAGAACTGGAAGCATTAGATGTAGCAAAGGAATTACAGAATAAAGGTTTCGGCGGAATTCCGATTGAGATTGGATATTGCAACGGACATAACAAGAAATTGAATGCGGTAGAGTATCATCGCAGTTCAGAGATCAATGTGGCAGTGACAGATCTGGTTCTGCTGATTGGAAGCCAGCAGGATATTACTGATGAGTTTACATATGACACTTCTAAGATCGAAGCATTTCTTGTACCGGCAGGAACTGGTATTGAGGTATATGCAACAACACTTCATTATGCACCATGTAATGTACAGGATGGCGGATTCCAGTGTGTAGTTGTACTTCCGGCAGGAACCAATACTGATCTCACATTTGAAACTGCAAAAACAGGCGAGGACAGCTTACTGACAGCTAAGAATAAATGGCTCATCGCACATGAAGATGCAGCGATTGAAGGTGCAGTAAACGGACTTCGCGGAGAGAATATCACAATTGACTGATTTCAATAATCCGGTCAGAACTCTGTGGACAGAGTGAGCAGGTTACGAATATAGAGCAATTGTAAACAGTAACCGGCAATAGAATCAGAATGATATGGTTTTTGAAAATAATAATCAGAACGAAACCTAATATTTAACATAAGGAATTTCAGAAAGAAAAAAGGAGAATTAATCATGATCGATAACATGCCAAAAGTAAAAGTCGGAATCGTAGCAGTAAGCCGTGACTGTTTCCCGGAAAGCCTTTCCGTAAACAGAAGAAAAGCACTTGTAGAGGCTTATACAAAGAAATATGGTGCAGAAGACATTTATGAATGTCCAATCTGTATCGTAGAGAGCGAAATCCATATGGTTCAGGCTCTTGAAGATATCAAGAAAGCCGGATGTAACGCACTTTGCGTATATCTTGGAAACTTCGGACCGGAAATTTCCGAGACTATGCTTGCAAAATATTTTGATGGACCAAAGATGTTTGTTGCAGCAGCAGAGGAGTCCCAGAACGATCTGGTTCAGGGACGTGGAGATGCATACTGCGGTATGTTAAATGCAAGTTACAACTTAAAACTTCGCAATGTCGGTGCTTACATTCCGGAATATCCGGTTGGAGATGCAGAGGATTGCGCAGATATGATTCACGACTTTTTACCGATTGCAAGAGCAGTAGAAGGACTTGCAAACTTAAAAATCATTTCCTTTGGACCAAGACCAATGAATTTCCTTGCATGCAATGCTCCAATCCAGCAGCTTTATAATCTGGGTGTGGAAATTGAGGAAAATTCAGAGCTGGATCTGTTTGAGGCATTCAACAACCACGCAGGAGATCAGCGTATTCCGGAGGTTGTTGCAGATATGAAAGCAGAACTCGGTGAGGGAAACAAAAAGCCGGAGATTTTAGAGAAACTTGCACAGTATGAACTGACACTGCTTGACTGGATTGAGGCGCACAAAGGTTCCCGCAAATATGTTGCAATTGCAGGAAAATGCTGGCCGGCATTCCAGACACAGTTCGGATTCGTTCCTTGCTATGTCAACAGCCGTCTGACCGGAAGAGGCATTCCGGTATCCTGCGAGGTAGATATTTACGGCGCACTGAGTGAGTTTATCGGCACCTGCGTCAGCGAGGATGCTGTCACACTGCTCGACATCAATAACTCCGTTCCGAAGGATATGTACAAAGAGTCGATCGAGGGCAAGTTTGACTATACACATAAAGATACATTTATGGGATTCCATTGTGGCAATACCTGTTCAAAGAAGCTGGCATCCTGTGAGATGAAAAACCAGATGATCATGGCAAGAAGCCTTCCTGTCGAAGTAACAAACGGTACCCTTGAGGGAGATATTGCACCGGGCGATATCACATTCTACCGCCTGCAGTCCACTTCCGACAATAAGCTGCGCGCGTATGTGGCACAGGGAGAAGTCCTTCCGGTTGCAACCCGTTCGTTCGGAAGCATTGGCGTATTTGCCATTCATGAGATGGGACGTTTCTACCGTCACGTTCTGATCGAGAAGAATTATCCGCATCACGGAGCGGTTGCATTCGGACATTACGGAAAGGCTCTGTTTGAGGTATTTAAGTATATTGGGGTTCCGATGGAGGACATCAATTACAACCAGCCGGCATCTCTGCCTTATCCGACGGAGAATCCGTTCGCATAAAGAAAAATAATATGGGAATAAGCACCAGCTTGGGCCTGTAGATGTCTGCAGGTTAAGCTGGTGCTTTTTAAATGGGAGTTTCATCCCAAAGATACCCAGTGAAACAGGAAAACTAAAATCATTTGGCAGGTAATTCATCCGGCAGCAATACAGAAAATGACAACAGTACAAAGTAAAAATTCAGATTTTCAAAAAAAGAAAAAGTATGGTATTATAAAACCGGCATCACGGATGCCGGTTCTATAATAAAAATCTGAGGTGATTGTACAATGAAACAGGAAAATTATATACGTGGCATGATAATGATCATTTTGTCGGCATTCTTTTTTGCGTGTATGAATGTGAGTGTGCGGCTGGCGGGAGATCTGTCGTCCGTACAGAAAAGTTTTTTTCGGAATCTGGTAGCTGCATTTTTTGCGGCAATTATTCTTATCAAAAATCATACAGCACCTAAGGTGGAAAAAACACAGTGGGGTTCACTGTTTTTACGCTGTGCATTTGGGACACTTGGAATTCTTTGTAATTTCTACGCGATTGATCACCTGCTGGTGGCAGATGCTTCTATTTTAAATAAATTATCTCCCTTTTTTGCAATTATTTTTTCCTTCCTGTTATTAAAAGAAAGGATAAAACCAGCTCAGGCAATGTGCGTTATACTGGCATTTGTCGGCTGTTTGTTTGTGGTAAAACCGGGGTTTGAAAATGCACATCTGATCCCTGCGCTTATTGGCGTATGCGGAGGACTGGGTGCAGGAATCGCATATACAATGGTGCGGAAGATGGGTACACACGGAGTAAAGGGACCGGTCATTGTGTTTTATTTTTCCTGCTTTTCCTGTATTATTGTGATACCGTGGATCGTATTTCATTATCAGCCGATGTCACTGCGGCAGTTGTTGACGCTGCTTCTTGCGGGACTTTTTGCAGCGGGAGGACAGTTTACGATCACCGCAGCATATACCTATGCACCCGCCGGAAAAATTTCTATTTTTGATTATTCACAGATTATTTTTGCAACATTACTTGGATTTCTTTTATTCGCGGAGATTCCGGATCGATACAGTCTGATAGGATATGGATTGATCATTCTGGCTTCACTGGGAAATTTTCTGTATAACTGGAAACACAAAGATTAAAGGAGTATTCACATGTCGATTATTTCATTTCGGTGTCATACAACCATTCATCTGGCACCATTGGTAAATCAGGAAACCATTCATCAGGATATGGATAGGGGACAGCAGCTTATGTCAAGGATCAATCAGGGAATCCTTAGGGAGATAAAGCCCAAAAACCCACTGGTTGAATGGTATTACTGGACGGACAAACACACAGTTTCGGATGTCACAGAGCATAGTTTGTTTAAGATGGCGCAGGGGATGCTGTCCCCCGTGGAAAATGATAATTACCGGTTGGAAGAGATCGAAGAATTAAATAATGCATGGGCCGTTTATGATAAAAAACTGAACACATTTTTTGCGTTTGACCCGGCAATTACGACATTGCAAAAAGATGAGAAGCGAAACCGTGTGCTGGTGGTCTGTGAAGACAAGGAACGCGGGCTGATTGATGTTATTGAAGCGGGAGCTCTGCTGCTTGAGTGTCTGCGTGCATTTACAGGGATAGAAGAACTTTGCTTTCTTCCGGTCAACCCGGACTACTATATATGGACAGGAATGGTGACAGGGATTGACGGATTGAAGATGCGCAGTAATGGATATGCCGGTACCTGGCTGCTTCTGCAGAGTGAAAGCCAGGTGAAGAAATTGCGGATGCTTGCAACAATTTACAGTATGGATTACCCGGATCTGGTAGATTCGGTTGAACTGGCACGCAGACTGGCAAAGGAGGAAGCCGCAGGGCAGTGCATCCGAAGCAGGCATGGGATCGTGCTGTTTACGGAAGAGGGACTTGTGTATATGGATGGAACAAATCCGGACAATGACTGGGAACTGAAGTATCCAATTTATGAGAATGACTGTTATTATGAGATGTTGAGATTTGCTTACCGGAAACAGGTATCCGGGGAACTGGAAAATTACTGTGCATGGAAAGCCTGGCTGAACAGGAATTTTACTTGACATCTGAAAGAATCATTACTATACTTAAAACCAAAGGTGAAAAACGAAGACGAAGACAGTAACTGTGATAGGAAAGTCAAAGAGAGTTGGAACAGGTGAGAGCCAATACGAGTAATATGACAGTGAAAATCACTTCCGAGTTGCGGATCGAAATCCCAGGAGAGTAGAGTTCGACGTATTTCCAGCGTTATGGGAACGAAGTATGCAAATCCTTTTTGAATACGGGATTTAAGTACATGGTAATCAGGTGGTATAACGTGACCCCGCGTCCTAATTACTGGACGTGGGGATTTTTTTTATTTCAGAATCATAAATGCAGGAGGAAAATATGTACAACAAAGTAGATACCAATATGAACTTTGTCGATCGCGAAAAAGAAACGGAAAAATTCTGGCGCGAAAATGATATCTTCAAAAAATCCATGGAGAACCGTAAGGAAGGCGAGACTTACACATTTTATGACGGACCGCCTACGGCAAACGGAAAACCACATATCGGACATGTAGAGACACGTACCATCAAGGATATGATTCCAAGATTCCAGATTTTCCTTACGTGTTCCTATCAATAACGCATTTTCATCTTGCGCCGCTTCATTATATTCCGGAAAAGGAATATGAAAGAAAGCTAACGAGGGCAGTGGCTTGCCACCATTACGTTCCGTATATCCCACACTGCTCTCAACATACCAATTTATCTGATCCGGCCTTATCCAATCATACCCTTTTACCTGTTTCAAAGACGAATACGCATTACTATCGAAGACATAAAGCACAGCTGCATCCTTCTTTCCGTCTTCCGACTTCAAAGGAAGTACATAATTAGTAACTCCCGAAATCCCTGCCGTGGTAGAGGTCAGATTACCCGGCATATCTTTGATATATTCCAGTAACTCAATACGGGTCATATCTTGCTCATCATCATGGTTTCCCCAAGTCACGGCAAAAGGCAAACGGCGGGAAACAACAGGTTCCAAAGCTTTAGACAATGCCTCGCTCGCCGGCTTGCCAAACACCAAATCACCTGTATAAATCACCAAATCCGGTTTCTCAACATCCAAGACCTCATTCATTCGCTCCGCCGCTTCTTCCGAGGCAGAGTCTCCCGGTACCCAATGAACATCAGTGAACTGAACAATCTTAAACTTCTTGTCTGCATTGAATTTCAGCACATTTTGCGCGCTTACCGGCATCATCCCTACACAAAGCAGAGCCAACACACCACATAATGTTTTTATCTTTTTCATCATCCTAAAAATTTATTTAAACTGATTACTGCAACCACCAAGGCTTATCCGAGGTTTTATCACTTCCACCAAACTGCTCATTCAAAGCAGCCTCCACATGAGTGGCATTGTTATTATATTCATCCTGCGGATACATCCAGCGATAAGGCAGACTAACTCCTGCGGCACGGCGGAAATCGGGATACCCCGTACGAAGCGCCTCATAGTAGGGTAGCCATACACTTCCCTGCAAAAATGTCGGCAAATACTTTTGCATAATAATACGCTCTATCTTCTCATCAGTAGAAAGGGAAGAGGAATAAGCCACCTTGTCATTTCGAAGGTATTCTGCCGCTGCATCCTGAGTGAGATAATCAGCTACCGACACAGCATATTTCTGATAAAACTCAAAAGACGCCTTGACGGCCGATTCATAATAAATCTTGTCATCTCCCTGAATCCATCCTCTTACTACAGCCTCAGCCAATATAAGCTGCTGTTCAACGTAACCTAACAAGACCATAGGCTCATTGGTCGGAGTCTGGTAATAACGGGGAGCAGGCTTGGAACAGTTTCCAGCCACCGCCTTATCATTAACCAAACTATAAGGAACAGCCGGGTCACCCCCGTCATAAGAGCTGAAATCATTAATCGCTTTTCCGGCTTTTTCAGCATTCGGAGTTTGCGTGGCAACAGCAAATAAACGCGGATCCTGCCGTGTAGCCAATGCAGCAATATAAGTGGAATCCATAAAACGCCCCGAACCGAAATCGCTGTCATTAAAATACGGATAACGGTTATCCTGCTGGTCAAGATAGATCAACTGCCCGTTATCCGACAAGCTTTCCATTAAAGGTCCGTCGGCTACAATCTTTGAAAACTCCGATTTAACATCTATATCACCTACCTTCTCTTTTCCCGACAAAGACATCAAAATACGTAAGCGGTAAGCATTAATCAATTTTCTCCAATTAACCAAGTTGCCATTGTAGATAATATCTCCCGAAATAATCTCATCACTGCCTTCAAGCATTTTATCGGCCTCTTCCAGCTCCTTCAAAATGCCGGCCAGCACAACTTCCTGCGAATCGTATGCCGGCTGGTAATTCGCATCTGTTTCTGCCTTAAGCGCATCCGTATAGGGGATATTTCCAAAGTCCAGAGTCAACTGATAGAAATAATTGGCACGGAAGAAATGAGCCAAAGCCTGATAAGCACTTCCTTCTCCGGCCTCTTCTGACATTTTGGTCACATCACGCAAATTGCTATAATAATCAAAATCCCCACGCGTCCATTTATAAACCTGATACTTGCTTTCTCCCGAAGTCAGAATCAGCATCTTGGCTGCATGGCAAGCATCCGAACTGGTTTGATTAAAAGCACTATAAGCAACTCCGGTCAACAACAGGGAAGGATTGGTAGTAGTGGCATTATTAGGATCCACATTCATCTCTTCCAAATCAATGCAAGCACTCATTGCAAAGGATACGGCAAGAAGAGATGCCATGTATTTGATATACTTCTTCATCATATTTTGAATAAACGTTAAAATTTAATGTTAGCACTCACTCCTACATAACGGGCCGACGGATCCTGCAAATCTCCATCACTGGCACCAAAGTCCGGATCCAAATAAGGAGTCTTTTTCAGCACGGCCAGATTGTTTCCAAACACTGTGACATCCAGCCCTTTTATAAACTGTGACTGAATGAACTTAGTCAAATCATACGTCACTGCAACACGTCTCAGTTTTAGGAAAGAACGGCTGAACGTATTAGCAAACAACTCGCTTTCTTCTGTACGCACCACGGCACGATAAGGATAATTCTGGGCCCAAGTCTGTATGTTTACCGCTGTTTCATTCTTTTTATAGACACGGGTATCGGAAACAATATTCCCATTCACGTCATAAGTCACCTCACCGCTTACTATATTGACACCTTCGGGCACATAAACAGGCTTGCCACCATTATCATATTCTTCCTGACGATACATGGTAGATTTGGGATGCTTTCCTCCCCACCACATTTTCTGCGTGGTAGTAGATATCAACGTTCCTCCGATAGCTCCGTCCATATCTATATTGACAGTAAAATCCTTTATCTTGAAAGTATTCTGCAATCCGAAACGAACATCAGGAGACTGGTTTCCTACTTTGGTCTTAAAAGCGCTCTGAGTGGGCAAACCCGTATTCGCATCCAATATCAACCGGCCATCCGGTGTCTTTTCCCACTCGGTAGCATACATAGCATCAGCCCGGTCACCTTTTTTCAAATCGCCGAACTTCTCCTGGTCTCCATAAATCCCGGTCAGCTTACGAATATTACTACTCCAATTGGTAGCTACATTCCAGGTAAAGTTTTTGTTTTTTACCGGAGTGGCGGAAACAATCAGCTCGAAACCGTTTGTTGTGTATTCGTTACCATTCACATAACGTTTGGTAAATGCCGAGGCAGATGATATGGGCAGTTCTATAATACTGTTCTCATCCAGCATATGATAGTAGGTCAGATCAATTCCAATGCGATTATGCAAAAACGAAGTAGAAACCCCCACCTCATACGAGGTTGTTTTTTGCGGCAATATATTCGCATTGAGTAACGTACCCGGATAAGTCACGGACGGAATACTGCCATACAGTGTGCCATTGGAATAAGTAGCATACAAAGAATAAGGATCAAGGTCACTGGAAACTTGCGCCCATGCACCATTTACTTTCAGATAATCCATCCATGAAGGCAGTTTCACATATTCATTAACCAATGTACTTAATGACACAGAAGGATAGAAATAGGAGTTATTCCCTTTTGCCAAAGTAGAAGACCAGTCATTACGCCCGGTAAATGTAAGAAACAAAGACTCAAACAAATCTACATTCACAGAACCATAAACACTCTCGATAGCTTTTTCGTTCATCGAGTTGGTAGCGCTTACAGGATTCAGGCTATTACCCAAATTGTATACTTTCGCCACGATCAGTCCGTCTGTAGACTGGCTTTGCTTCCGAATCTGACGGTAATACAGTGAAGTACCGGCATTGACAGTCAACGTAAAATTCCTGCTGAAAGCACGTGTGTAAGTAGCAAGAAAATCCGCATTGATGTCCAGCTGATCAGTATTCCACGTTTTGTAGTCGCCATTCCGCGAATCACCATAGTTCATATAAGACTTAGGAACAGACATATCTTCAAATGTGCTTTCCAAACGTCCCGCAGCCCGTCCTTGCAAACTCAGCCCCGGTATTACATCCCAGTTCAGTTTCAGTTGTCCATTCATTGTATTACGGTCATGCTTTTGCGTCAGTTCATTGGCAGCAAAGTAAGGATTATTATACCACGCATAGTTGTAGTTGGCCTGACGTGTACCTTCAGAGTCCGGACGATAATAATGCTCGGCCAACTCCTTTCCATTTACATCATTTCCCATCCATAACAAAATGGTATACATATGATTTTTCGGTCCATATCCATAACGTGGATAATTGGGAGAATATACCTTGTTATAAGAAAGATTGGCTGATAAAGTAACCGAGTTACTAAGGTTATACATACTGTTAAAGTTCAATCCCCCCGTATAAACCGAAGTATTGGGAACCTGTCCGCGCTGATTGGAGAAATCACCGTTAAAATTATAGTTAGCTTTTTTACTTTTGCTTGCCACTGAAAAAGTCGCTTTTGTAATAATTCCGGTACGTAAAAAGTCCCTCAGGTTATCATGAGGCTCCCATGCGATGGGCACCCGTTCGTACTTAGACTGGTCATCATAAATCGTACCGGAAACATCCCCCCACCAAGGAATCGTTTCTCCTGTTTCTTTATTACGGATAGGACTATTCCACTGTGCTATTTTCTGCCCGGCAAAACGAGGTCCCCAGGTCATGTCTCCATCCGAGATACCACCATCTGCTCCATCCCAAAAGGCATACTGACCATTAGAGCCCGAACCAAACTCTGTCTGAGTTTCAGGAAAGACCGTAAATCCGGCAGAAACCATACTGGACAATCCGGCCGTAACAGTCAATCCATCCTCTTTCGCCAGTTTGGTAGTGATCAAAATAGCACCGTCTTTACCCCGCGAACCATACAAAGCAGCGGCGGCAGTTCCCTTCAAAACATTAATACTTTCTATATTTTCGGGAGATACGTCAAAAAGGTCCGACTCCACAGGCACACCGTCAATCACCATCAACGGAGTCTTTCCACGTAAGGAAAACGAAGGAGCCTGAAAAATACCGGTAGGATTATTTACCGTCAAACCGGCTACCTGACCCGACAGGGCATTACCAACATTCACCGTACCCGGCTGGTCTAAAGCCTCGGTATTGACTTGTTGGGTAGTATATCCCAACTTCTTTTTCTGCTGCTTGATACCGATAGCAGTTACCACTACTTCGTCAATGGCCTGCACATCGTCATTCATCGTCACGTTAATCACCGTTTGTCCATCTACTTGTTTCTCTACCGGAGTATATCCGATATAAGAAAAAATCAATACACCATTGGCGGGCACTTCCACTGAATAACGCCCATCCATATCTGTCACCGTACCCACTGTTGAGTTTTTAACCATTACGCTGGCACCGATAATCACATCCGACTTATCCCGCACCACACCGGTCACTCTGAGATTCTGCGCCTTCACGCAAAGGCATAGCAAGGTCATAACAATGACCAAGCACTGTTTAGTTTTCATTTATATATAATTGTTAGTTTATCCTGAAAAGAAAGAATTCAATAGATACTTTTAAGGCTGACACGGCGGAATACACCCAACAAATGAGATACGTCCTTTTTATTCTCTTGTAAAGCAGTCTCAAAAGACTCCGTATCCGAGTCGATAGCGGCCAACGCCACTTTCAGCACCCCTGTAAACTCCTGCTCCGCCTTATCCTGCGGCAGCAGGTCTTTCCTTACCTGACGGTTCAGTTCTTTTTCAATGGTACGTACCGCATTGTAGATTTCCGGCTTACGAATCACCGTACGACGCGTCGGATCTCCGGGTACCACCTCTTCCTTCACCACATAAGTATCTTTAAATGAATCATACAGGAAGGCTACCTTCTTACCTAATTTATGATTAGAAACCAATGCAGCCAGCTCTTCGGAAGAAGGGGTTTCAACAGTAGAGTAAAACTCCCATGTTTCCACCTTAGCCGAAGATGCATCCGTTTTCACATTCTCTTTTTTGTCACGCACCGGATAAAACGGCATAGCCCACATCTGTTGGGCAAACAAACTGATACTCAAAAAAGCAACGGTTAAAATGAACTTCTTTTTCATAACTTTAAGTTTATTGTTTTCTGCCGCAAAGAAACGAACTGCACATTTCAATCCAAATACAAAAAGATGAAACTCACATAACAATTCAAAAAACAGAAAGGAGATAAAAAAAGTGTGTGGATATGCCCTGCACATCCACACACCACCTATGCTTTTATTACAAAAGAATTACGC
>ENA-USUK01002577-USUK01002577.1-human-gut-metagenome-genome-assembly--contig:-NODE-2577-length-11953-cov-15.062311_pt1 | contig 11953 bp, 10 predicted proteins | sample MGYA00250062_ERZ773400 | MGnify/ENA primary metagenome ERZ773400 (study PRJEB29103, sample SAMN06111961) | human gut metagenome | biome: human gut; feature: ankylosing spondylitis patient; material... | reverse complement strand
CGGGCTCACCGTCGGGGAGATCGATGCCATCGCCTTCACGCGCGGCCCCGGGCTGCTGGGTTCGCTGCTCGTCGGGGTATCGTTCGCCAAGGGGCTCTCGGTGGCGCACGACATCCCGATGGTCGAGGTCAACCACCTGCAGGGGCATATCCTCTCGCACTTCATCGACCTGCCCGACCGCGAACTGCCCCATCCCGGCTTCCCGTTCCTCTGCCTGCTGGTCAGCGGCGGGCATACGCAGATCGTACGCGTGGATTCGCCGCTCGATATGGAGATCATCGGCACGACGATCGACGACGCCGCAGGCGAAGCGTTCGACAAATGCGCCAAAGTCATGGGCCTGCCCTACCCCGGCGGCCCGGTGATCGACCGCCTGGCAAAGGAGGGCAACCCCAAGGCGTTCCGCCTGGCACACCCCCATGTCGACGGCTACGACTATTCGTTCTCGGGGCTCAAGACCTCGTTCCTCTATATGCTGCGCGACGCCGTGGCCGGCGACCCCGATTTCATCGAGCGCAACAAGGCCGACCTCTGCGCGTCGCTCCAGAGCACGATCGTGGAGATCCTGCTCGACAAACTGGTACGGGCGTCGAAGGACACGGGCATCCGCGACATCGCCATCGCCGGGGGCGTATCGGCCAACTCGGGACTGCGCAACGGCATCGTCGAGCAGGGCCTCAAGCGCGGCTGGCGCACGTTCCTGCCGGAATTCAAGTTCACGACCGACAACGCCGCGATGATCGCCATGGCAGGCTACTACCACTACCAGCACGGCGACTTCTCGTCGCTCGACGTGTCGCCCGTGGCACGGCTCGAAGAGCTGTAATGCGGCCGGGAAGATGAAACGGCTCGCGGCATTCGTGCTGCTCCTGGCGGGGATCGGCAGTGCATACGCCGGCGACGGCGATGCGGAGCGGCTTCGCGCATGGCGCGCCGGGGAAAAGGTCTCGGAAGAAGCGGTGGCGGAATACGGCATCGACCGCTGTTTCGCCAGTTCGGAGATCGGCGACGCACTCTTCGCGCGCATGTACGGCAAATCCTACAAGCCGGACTGCACCGTCCCCCGCTCGGAGCTCCGCTACCTGCGGGTGCTGCACCGCAACCTCGCAGGCGAAACCCTGCTGGGCGAACTGGTCTGCAACGAGGCCATAAGCGGCGACCTGCTGGAAATCTTCCGGATGCTCTACGACGCGGCCTACCCCATCGAACGCATGGTGCTGATCGACGAATACGACGCACAGGACGGCCCTTCGATGCGGGCCAACAACTCTTCGGCATTCAACTTCCGGTTCATCGCGGGAACCGGAGTGCTCTCCAACCACAGCCGGGGCATGGCCGTCGACATCAACCCGCTCTACAACCCTTATGTCAAAACGAACGGCGGCCGCACGGTCGTCGCCCCCGCGGAAGCTGCCCCATATGCCGAACGGAAGCGGGATTTCCCCTACAAGATCGCCGAGGACGACCCCTGCTGCCGGGAGTTCCTGCGCCACGGGTTCACCTGGGGCGGCCACTGGAAAAGCCTGAAGGACTACCAGCATTTCGAGAAAAAGCAATAGCCGCCCGGAAGCCTCAGCACTGCGCAGGGAGGCCGCCCGCGGTTATTTCGGGAGGGCAACGATCGATTCGGGAGCGCTCCCGGGTATTCCGGGACAGCATCCGGCCAGTTCGGGACAACACAAAGGCTCCCGACCTCGAAAGGTCGGGAGCCTTTTTTCCTCCGGGCATCCCCGGATTTTCCGGAGACCGGATTATTTTACGCCGAAGAGTTTTCCCTTCAGCGAAAAATTGTCGTACTCGGCTTTGAGCGAAGCCATCAGATCGCGCACCGACTGGATCTTTTCGGCCCGCCATGCGTTGGCGCCGCAGAAGGCATAGCCGTTCTGCAATTTTCCCTTGAAGGCGTTGTAGAGCGCCAGCATGATGCAGTAAGGGCTGTGCGTCACGTCGCACGTCTTGATGCAGTCGAACGGGCAGTTCTTGGGGCGTTTCAACCCCTCCTTCACCCGGTCGAGGAACGAGCTGTGGATGGCCCGCCCCGGCATGCCCACGGGGCTCTTGATGATCTCGATATCCTGCTGCGTGGCGTCGAGGTAGCTCTGCTTGAAGGCCGGGTCGGCATCGCACTCGTCGGTCGTGACGAAGCGGGTGCCCATCTGCACGCCCTCGGCGCCCAGCGACATGATGCGGTAGATATCCTCGCCGGTATAGATACCGCCGCCGGCGATGACGGGGATATGGCAGCCGTGCTCGGCCTCGAACGCATGTACTTCGGCGACGATTTCGGGGACGATGCTCTCGAGCGCATAGTGCTCGTCGACAAGCTGCTCCTCCTTATAGCCGAGGTGGCCGCCCGCCTTGGGGCCTTCGACCACGATGGCGTCGGGAATGTACTTATATTCTGCAAACCATTTCTGGCACAGCAGTTTCGCGGCGCGCGCCGACGATACGATGGGTGCCAGTTTGGTTTTGGCTCCTTCGGTAAGGAACGACGGCAGGTTGAGCGGCAGCCCGGCGCCCGAGAAGATGATGTCCGCCTTCTCGGCGATGGCGGTTCTGACCATGTCGGCGAAATTGGACATGGCGACCATGACGTTCACGCCGACGATGCCTTTCGTGGCCTCGCGGGCCTTTTTCAGTTCCTGTTTCAGCCCCCAGATCGAGGCCGTACGGTAATCTTTCGAATAGTCTTTGTAAATCACTCCCAGGCCGGCCGACGAAATGACGCCGATGCCGCCCTGGTCGGCAACGGCCGAAGCCAGCCCTGCGAGCGATATGCCTACGCCCATACCGCCCTGCACGATGGGGACGGGAGCGAGCAAATTTCCGATTTTCAATGCTTTCATTTTGTTGTGGATTAGTGCAAACCTAATTAACCGCACCAAAGGTACGAAAAACAAAACGGAACACACCATATCCCATACGAATTAATTGTTAATTCTCTGCCGGGCGGCGCCGGAACCGTCGGGAAGGCACGGGCGGAGGATGCAGCGCCCCGTCATGCCGCCGGGGAGCGGGAATTACAGGAACCGGACACCTCTCACCCGGGCGCGGTTGCGGCCGGGGGCTTCGCGCTCGACGATACCGGTCACCACGTCGGCGGCATCGTGCCAGCGGTTGGCGCGGAACCGGCGGCGGTAGGTCGTCAGGTGGGCGTATAGCTCCGGCCAGCGCAGGTTCCAGCCCCGGGGAAAGCGCACGAGGTGCAGCGCCGTGGCCGAATTGGAGAGGATGCGCGCCTCTTTGTTGGCGCCCTGGTGGAACCATTCGATGCGCACGGAGGGTGCCAAAGCCTGCAGCGAGCGTGCAAAACCGCGGCCGCCGTTATTGCTTTCGACGGCCGCCTGCCGCGTATCGGAGCGCAGGAGCATCCCGGCCACGAGCGGCTCGGTGACCTCCATCGGTTCGCGCGAATAGACGGCATCGGTAATGTAGACTACCCCGTCGGCATCGACTGCATACGAGAGCGAACAGAGGTAGTCGTCGCCCGTATCGGCCGTATCGGTATAGTTGGCGCGGCGGACGATCTCGTGCGGCAACTGGTCGTACTCGGCGAAGTTCAGCCCGTAGAGCAAACCCTCGCGGGACGAGGGATGCCCCTGGTACATACTTTCGAATTGCAGCGGGTCGAGCCGCCGTTTGGCTTCGAGCAACGCACGCCCCTGCTGCCCTTCCCACAACGCCTCGCCCGGGACACGGGGGTCGACCTCGGTGGGCGGCGAGGCCTTGAGCGCCTCGAAATTCAGGTGCAGCCACGTGTCGGGGGACAGCCCGTCGAGCTGCGCCCAGCGGGTGAACTCAACGACGGGTTCACGCGCGGCGAGCGTGCCGATAAGGTCTTCCTCGTGCCAGCGTGTGAAGACGATCAGTTCGCGCGAGGCGTTGTGCATGCGCGTCCGCACGACCGAGGTATACCACTCCCAACAGTTGGCGCGGACGATGGGCGAATTGGCTTCGAGGGCATCCTTGTAGAGGTCGTCGAGGATGAAGCAGTCGACGCGGTTACCCGTGAGCGAGCCTTCGCGCCCGACGGAGAGCAGTCCGCCGCGGCGGCCGATGACCTCCACTTCGTCGGCCGTACGGATATAACCGGGCGGTTTCGCACCCTGTTTGATGGTCGTGGCGGGAAAAAGCGCGGCATATTCGCGCGATTCGACGATGCGCTGCACGCGGCGGTTGAATTTCGAAGCCAGCGCCCCGGAATAGGAGGCGATCGCAACGCGCAGGTCGGGATCAAGCCCCAGCACGTAGGCCGGAAGCAGTGTCGTCGCGCCGACGCTCTTGCCGTGCTGGGGAGGCATGGTGACGATCAGACGCCGGATGCGCCCGGCCGCAAAAGCCTCCAGCACACGGTAATACGCCCGGTGGAAGGGTTGCAGCTCGAGGAAGGGATAGACCGCCAGCGCGAATGCGCCGAACGAAGGGGGCACACCCGCGACGGAGGGAAGAGCCCCGGACGGCCCGGCTCCATCCGTGCAGATCGCCCCGTACCCGGGCACGGCGGGCCGGCCGGCAATGGCACCTTGGGCGGGGGAAACAGGCCGGACGGGCACAGCTGGAAGGCCGGGTGTGACGGGCTGACCGGAGGCGACGGAAATATCGCCGGGAACGGACTGATCGTAGGGAACCGATTGGGCGCAGGGAACGGAAGATCCCGAGGGATCGGGCTGGCCGGGTATAGCGGGCTGGCCGGGCGCGGCGCGAAGGCCGGGGAAATCGGGATCGAGGATGGCGGCAGGTACGAAAACCTCTGCGGAAGGAATTTCCGCAGAGGCCGGGTCGGTTTTAACAGACATTGGTTTGATTTTTGAACCCTATGCGCGGCGCCGCGGCGGGAGGTTCGGAAGAAAATGCCGTTCCGGCGGCTGCGCCGGGCCCGGAGGGATGGCCGGAACGGATGAAGCGGATTACACGCAGCGCTTCAGCTCGGAGAAGTCGAAGTCGTTGAGCACTTCGCCCCCGGCTTGCGTGGTGTGGAATTCCCACCAGACGGGCACGAGATCCGTAACAGGGTGCTGCACCCCTTCGGGCAGCGAAAGGCGGCCGCGGTAGACGATGACCGACGCCGTGAGGCGGCAGTCCGTATCGCCGAAGCGGAACGCGAGCGAACCCGAAAAATAGTTCCCGCCGTCGATGGCGTCCGACAACCGTGCCGCCGCCTCATGGTAAAGTTCAGGTGAAACCGAATACATAGTTGATAATTAGCAAGATTTTTGCAAATAAATTTGCAGGCAGAAATAAGTTGTTTAACTTTGCAGGACAAAGATAAGTTCAAATATTGAATTTCCAAATAAAACATTCAATTTTTTAATATAAAATTTTCCGATTAAAAGTTATGAACGAACGGGTAAAACTGATACGGAAACAGTTGGGGATGACGCAAGAACAACTGGCACAGCGGCTTGGCATCGGCAAGGCGGCGCTCTCGATGATCGAGACCGGCAAGGCGGGGCTCTCGGCACGCAACCGGAACATCCTGGTTCAGGAATTGAACGTAAATCCCGAATGGCTCGAAAGCGGCAAGGGCAACATGTTCAACGCCGAACCCGACCTGACAGCTTACATGCACCGCACGGACAATTCGCTGCCGTTGCAGAGCGTGCCCCTCTACTCGATCGAGGGCACGGCGGGGCTGGTACCGCTGTTCGCCGACCAGGCGCAGGCCAAACCCGTGAATTTCATCCACATTCCCAACCTGCCCAAATGCGACGGCGCCATATATATCGTAGGGGATTCGATGTACCCGCTGCTCAAAAGCGGCGACATCGTACTTTACAAACAACTGGGCGACATCAACGACATCTTCTGGGGCGATATGTATCTGCTGTCGATCGACATCGACGGCGAGGAGTACGTGACGGTGAAATACATTCAGAAATCCGACCGCGAGGGGTATGTGAAACTCGTGAGCCAGAACCCGCACCACGCAGACAAGGACGTGGCAATCAACCGCATAAGGGCAATCGCGCTGGTCAAGGCCAGCATCAGGATGAACTCGATCCGGTAGCGGCCCGGACGGGGCGCCCGTATGCCCGTATCTCCCGGGAAACGATCCCGGCGGCAGCGCCCCGATGTCCGCCGCAACCCCGCTGCCGGACATTGTACTGCAAAAACGGCACAGCTGAAGCGCGAAGGGCGGAACCCGCAGCCGGGAACCTGCCGCGAAAGAAGATGAACCGGCACCCTGATTCCGAAAAAATTTCCTATCTTTCGGAAAATAAAACCGCCCGACATGGAACTATCCGATAAAAAATTCGCGGTGCTGATCGACGCCGACAACATCTCGCACCGGAAAATCAAGGACATACTCGACGAAATCGCCAACTACGGCACGCCGACGATCAAGCGTATCTACGGCGATTTCACAGACCCGAAATTCGCGGCATGGAAAAGCGTGCTGCTCGAGAATTCGATCACCCCGATCCAGCAATACGCCTACACGACAGGCAAGAACGCGACGGATTCGGCGCTGATAATCGACGCGATGGACATCCTGCACAAAGAGTCGGTCAACGGATTCTGCATCGTGTCGAGCGACAGCGACTACACCCGCCTGGCGAGCCGCATCCGCGAATCGGGACGGGAAGTACTCGGTTTCGGGGAGAAGAAGACCCCCAAGCCGTTCATCAAATCGTGCGACAAATTCATCTATGTCGAGATACTCGGGCAGTCCGCACCCGCCCCGGCTCCGGTATCGGCACCGGCACAAACAGCGGCAGCTGTGCCGGCAGCAAAGGCTGCGACGCCGAAAAAAACCGCGAAAAAACATCAGGGGCGCAATGCACCCGAAACAGACATGCCGGAAGCAGCCGTCGCGGAACACGTTGCTGCGGAGGCAGCCCCCGCAGAACCCGCCGCTGCGGAGAAAAAGGTAGCCCCGGCTCCGGATACGGCACAGCCCCAGCCGATCATCCGTCCGATCGACGACGATTTCAAGACACTGCTCGCAAACACGATCGAAGACGCCGCCGACGACAGCGGCTGGGCCTTCCTCGGAATCGTGGGCGGGGTACTCACCAAGAAGATGCCGGATTTCGACCCCCGCAATTACGGGTACAAAAAACTGTCGCTGCTGGTAAAATCCCTTTCGAAAATAGTCGAAATCGAAGAGCGTCCGTCGGAAAACGGAGAGCTGAAACTCGTCTACGTCCGAAACCGTACCCGGTAGACGTCCGAGCCTGCCGTCCCGGCAACCGAGCCACGCGGGAACCACGGACGCCCATGCAAAATACGCAGCACAGGCCCCCCCGCAAGATTTTCCGGGGCACTATCCCTGCAGGATTTCCCGGCCGGATGCGGCATAACAAGCACGTTACAGCAACGACAAGCACGTTACAGCAACGAGGCCGCTGCAACGCAATCTTGCAGCGGCCTTTCGCATAGCCCCCAATCCGGGTTGCGCGCCCGGCACAGGAGCTGCACGGGAACAGCGCAGGAGCAGCCGAAACAGCAGAAAGAACAACGGCAGAAACAGCGGAGGAAGCAACGGCAGAGAGAACGTCAGGAGGCGAATAACCTCGAAAAAACCGGAGCGGCACTTACAATCCGGAAGCAGCATTCGCAAAATTTTTTAATAACGCCGCTACTATCAAATCGCAATTAAAATTACAAAATCCGGTAACGATCAAGCAGCGAAACAAGCCTCTGAATGCGCGATTATCAGCAATACGGAGGCACAAAGAGAAAAAACCGCCGGATTAGAGCCGCAAAAAAGTCATCCGCCGTGAACAATCTGACAATAAATTTATATATTTGTGATATTGTTTTCAAAACCCTACTAATCCGAAACAAGACATGGACAAAACCAATGTACGGGAGTTGCAGGATGTCGTGATCCGCTTTTCAGGCGACTCGGGCGACGGCATGCAGCTTACGGGCACGCTTTTCTCAGACACCTCGGCACTGCTCGGGAACGGGATCTCGACCTTCCCCGACTACCCTGCCGAAATCCGCGCGCCACAGGGTACCGTGGCGGGCGTATCTGGATTCCAGGTTCACTTCGGCAGCCACCGGGAGCTCAACCCCGGCGACTACTGCGACGTGCTGGTGGCGATGAACCCCGCAGCGCTCAAGGCCAACCGCAAATGGCTCAAACCGGGTGCGACGGTCATCATCGACGGCGATTCGATCACCGAAGACCACCTCAAAAAGGCGTGCTTCGCCACGCTCGACCCCATCGCCGAGTTGCAACTCGACGAGTACAACGTCGTCATTCCCGACATCACCTCGATGACGCGCGAAGTGCTCCGGGAGACCGGCCTCGACAACAAGGCCGTAACCAAGTGCAAAAACATGTTCGCACTGGGCATCTGCTTCTACCTGTTCGACAGGCCGGAAGCGTACGCAATCAAATATATCGAAACCAAATTCGCAAAGAAGAACCCCGCCATAGCCGAAGCCAACAAGCTGGCCATCCGGGCGGGGTACGACTACGCAGCCAATACGCACCAGTTCGCAAACACCTACACCGTAGCGCCCGCACCGCTCGAAAAAGGCACCTACCGCTCGATCAGCGGTAACGTCGCCACGGCATGGGGTCTGTGCGCCGCGGCCGAAAAGGCCGGGCTGCCGCTCTTCTGCGGCTCGTACCCGATCACCCCGGCCACCGTAATCCTCGAAGAGCTGGCCAAGCGCAAAGACCTCGGGGTGAAGACCGTCCAGGCCGAAGACGAAATCGCGGGCATCTGCACCGCCATCGGCGCGGCCTTCGCAGGCAACTTCGCCGTGACGACCACCTCGGGTCCCGGCCTGTCGCTCAAGAGCGAGGCGCTGGGACTGGCCGTGATGACCGAACTGCCGCTGGTGGTGGTCGACGTACAGCGCGGCGGCCCCTCGACGGGACTTCCGACCAAGACCGAGCAGAGCGATCTGGCGCAGGCGCTCTACGGCCGCAACGGCGAGTGCCCCGTGATCGTCGTGGCGGCATCGTCGCCCAGCGACTGCTTCCACTACGCATTCGAGGCCGGGCGCCTGGCCATGGAGCATATGACCCCCGTGATCCTGCTGACCGACGGGTTCATCGCCAACGGCTCGGAGCCGTGGCGCATCCCTGCGATGAAGGACTACCCTGCCATCACCCCGCCGATCGTGGACGAGGCCCCCGAAGGCGGTTTCATGCCCTACGTGCGCAACGAAAACCTGGCCCGCGGCTGGGCATTCCCCGGCAAGACGGGACTGGAACATCGTGTCGGCGGCCTTGAAAAGGACTGCGTAAAGGGTTGTATCTCGCACGACCCGTCGAACCACCAGAAAATGGTACGCACCCGCGCCGAAAAGGTGGCGAAAGCCGTCGACGACATCCCGGCACAGGCCGTATGGGGCGCCCCGGAAGGCGACCTGCTGGTGGTCGGCTGGGGAGGTACGCGCGGACACCTGCAAAACGCCGTCGACCAGATGCGCGCCGAAGGCAAGCGCGTTTCGCTGTGCCATTTCAACTACATCAACCCGCTGCCGCACGGCGTACGCGAGATATTCTCGAAATTCCGCAAGATCGTCGTCTGCGAGCTGAACGAAGGGCAGTTCGCCAACTATCTGCGCCAGAGTTTGCAGGAGTTCCGCTACGAACAGTACAACAAGTGCGAGGGCCTGCCCTTCACGGTTGCAGAGCTTTGCCAAAAATTCGAATCCTTATTGAAATAACGCCATGGCAGAATACAAATACACCCCCGCGGATTTCAAAAGCGACCAGGAGGTACGCTGGTGCCCCGGATGCGGCGACCACGCCATCCTCAGCGCCGTACAGCGCGCGCTGCCCGAGATCGCCGACGCGACCGACACGCCGCACAATCTTTTCACGTTCGTGTCGGGCATCGGCTGCTCGTCGCGGTTCATCTATTACATGAAGACCTACGGGTTCCATTCGGTGCACGGCCGCGCCAACGCCGTGGCCACGGGCGTCAAGGTCGCCAACCCGCGCCTCAGCGTCTGGGTCACCACGGGCGACGGCGACTCGCTGGCCATCGGCGGCAACCACTTCATACACGCCATCCGCCGCAATGTCGACCTGAACGTCATACTCTTCAACAACGAGATCTACGGCCTCACCAAGGGGCAGTACTCCCCCACCTCGAAGCTGGGCAAGATCACCAAGACCTCGCCCTACGGCACGGTCGAAAAGCCGTTCAACCCCGGCGAACTGGTGATCGGCGCCAAAGGCACGTTCTTCGCCCGCTCGGTCGACATGGAGGTGCAGCTTTCGAAGGAGTGCATGGTGGCCGCTGCGATGCACAAAGGCATGTCGGTGATCGAAGTACTGCAAAACTGCGTGATTTTCAACGACAAGACCCACGCTGCATTCGCCGCCGACAAGGCTACGCGCGCCGAACGTACGATCACGCTGCGCCACGGCGGGAAAATGCTGTTCGGGGCCAACATGGAGAAGGGAATCGTCTTCGAGGACATGAAGCTCAAGGTCGTGACCGTCGGCCAGGACGGCTACACGCTGGACGATGTGCTGACGCACGACGCCCACGAGCGCGACACCACGCTGCACTCGATGCTGGCGGCGATGAAATACCCCGACTACCCGGTAGCGCTGGGCGTAATCCGCTCGGTCGAGGACGACTCGGTCTACGACCGCGCCGTGGAGAAGCAGGTCGAGGAGGTCAAAGCCACGAGCAAAATTCACTGCGTGGACGACCTGCTCCGCTCGGGAGCCACCTGGGAGGTGGAATAGCCCCGCAGCCGGGAAGCCGGCATCCGGACAACGAAACGGCGGACCCCGGGAAAGGGTCCGCCGTTCGTTTCGACAGGAGGGAGGGGGTTCGGCAGGAGAGAGGGGTTGCGGCAGGTGGAGGAAACCCTCCCCGCAACCGGGAATCAATAGACATTGGCCGATTTGCGGACGATATTCTCCAGCAGGCGCTGCATATTGGCGATCACCGGACTGCCAGCCATGCCGTATGTCGCACCCAGCCGCTTCATCTGCGGCCGTTGTCGAGCGTCGTGGCGGCATAGATCATCGCCCGGTTCCCGGGTTTGGCAATCAGCACCCCGCCAGCCAGCCTGATGTCCCAATGGCTGATGTTCTCGGCCGAGGCCCAGATGTCGGAGAAACCCTTCAGCGACGGGCTTCCGGAAGCGTTCCGAAGAGCTTCGGGATGTTTTTTCGAAAAAAGTTCAATTCCGGAGCCGATTTTTCGGGCCGAAAATTGTGGAAATAAAAAAATCCGATTATCTTTGCATCCACAACAAGGGGGATTAGCTCAGCTGGCTAGAGCGCTTGCATGGCATGCAAGAGGTCACGAGTTCGAATCTCGTATTCTCCACCATAAAAACGGGACCATCTTTCGATGGTCCCGTTTTTCAGTGTATGCTTCCGGCCCTATCGGCCGCACCCGGCACAAACGGCACAAACGGCACAAAAGCATCCGTGCCGGCCTCCACCCGCAACATTAGCGATAATTCAGCGGAAAAACCACGGCAGCAGCCAAAAACGACAAAACGAAATATCCGGCCGTCCGCAAGGGACGGCCGGATATGCGCAACGCTGCCGGAAGAAGGGGCTTCGTTCAGGTAGTCGACGCACTCGCGCACGCTGCGCAGCACGTCGCCGTAGCTCGATCCCTCCATCTCGACGATGATGTTCTCCACGCCGGCTTCCCGCGCGTTGGCGAAGATGGCGTCGAAGCCCACCATGCCGCTCTGGCCGATCTCACGGCGGTCCTTGATGTGCAGGAGCCTGAAACGACCCGGATACTTCTTGAAGTAGTCCACCGGGCTGGCCTTGCCCATCACGGTCCAGTAGACGTCCATTTCGAACAGCACCTTGTCGGGATCGGTGTTTTCGAGCATGTAGTCCAGCATAACCTTATCCTCGATCTTCTCGAACTCGCGCGAGTGGTTGTGGTAGCCGAACTTCATGCCGGCGGCCGCACAGCGCGCACCCACCTCGTTGAAATAATGATGGCACCGGACTGATTCGGACCGATTCGGATAATGATGTAATTATAGG
>ENA-USUK01002573-USUK01002573.1-human-gut-metagenome-genome-assembly--contig:-NODE-2573-length-11968-cov-12.750904_pt1 | contig 11968 bp, 7 predicted proteins | sample MGYA00250062_ERZ773400 | MGnify/ENA primary metagenome ERZ773400 (study PRJEB29103, sample SAMN06111961) | human gut metagenome | biome: human gut; feature: ankylosing spondylitis patient; material... | reverse complement strand
CCGCAATTTGTAGCAGTTAAGTCACTCATTTTTAGTGCCTCCACATTTTATTTATGCTCTATTGTATGCGGGGGAGCCTGTCAATGTTTCCGGAAAAGACTTGCAATAATTTCTGGATATAGTAAAATATAGATATCTATATAGACATGCATAGATTGTGAAAAGACAGATTTTAAATTAAGGATAGATAGATGGCACAGAAGATATATGTGGTAGAGGGGCGAAAGTTCCGCACGGAGGCGGATTATCAGAATGCCCTGAAGGATCAGCAGGTGATCGAGAATCTTCGGGTACAGACGAAGAAGATGAGCCTGGCAGATCAGAAGAAACTGCTGGAAGTGATCCGCAGCGGCAGGTGTAGATTCCATAGTATTCTGGGACAGGATTACATGGAAGAGCTGTCGGAGGACATTCAAAGACAGGAAGGAAAAGTACCGGAAACATCTCCGGCGAAAGGACATTTTCTTCAGAAAGAAAATACAAAAACAATCGGGAAGGCCCAAACTCCCAAAAATAAAAAAGAAGCATCAAAGAAAAAAGAAACTGTAAAAAAAGAAAGTCCTGATAAAAAAGTTCCCAAAAAGAGGCCGACAACAAAAAAGAAGACTTCTGTGAAGAAGAAAGCAGAACCGCAGTTTGACGAGTCAGAGATTGACAAAATCGTTCAGGAAGAATTGAAAAAACAGGAGAAACGAAGGAAACTTCTTGTGGTCTGTTGCAGTGTGATCGCAGTGGCATGCCTTGGCTATTTCGGAATTTATAACTGGTATAACATCCGTACTGCCGATAATTACAAGCAATTAAGTGAATTGAAGGATAAAGAGCCGGAAACCGGTCAGAATCAGGATCCTGTGATCCATTACACCGCGGATGAAACGCAGAGTACGCCCCCTCCGGTACTGGATGAATATAAAAATTTATTAAATAAGAACAAAAGACTAATCGGATGGGTAAAAATTGACGATACTAATATAGATTACCCTGTAATGCAGACAACGGATAATGAATATTATCTGGATCATAATCTGAATCAGGAGTATGATAAGAACGGATCCATTTTTATGGACAAGGACTGTGATGTGCTCAAGCCCAGCACGAACTTCATTTTATATGGACATCATATGAAGAGCGGGCAGATGTTCGGAAGCTTATCTTCATACAGCGAACAGAGCTATTGTGAGAAACATCCCTACATACAGTTTGACACCATCTATGAAAAAGGCCTGTATGAGATCATGTATGTATTCAGATCCCGGGTCTATAGTGAAGATGAAATCGTATTTAAATATTATCAGTTTATAGACGCCCAGAGCGAGCAGGAATTTGACTCCTATATGAATGATATGGCAGAGATGTCATTATATGACACAGGAGTCACAGCTTCGTTCGGTGACCAGCTTTTAACACTGTCCACCTGTGATTACCAGGAGAAAAACGGCAGATTTGTAGTGGTTGCCAAAAAGGTGACGACAAAGGAGTAAAGGATGACTAAGGGTAAAAAGAAGACTAACAGAAGATTAAAAAGGACAGTAAGGAAAACCCTGGGAACATTGTTCCTGATCTCAGCGATCGTAGTGGCAGCGATTCCTACGGAAGGACTGCGTGCGGAGGAAGATGCTGTGGCACAGGCGGCAGGACATACACATGCCGCTACACATACTTCCGGCAGTGCAAAATACAAGGTATCCATCCGGAAAGATGCGTCGGAGAAGGCAGCGGATCTGAAGGCTGGAAGCAATGTCCCGACTATGGATTCATTGATTCCTGTAGTTCCTTCGGGAACAACGATCTATACCACCAGTACGAATGCTGACGGAAGCAACTATCAGTTCGCATATATGGCAGTAAACGGTGTATGGTCAGCCATTCTGCTGGGGTATAATAAGGACAATACTCTGCCGAACAATACGCTGACGATCCCTAATAAAGTAAATGCGTACATACAGCCTACCGGCAACCTTGGTACCGGTAACGGTTATGTGGCAGCCAACATAAAAGGGGAGCCACTTTATTATGAAGCAACAACGGAATACACCCGTATGGTAGATGATATAACCAAGCCAAGATATCAAGATGATGGGAAAACACCGTTGGTGGATGCTACCGGTAAGCAGTTGTATGAACAGAAGGAAGAAACTTATAAAGTAGGAGAGATAAAACCCTGTTATGCTACTGATAATGCATGGAAGGATCTGGATGTTTTAACACAGTTTTATTATTATTCCAAGGGAGCTAACGGTTCCAGCGTAAATGGTGCGGAGGACGGTAAGGGAAACGCAGCAGTATATGCCGATTATGCGATCGCAACTGACAGTGATCACCAGTGGATCAAAGATGCGGAAGTAAAATATATCGGCAACCAGTACCTGGATTCTGCATTTGATGCCCTGACAAATACAAATAAATGGAGTGTTCCAACAGACGGAGGCTATATTACAGCAGCAACTGCTTCCAAGGGTATCTTTGCACAGGCCGGTAATATCGGAACGCTGATCATCGGAGAGGATTTGGTAGGCATCGGTAACTATGCTTTTTATGAATGCACAGGTCTGAATGATGTAGAGTTTGGTAATGGTATTACCGTTATTGGCAACTATGCTTTTGCCGGATGCGGCAGTATGAGAGATGTGTCTATTCCGGAAAAATGTAATCTCGGTCAGATCGGAGACCATGCCTTTTATAACTGTACCAACCTTACAAGCTTTACTTTACCAATAAGTGTAAAGTATATCGGAGATTATGCTTTCGCAGAATGCCGTTTCTTAAGTGATTTTGAAATGTGCAATTCCGGTGACGGAACCAGTGCAAGTAATTTGAAGGAGCTGGGGTGGAATGTATTTGAAAACTGTGAGACCCTTTCTTCTCTGACCTTCCCGGAGAGTTACAATGAAGCTCTGGATATTTCAGCCTTTAAGGGATGTAAGAATCTGAGACACATTACTGCCCGCAGCAAGCAGATGACGTTTACGGAGAAAGAAGATGGGGATGTCTATTGCTTTGACTGCTTTAAGGATATGCTGTCCGGAGATCCGGTAAACGGAACCTTCTACTTTGAAAGCAGGGATGATTCCACACTGCATACCTTCACCAGAGATCATTGTTTTGCATTCAGTTATATTGATTATGATTCCGAGGCAAATCAGTATAAAAGCCTGAATAAATATGAACTTACGGTTCAGGATCTGAATGTGACAGGGGAGAAAGGAAGATCTACTTATGTAGTAAATTCCAACAATGTACTGATATCCAGTACGGTAGGAGAAAATGTATCGAGGCTGGAGATCCCGGATCCTATCGGACCTTATCATATTTATAATATTGACGCCAATACTTTTGCCAACAACTGTAATCTGACCATGGTATCACTGCCTGCCAGTGTTGTATCTGTAGGGGATAACGCTTTCAAAGGATGTCATAATCTGGCAACGGTGATCTTCAATAACAGTTCAGTGGCAATAGGAACAGATGCATTTAAAACGCAGGATTATACAGGAGCAGCGCACAGAGGCAATTGCCCTGGAAAGGTAGAAGTCGACAGTGATAATTCTCCGAAGGTAAAGCTTACCTTTGTCGGAGAAGTTTCGCCGAGCTCCACACCCTACCTGTATGCCATGAGTGAAGATGGAAGATATAATAACAGCAGTCAGCTGAAGACTTATGTCAGATATTGCAGCGGCTGGCCGACCAATCTGGTAGTACAGTACAATGAGGAAAAGGGTGTCAGCGAGCTGATCGATTTCCCTGCTTTTTCACAACTGAGCGGATATACAAATGAAACAAACTATCCTTATCTTACAGCTGCCCAGATAGAGGCGGCAAAAACTGCCTTGAGCAAATATTTGAATGGTGAGCCCAGGACGGAGGATCAGCAGCAGTTTATTGATTCCGCACTGAATGTTGTAATACCTGAAGGTATCCAGGCGATTAAGGACGGACTGTTTGTAGCTAAAGAAGATGCAGATGCTGCAAGCCTTAAGGAAGACAAGACAGTTACGATATACGGTCTGGATGCCATCGAGGTAAATGACTTTAGAAGTGCAGACGGTACCAAAGCTGCAGCACATTTGAAGGGAATTAACATTCTTGGCAATACAGCATCTATTGCAGCCAATGCTTTTGAGGGCTGTGAGAAACTGGAAACGGTCAATATCACCGGAAATATGAGCTCCATCGGGGACTATGTCTTTAAGGATTGTCCTGCCCTGAATGATGTGACATTGTCCGGAACGATCAACAGTCTGGGACTGATTCCTTTTACCGGATGTGACAAATTGAGTAATGTATCGTTCTTAGGAAACGATTATTTCAGCTGTGATGAGTCCATTATTTATGGAATGAGCGGTGGTGCCAAGGCAAGGATTATTGAGTGCCTGGAAGGCAGAACCAGTAAATATGTAAAGCCTTCTGAACTGGCAGGAGTTACTTCCATTGCACCCAGAGCATTCCAGGGATGTGATGCCCTGAGAGAAATCGATCTTACGGAAAGTAAGATTACAACGGTGCCTGAATATGCCTTTGCAGATACAGCGGAAATGCGTACGATTAAGCTGCCCACTACCTGTACCACTATTGAAGATTATGCGTTCAAGAACAGTGGTATGGAGCGGTTGGAGGCGAGTCAGTATCTGAACCTTATCGGCCAGCATGCATTTGATGATCTGCTCAAGGCAAATCCGGATCCAAAGGATGTGGTGATCTGCAGTCCGGAAAACAGTTACTTGTATAATTACGCAAAGTTAAAGGGTTTTACAGTAGATACTACTCCATTGGTAGAGTATTTTACCGTTAACTTCAGAGACTGGAATGAAGAATTAGGCAGCTATGCTCTGGTACCTGATGCAGAGCAGAGAGTTAAGGGCGGTGAAGCTGCAACGCCTCCAACTCCGGCAGGTAAGAGTGGAGAGGTGTTCCAGTATTGGGATCCGGATCCCAGTGAAATCACAGCAGATGTTACAATTACAGCTATGTATAGCAAGGAAGATCCAGATGCCAACAAGCTGACCGTAACCTTCCAGGATTGGGATGGTACGGTAATTAAGGAGATCAAGGTATCCTCTGGCGGCAGCATCGCAGATGCGGATCTGCCCAATACATCTAATCTTGTGAGAGACGGTTATATCTTCATCGGATGGGACAGACCGCTGACCAATATTACAGAGTCTTTTACCACCATGGCACAATATAAAGCGCTGAGTGAAGATGATATTGTAGTCAGATATATCAACAGTGTGACTAAGGAAGTGTTCTATCAGACAACGATCAAGAAGGGAACGGTTGCACCCAGTATCCAGACCCCTACGGTCAGTGGTTACACCTTCAAGGAATGGCTGCCGGATATTGCTACAGCTATCACAGAAAATACAGATTTCTATGCAGTATATGAGGCAAGCGGCTCTAATAATGGAGGAACGGCCAGTCCGGGTACCAGCACCAGCCCCGGAGCAAGCACCAGTCCCGGAGCAAGCACCAGTCCGGGAGGCAATAATAACAACGGAACTACTGCCAAGATGTATACTCTGACGGTTAAAAACGGTTCCGGATCAGGAAGTTATGTGGCAGGTTCCCAGCCGATCATCGTGGCAAATGACCCTGCGGCGAACCAACAGTTCAGTAGTTGGTCAATAGATCCGGCCAATACGAAGATTGCCAGCAAGGTATTGTCTGCAACGGTCATCACTATGCCGGAAGCTAATGTAACGGTAACTGCAAATTATACTGCAAAATCCGGTTCAGGTAATAAAACAAATAAATCTACAGGAAGCGGTAATTCCACGAATTCCAATTCCAACAGAAGACCGAACAGTACTACAACAGGAAATGTCTCCGGCGGCAGAACCACCGTTGTCATTGACAAGAACGGTCTGTCCAATACCGGCGTGGTATCTGCTACGGTAAACGGATCTTCCGATAACTTTGTGATCAAGATCACTGAGAGCGCATCTGCTTCCGAGGAAGTAGTAAAGGCGCTGATGGCAGAGTATGGCAACGATATTAGTGCCATCAAGTATTTCCCGATGGATATCAGTCTCTATGATTCCACCGGCAATAACAAGATCACGGATACTACAGGTTTGTCCATCAGCATTACCCTGCCGATTCCGGATTCTCTGATCACCTATGCAGGTAACAACAAGGTGGCAGGAGTTGTTAACAGTAAGCTGGACAAGCTGACACCGAAGTTCTCCACGATTTCCGGAGTATCCTGCATTACCTTTACGGCGGAGCATTTCTCACCGTATGTGATCTATGTGGATACGAACAACCTGACAGCCGGAACAATCGCAGACAGCACTCCTAAGACCGGAGATGCCATTCATCCGAAGTGGTTCCTGTCTCTGGGTCTTGCATGTCTGTCCATGGTATTCTTCATGAAGAAGGATAAAAAGACTCTGCGTAAGGCCAGAGCCTAGTGTAAAAATAAAGGATGGGAAGGTTTATGAATCATAAAAAGTGGGTAGTGGTATTGGCACTGATAGCTACCGCATTGATCCTGACACATCTTCCTGTGTCGGAGGCAGATGCGGCAGCATCTGCCTCCGATTTTCTGATCGAAGGCAGTACATTGACAAAATACAGAGGTACGGATGAACGTGTCACGATCCCAGATACGGTGGAGGTCGTGGGTGAGAGTGCTTTTGAAAATAACCAGAAGGTACAGCTTGTTGTGGTTCCTAAGTCGGTGAAACGCATGGATGCCTATGTTTTCTGGGGCTGTGATAATCTGGAAGAGGTTGTACTTGGCAAAGGTCTTACCGCAGTGGATGAATATGCTTTTGCAGGATGCACCGGACTGAAACAGATCACGATCCCTGAGAATGTACAGAGTATTGATGCACAGGCATTTGCCGGATGTACGAACCTTACGGATATTTATATTCCGGACACGGTGACAAGCATCGCAGACGATGCATTCTTAAATTGTGATAACGTAACGATTCATGCGGACGAAGGCAGCGTGGCTGAAAAGTTTGCACAGAAGCTGGCAGAGCAGAAAAGTCAGAGTCCTCTGGTAACGGCAGCGCCGACGGCGACACCGGCGGCAGACGGAACTTCGGATTCACAGGCAACAACAGAGCCTGCCCCCACTGAAACGCCGACCCCTGCACCGACACCGGTGCCCGGAAATGTGCTCGGCAGTACCTTTGTCGTAGGAAATCATGCGATGGTTATGATGCTGCCTGAGGAAGAAACTGTGCAACAGGGCTATACGGAACCGGTAGCAGGACAGGAGACTGACGGTGAACCGCAGGATATCACAGCGGAAACAGAAGACGGAATGGAAATATTACAGGAACCAGTCGGTAGGAGCAGTGAGCATACCGGAGGGAACGACCGAAATCGGACGTTTTGCTTTTTCCAGAAGTTCTGTACAGTCGATTACTTTACCGGAAGGTGTGACCACTATTGATTATGCAGCATTTTATCACTGTGATAATCTGAATAGTGTGATATTGCCGGATACGGTGACCCGGGTGGAAGCCAAGGCATTTACGCATACCGGATGGATGGATGATTTTGAAGAAAACAGCATGAATGATTACCTGATCAGCGGAGACATTCTGGTGGCTTACAAGGGGGACCTTCCAGAAGTGACCATACCGGATGGTGTTCGTGTGATCGCCGATGAAGTATTCCGCAGCCATACGGAACTGAAAAAGGTGCATCTGCCTGCAAGTGTCACCAATATCGGTGACAGCGCATTCCCGGAGGGAATCGAAATTATAAATGAATAAGGGTCAGATTTTACCGACACCAGGATAAGAAACCGGCATAAGATAGAATAAGTCTTATGCCGGTTTTGTCTTATTTTACGGGGAAGGAACAAGATGCAGCGGGTAAGGGAACAGGTACAGGTGCCGGAACAATTGCATAGTGGGGCAGGATGTGTGAAATCTGTGACTGTTGCTGTGCTGGATACCGGAATTGCTTATCATCCGGATCTGATAGGACGGCTGCTTGCTTTTTCCGACTTTGTAGAAGGCCGTTCCTTTCCGTATGACGATAATGGACACGGGACACATGTCTGCGGGATTGTATGCGGAAGCGGAGAACTGTCCGGAGGAAGATTTCGCGGAATGGCACCGGAGGCAAAGCTTGTGGTGGGAAAAGTGCTGGACAGACAGGGGGAGGGCTCCTGTGATTCCATGCAGGAAGCTCTGGAATGGGTACTGCGGGTGAAAAACAGGTATGGAGTCCGTGTTCTGAATATCTCTGTGGGGATCGGAGACCTGAAGGAACGTTACAAGGAGCAGATGTTGCGAAAATCTCTGGAATTGTTGTGGGATCATAATATTCTCGTGGTCTGCGCTGCAGGTAATACCGGTCCGGAGGACGGTAGTATTTCGGAGATGGCCAGTAGCAGAAAGGTTCTGACGGTGGGTTGTCATGACGGAAGATATTGTAAAAATGATCCCGGAAGGTGTGAGACATACTCCGGCAGGGGCAGAAGATATGATGTGACCCGTAAACCGGATATTGTGGCTCCGGGGACAAGGATTCTGTCCTGTAATGCTTTCTGGCAGAACCGGAACGGCAGAATCTACAGACCCTATGTAGCAAAAAGCGGCACATCCATGGCAACACCCATTGTATCCGGGGCGGCAGCCCTTGCTATGGAAAAATATCCGGGAATTACCAATGAAGAATTTGTTCGTCTGCTGTCCCTTACAGCTACCGATCTGGGAGAGCCGTGGAACAAGCAGGGCTTCGGCATGCTTAATGTACGGAGATTATTAGAAAACAAGTAAAAGGATAAAATCACTGGGAAAAATAAAAAATATGATTAAAATAAGTCAATAAAATAAATACCAAAGATATTGACACAAATGGTATGATTGTATACAATGATACGAGAACTACAAAATGTATTTTTACTGCGCAGAGTAAAAATTATAAAATCTTGCAGATATCGAATGTCAGGGAAGAGAGGTATACCAATGAGAGAAAGTGATGCATTTCAGAATCGTCCGGTCTCCATGAATCCGAAGAACAACCTTTTGGAGATTGAAGAGCATATGTACATACTGGATGATGTGGAGAAGCCGAACGTGTTCCGTAACATGTTCCCTTATTCCGAAATCCCCAAAATACCTTTTAATGATCGTATCGTGCCTCATAACATGCCAAAGGATATCTGGATCACAGATACTACCTTCAGAGACGGACAGCAGTCCAGAGCACCTTATACCACAGAGCAGATCGTAAAGATCTATGACTATCTGCATGAACTGGGTGGCCCCAACGGAATGATCCGTGCCAGTGAATTTTTCCTGTACAGCAAGAAGGACAGAGACGCTGTTTATAAATGTATGGAAAGGGGATACAAGTTCCCCGAAGTTACCAGCTGGATCCGTGCCAGCAAGGAGGATTTTAAGCTGGTAAAAGAGATCGGAATGAAGGAGACTGGCATTCTGGTCAGCTGTTCCGATTATCATATTTTCCTGAAATTAAAAATGACCAGAAGACAGGCCATGGATCACTATTTAAGCGTTATCCGTGACTGCCTGGAGGAGGGTATCAGCCCCAGATGTCATCTGGAGGATATCACCAGAGCGGATATCTACGGTTATGTGGTTCCGTTCTGCCTGGAACTGATGAAACTGATGAAGGAGTATCAGATCCCCATCAAGGTTCGGGCCTGCGATACCATGGGATACGGTGTCAACTATCCCGGTGCCGTTATTCCCCGTAGTGTACAGGGTATCATTTACGCAATCCATACCCACGCAGGTGTGCCGCATGAGCTGATCGAATGGCATGGTCACAATGACTTTTACAAGGCGGTGTCCAATTCCACCACAGCATGGTTGTACGGCTGTTCCGGTGTAAATACCTCACTGTTTGGTATCGGTGAGCGTACCGGTAATACACCGCTGGAGGCAATGGTATTCGAATATGCACAGTTGAAGGGTGATCTGAACGGTATGAATACCCGTGTCATCACGGAGCTGGCAGAGTACTATGAGAAGGAGATCGGCTATCAGATCCCGCCCAGAACCCCGTTTGTCGGCAAGAATTTCAACGTGACCAGAGCCGGTATCCATGCGGACGGTCTGCTGAAGAACGAAGAGATCTACAACATTTTCGATACCGAGAAATTCCTGAATCGTCCGGTATTGTGCGCTATTTCCAATACCTCCGGTCTGGCAGGTATCGCACACTGGCTGAACACCTATTATAAGTTAAAGGGAGACAAGCAGGTACAGAAGACTTCCGAACTGGTAGCGGAGATCAAAAAATGGGTAGACGAGGAGTACGCCGGTGGACGTGTCACCGTGCTTACGGATGAAGAGATTGTGGCATGTGTCAATCGGATCTGTCTGGAGAAGAATCTGAAGATCGGCGAGTAAGTATAGAATGAGCATGACAACGGTAACAGCGTTGTCTGGAATCGAGGATTATAGTGAGTAAGTATGATGTAAAGCAGGAAGTAACGGACAAGTTCTCCCTGCGGGGACGGGTATTTCACAAGCTGAGAGAGGACATTTTAAGCGGAAAATACCAGGAACATGAAGAATTGAAGGAAGTGGCTATCGGCGAGGAGATGGGAGTCAGCAGAACCCCCGTCAGAGAGGCGTTCCGTCAGCTGGAGCTGGAGGGACTGATTCAGATCATCCCCAACAAGGGAGCCTATGTCACCGGTATTACTCAGAAGGATGTGAAGGATATTTACATGATCCGTTCCCTGCTGGAAGGTCTGTGTGCTCGTTGGGCTACGGAACATATCACCAAGGAGCAGATGGAAGAGATGGAAGAGAATGTCTATCTGTCCAAGTTCCATGCCCAGAAGGGGCATCTGGAGCAGCTGGCGGAGTTAGATAATCGTTTCCATGATATTCTGTATGAGGCATGTGACAGCAAGATGCTGGAGCATCAGCTGAAGGACTTCCATCAGTATGTCCTGCGTGTCCGCAAGAAAACATTGGCCAGTGCCAACCGCGGTCCCAAATCCAATGAAGAGCATGAGCAGATCATGGAGGCCATCAAGGCAGGCAATGCCGATCTGGCAGAGCAGCTGGCACACCAGCACATGATCAACGCCTATGACAACATGGTGAAAAACGGTCTGAACGAGGCCTATGCACAGCAGGATAAGCCGCAGGAATAGGTTGCCTGTCTGTGAAAATTACTGTAGAATGTAATTATTCAGAGCCAATGGGCGAAGTAACCACATGAGCAAATAACATGCAGGCATGTTATTCGGTGAAGCCTTGCAGAAGCGATTTTGCCAATGTGGTTCTGGATAGCTATTGCAAAGTAAAAGAATAAATACCGGAAAGGAAATCATTATGGAAAAGATCAAAATGACAACCCCTCTCGTAGAGATGGACGGAGACGAAATGACCAGAATCCTCTGGCAGATGATCAAGGATGAACTGTTACTGCCTTACATCGATCTGAAGACAGAGTACTATGATCTTGGACTGGAGCATCGTAATGAGACCGATGATCAGGTAACCGTGGATTCTGCCAATGCCACATTGAAGTACGGCGTTGCTGTAAAATGTGCGACCATTACCCCCAACGCTGCCAGAATGACAGAGTATAATCTGAAGGAAATGTGGAAGAGTCCCAACGGAACCATCCGTGCGATCTTAGACGGTACTGTATTCCGTGCACCGATTCTGGTAAATGGTATCGTTCCTTATGTCAAGAACTGGACCAAGCCCATCACCATTGCCCGTCATGCTTACGGCGATGTGTATAAAAATACTGAGATCAAGGTACCCGGCCCCGGTAAGGCAGAGCTGGTATTCACCGCAGCAGACGGCACCGAGACCCGTGAACTGATCCATAATTTTGATGGAGCAGGTATCATTCAGGGTATCCACAATACGAATAAGTCTATCGAGAGCTTTGCAAGAGCATGCTTTAGCTATGCCGTAGATACGAAGCAGGATCTGTGGTTCTCCACCAAGGACACCATTTCCAAAAAATACGATCATACCTTCAAGGATATTTTCCAGGA
>ENA-USUK01002567-USUK01002567.1-human-gut-metagenome-genome-assembly--contig:-NODE-2567-length-11985-cov-9.787454_pt1 | contig 11985 bp, 9 predicted proteins | sample MGYA00250062_ERZ773400 | MGnify/ENA primary metagenome ERZ773400 (study PRJEB29103, sample SAMN06111961) | human gut metagenome | biome: human gut; feature: ankylosing spondylitis patient; material... | reverse complement strand
CAGTTAAGCAAAAAACGTATTCAATGATAATATTTTTCAATAATCTTACGATTACCGCTAAATTTTATAATGCGGAAAAATAACAAATTATTTATTGATAAGTTTGATGGTTAGCGTAAAAAGATGCTAAAATAGGGGAAAAATTTGGTGTTATTAAAGATTTTCCTCATAGTATAGATTTTATATTTATAATATAAGATTTATATTATGGTGATTTTTCTATTTTTATAAATAGGTATTTACATATTGTTTTAAAGTAAATAATATATTTTACTTATGGATAAATATATGATAATATAAGGTCAAGGTTGAACGAGATGTTAATTAAGAAATTATAAATAAGATAATTTATGAAAGAAGGCTTTATATTATGATTAGAAAAGTTCCTGTACCTACTGCTGGGGTGATGCTTGGACTAGCAGCTCTTGGCAATTTGCTTGCACCATATTCCATGATTTTGAAATATGCTTGCGGTATTAGTTCTGCGTTTTTAGGGGTGTTGTTATTTAGTAAAATTATTTTACATCCGCAGATGATGAAAAATGATTTGAATGGAAATTCTATTTTTGCCAGTGTGTTTGCTACTTTCTTTATGGCGATTATGCAGCTTTGTACTTATACTTTTCCGTTTGCACCTATAGCTAGTGAAGTAGTTTGGTATGGGGCGATTTGTAGTCATTTTATGTTGATGGCATGGTTTACTTATCGTTATATCATCAATTTTGAATTAAGAGATGTTTTCCCAACATATTTTATAGCATATGTAGGTATCGTGGTAGCGTCTGTTACAGCGCCTACTTTTAATCACCACAATTTAGGTGAATATATTTTCTGGTTTGGTTTCACTATGTATATGATATTATTCGCTCTTGTTACTATTCGTTATTGCAGTAAACATGCAATCGCTGAACCAGCTAAACCTTTATTTTGTATCTATACTGCACCAATGAGTTTAAGTTTAGCAGGATATCTTGCTTGTGTTGCTGATAAATCTTTAATCATGATTGTAATTATGCAGATATTAGCTCAAGGTTTATTTGTGGCAGTGCTTACACAGATGCCAAAACTTTTAAAATTAAAATTCTATCCTAGTTATGCAGCATTTACTTTCCCATTTGTTATCACTGCGATTGCACTTCGTCAGACTGTTAGTTATTTAAATGAAATCAATATAGCAGTACCTAGCATTTTAAATTATGTAGTAGGAGTAGAAACTATCTTAGCTACAGCAATTGTAACTTATGTGTTTATCAGATATTTGAAATTCTTACATGAACAAATGATTGTAAATATGGGGGATAGAGCAAAAACTGTTTTTGGTACTATAACTAATATTGTTAAATAATGAAGCCTTCAAAATTCTAAGAATATACCTTAATACTATTTAGGTTTAGATTTTATATCTAAACCTATTTTTTTGCTTTTTGATAAAAATAAAAAAGCAGCTATCTTAATGGACAGCCTCTTCTTCAACAATAACACTATAAGAAGAGGGCTGACATCGGCAAACATCAGTTTATTCTCTTCTTTGTTTATTATACTACAATGAATATGGCAAAACAAGTTGAATTAATTTAGATATTATATTAGGTATTATAATTGATTTGTTTCAACTAAGGACAGGATATGTTATCAAAAAGCATTTTGCCAAATAGTACATAGATGGTATAATATAGCTATTGTTTTTAACTATTTATAATTTGTATATATAAGAAAGGATGGAAATGAATGGTTGAATCAGCATGGTCGCTATTGCCTCCGATAATTACCATAGTATTGGCTTTGGCGACAAAAGAAGTATACATGTCGTTGATTGTGGGTATCTTTGTAGGGGCTTTAATGTTCACAGGCTTTGATTTATTAGCTGCTATTGATACATTTTTTGCAATTATGTCCGATAAAGTTGGCGGAAATGTATATATTTTAGTATTTTTGGTCTTATTAGGTATTATTGTAGCAGCTATTGCTCGCTCTGGTGCTTCTCGTGCTTATGGTGAATGGGCAGCAAGTGCAATCAGAGGAAAACGCAGTTCCTTGCTCGTTACTTCTATCTTAGGGGTAGTTATCTTCATCGATGACTATTTTAACTGCTTGACTGTAGGTACAGTTATGCGACCTGTTACTGATAAATTTAATGTAACTCGTGCAAAACTCGCTTATATCATCGATGCTACAGCAGCACCAATTTGTATTATCGCTCCAGTATCTAGCTGGGCAGCAGCAGTTAGTTCTTCACTTCCAGAAGACAGTGCTATTGATGGTTTCTCCTTATTCTTGCAGACAATTCCTTTTAATATGTATGCATGGTTTACTATTATCTTTATGTTGTTTTTGATTTGGACTGGTAAAGATTTTGCTGCTATGAAAACTTTAGAGAAAAAAAGCGGTGGCAAATTAGTAATTCCTGAAGAATATAAAGAAGAAAAAATGGAAGCAGTAGGTAATGGTAAAATCTTAGATTTATTATTACCACTTATTGTTTTAATCGGTGGTTGCATCTTCGGTATGCTCTATACTGGTGGTATTTTAGAAGGTGCTAGTGTATCTGATGCTTTTGCTAATTGCGAATCCGCTAGAGGTCTAGTAATTGGTTCCTTTATCGCTTTAGTGTTCACATTCTTACTCTATGTGCCACGTGGAGTACTCCGCTTTGGCAAATTCTGTGAATGTTTTAACCAAGGTTTTAGAGCAATGACACCTGCTATCTTTATCTTATGTCTTGCTTGGAGCTTATCTGGTGTTTGCGGTGAAGATTATTTAAATATCGGTGGTTATGTTGGCGGTATCGTATCCAATAATGCTACTGTAGGTATGTTCATGCCAGCAGTATTCTTCCTTGTAGCTATCGGTCTTGCTTTTGCTACTGGTACTTCTTGGGGTACATTTGGTATCTTGATTCCTATCGCACTTGCTGTAGTATCTACTGATCCTCATCTTTTAGTGGTTACAGTAGCAGCAGTATTAGCTGGTGCTGTAGGTGGTGACCATGTATCACCAATATCTGATACAACTATCTTAGCTTCTGCGGGGGCTCAATGTAGTCATATCGATCATGTAAGTACACAGGTTCCATATGTAATCGTAGTAGCTAGTTGTGCATTTGTAGGTTATTTAGTAGCTGGTATTGCTGGTAATGGCTGGATCGGTGTAGTATCTGGTTTTGTTTTATTAGCTATAGCTATGATTTATATTTATAAAGTTTTAATGAAAGATTAAGTGATAATATTTTCAATAAATGTTAGGATAAGCTAGTTTATTCTAACATTTATTTTTTATAAATATATATTAGAAAAATAATTTCATTAGTAAATATATAAGCATTAATAGTGTTAGTTATTTTATATGAAAAAAAGCTTCATATTTAAAGGCTTGACGCATTTTGGCTATATGTATAAAATAGAACTTAATGAAAAAGAAAAAGTCAATACATAGAAAGAATATGGAGGAATTTTATGTATAAAAAAGTGATAGTAACAACGGCAATATTATCCATGATTGCTGCTACTTCTTTTGCAGCTGATAAGACGGATGATAATACATTGTATATGGGATTGAATAATGTACCTATAGAGGTAGGGGCAGATGATACTGCTATTTTTAAACCAGCAGCTATAACTTCTATATCGGATTATAATAAACATTATCGTTTATATAAATACGATGTTATATCAGTGCGTATAATCGGTTTTAGAGATGCGCAGGGCTTAGACAATATCATGATAGGTACAGATGGTTATGTAAATCTGCCATATGCTGGTTCTGTAAAACTTGCTGGACTTACATTAGAAGAAGCAAGAGCAGTACTTATGCAGAAATTCAGCAAGTATTTAAAGATACCGGATATGTCAATCATGGTTACATCTTATGGACCACGTAAAGTTCAAGTATTAGGCGAAGTAAATAAACCAGGAACGGTAGAACTTGCTTCTGATGATATGAATGTGACCAATGCTATATCTAAAGCAGGCTGGGTTACAACGTATGGTCGTATAAAAAAAGCGCAAGTAATTCGCATAATTGATGGCACTATGTATATAAGGGAAGCTAATATTAAAAATTACATTGAAAAACATGATATCACACAGAATTTAGCATTAGAAGATGGCGATATTATATTTATTCCTAAATCTAATAAAATTGATTTCCATCAAGATATTTTACCACTTCTCAATCTTTATAATACTTATAAGGCAATTACAGATTAATAGGAGGGCAAAGAGTGGATAATATAAATAATAATGATAATACAATTGATTTAAGAAAGCTGTTCTCTATAATAGGAGAGCAGAAAAAAGTAATTATACCGATCATAGTGATCTGCACAGTGCTCGCTATTATAGTAGCATTTGTATTGCCAAAGTCTTATCAGTCAAATACACTTGTTAGAATAAAATCTTTTAATAATTCAGCTATGTCAAGTATGGCTGCAATGGCAGCAGGTTTTGGTATAGATGTAGGGGGATCATCTTCTGCTAGTCCGGAAAATTATATGGAGCTTATGAAATCTAGGGAAGTTTTAGAGCCGATTATGGAACAAGTAGATATGCCAGAAGAAGATAAAGAAAAGCTTACTACAGAAGATTTTATTAAAAAATATCTAGAAATTACAAATACAAAGAAAACAGATTTAATCAATATCACAGCTTATGGTAAGACTCCAGAAGAAGCACAGATGATTTCTCAGTCCATAGCCGATAATTTCCTCACTTTGATGACAAAATTAAATAAAGAAGGAAATTCTTCTACGGTTAATTTTTTAAATGATCGTATGGCTATAGCTAAAGAAGAGATGGAAACAGCAGAAAATAAATTGCAAGCTTATCAGCAGGAAAAAGGAATTTATTCTCCTGATGACCAAGCGAAAGCACTCATCGAACGACTCAGTGCCTATGATACGAATATCGCTCAATTAGAAGCACAAGAGCAGGCAAATAGTGCTAAACTTCAAGATGTGACAGGTCAATTAGAACAGCAAAATAGCTCTTTGCTCGAATACAATATTTCTGATAATGATGCTATCATGAGTTTACGTACAGCTATTGTCAATAAACAGGTAGAATTAGTCGGTCTTGAACAGCGTTATACAGAAGAGCATCCAGATGTGATTCAAGCAAAACAAGAATTAGCTGAACTTAAAAGATCTTTGGATCGAGAGATTCAAAGTGCTGTAAATTCTAAGAGTGCTACACTTACACCAGTACAGGGCAATCTCTTGATGGAAAAAGTGCAGACAGAGACAGCAAAAGCAGTGACAAGTGCTTCTCTTGATGCCCTAAAAGCAAAACAACAAGAAGCAGAAGGCAATATCTCCACTTTATCTGCTGATAGTGTGGAATATATGCGTCTTTTAAGAGAAAAAAATATAACATCAGAAGTATATACAAATCTTGTAAAAGCATATGAAAATACGCGAATCCAAGAAGCACAAGAGTCAATGGATATTCAGGTAATTGATGCAGCTAATTTACCAAGAGAAGATATGCCAGCAAAACCAAATAAAAAACTTATTGCAGCAATTGGTTTTGTAGTAGGTATTATGATTTCTTTTGGTTATACGCTATATGTGTATAATAAAAGATACAGTTTATGATAAAAAAACAGCAGGGGGTGAAAAATAATGGATAAGGAATTTTTACAGGAACGGATTTCCAATTTAGATCGTATAGCGCATTATATAATTCCTTTAATTACAGCAGTAGGTGATTATATAGCAATCGTTCTATCAGAAAAAATTGTATGGGAATTGACGAAATTTGTTTTAGGTGAAAATTTTAATTTAATTATACCGAAAATGTATTTTTACATTTGGATTCCTGCGGTATTTATTTTCTTTTTGTTTTATGCTAATGCACATAAACGCATAATACCGTATTTTGAAGTGATTAAAAATACTTTTTGTGCTACATTTTATGCAACAGTAGCAGCGATATTTATTTTATATTTAATTCATAGTGTAAATGATTTATCGCGATTTTTTGTAATCACATTGTTTATAATATCATTTATTTTAATATGTATTATACATCAGATTTTGATAATTATTTTTAATAAATTGGATATCTTAAAAGAACCTGTATTATTTATTGGTGCTAATGAGCAAATTAAGACAATCATAAATTTTTTAAAACATAACAATTGTTTTGGTGTACGAGTATTAGGTGTAATGAGTGAAAAATTCGCTGAGAATTATATAAATGATATAAAGAAAACAGTAGAAATCATACAGAAAACAAAAGTAAGAACAGTGATAATTTCTTCAGTAAATATAAAAAAGATGTCTAAGGTTGTAACAGATATTCAGCCATTTGTTAAAAATATTGTATTTACCCCTAATTTAGCTAATATGCCGATTGCTAATATGGAAATAAATAAATTGCCAATAGAAAATGTAGTACTTTTAAATGTAAAAAATAATTTAGCACTTAAGCGCAATAAAATTATTAAATACGTCTTTGAGATGGTATTGACAATTATAGGGACTATCTGTATTTCACCTATTTTAATTTGTATTGCGATATGGATTTATAAAGATTCACCGGGACCTATTATTTTTAAACATATGAGAGTAGGTAAGGATGGAAGAGAATTTCCATGTTATAAATTTCGTTCTATGTGTGTAGATGCTAAAGAAAAATTAGAGGAATTATTACAAAACGATCCTGAGGCAAGAGCTGAATGGGAACGTGATTTTAAATTAAAACATGACCCACGTATCACTAAGTCAGGCGCATTTTTGCGCAGAACAAGTCTTGATGAATTGCCACAGATTTTTAATGTATTAAAAGGTGAAATGAGCCTTGTAGGACCACGACCGATAATTAAGGATGAAATGGAACGATATGGAAATCATATTGGTGATTATTTAATGGTAAAACCGGGTATTGCGGGAATTTGGCAATGCAGTGGTAGAAGTGATGTAAGTTATCAAGAGAGAGTTCAAATGGATAGTTGGTATGTGCGAAATTGGTCTGTTTGGTTAGATATCATGATACTTTGGAAGACAATAGAAGCAGTAGTTGCTAAAAAAGGAGCTTATTGATAGATGAAAATAGTTATACTTGCTGGAGGCGGTGGAACAAGATTGTTCCCATTATCAAGAGAGTGTTATCCAAAGCAATTTTTGCATGTAATTGGAGATAAATCACTTTTGGCTCAAACAGTGGAAAGATTTCTTGGATTAGTAAAGCCAGAAGATATCGTTATTGTTACAAATAAAAAATATATATTTCATGTGCAGGCAGCGCTTAAATCAATTGATGCTCAAAATGCGCATATCATAGTAGAACCAGTGGGCAGAAATACAGCACCTGCAATAGCTTTGGCACAGATTTATTGTAAAGATAAATTAAAATGTAATGATGATGAAGTATTGTTTATCAGTCCTTCTGACCATTTAATTAAGCCAATAGAAGATTTTCAGAAGTTAATAATGCAGGCAGAACAGACAGCAAAACTGGGCAGTATTGTAACACTTGGTATAAAACCTACAAAACCTGAAACGGGTTATGGCTATATAGAAGCTGCTGGAAATAAAGAAAATAAGTCTGTCAAGGTATTGTCCTTTAAAGAAAAACCAGATATAAAAACAGCTGAAAAATATTTAAAAGCAGGTAATTATTTCTGGAACAGTGGAATGTTTATGTTCAGCATAAAAACGATGCAAGAGGAATTTAAAACATTTGTTCCTGAAATAGTGGAAATAGAAAATAAAGGCTATGAATATACAGTAGATAATTTTATTCAAATGCCTAATATTTCTATTGACTATGCTGTAGCAGAAAAATCTCAGAAAATGATGATGATGCCAATGCAGGATATCTATTGGAATGATATTGGCAGTTTTGATGCTATAGCAGAAGTTTTATCAGATGAAAATAATAATGCTTTTATCGGCGATACCTTAACAGATAATTGTAATAATACCATGATAATTGCCGAAGATAGATTGGTTGCTGGTATTGATTTAAATAATCTTGTAATAGTTGATACACCAGATGCTTTGCTTGTAGCACAAAAAGGGCAGTCACAAAAGGTTAAAGATGTTGTTAGTAAATTAAAAAAAGCTGACCGCAAGGAAGCACGTGAAAACGTGACGATGTATCGTAGTTGGGGCAAATATACACTTTTAACCGAAGAAAAAGATTATAGAGTTCGAAAAGTGGAAATGAACCCAGAAAAAAGTTTAATGATGCAGATGCATTACCATAGAAGTGAGCATTGGACTGTTATATCTGGTACAGGAAGAATAACTATCGATGATAAAGAAAGTATATTTACTGAAAATCAAAGCACATACATCCCTATGGGAGTTAAACATAAATTATCTAATCCAGGAAAAATACCATTAGTAATAATAGAGGTGCAATCTGGTAAATATATTGATGATGATGACATTGTAATTTTTTAAAATAATTTAATCTAGAAGGGATTTATGAATGAAAAAAATACTTTTTTTTACAGGATCAATGTCTAAAAGTGGTGGTATTGAAAGAGTAACAGCTAATTTAGCTAATATGTGGGCTGAAGATGGTTATTGTGTTGAAATCGTAGTTTTAGATAGAGATACATCTAGTTTTTTTAAACTTGCAACAGGTATTGTAATTAATACAATAAATTTAAAAGAATATAATTCAAAAATTGAAATGATACCATGGTTTATTAAGATGGTATATTATTTTCGATGTTATATAAAAAAAAGCAAGCCAGATGTTATTTTAGGAATATGGACAAGTAGAGCAGCCTGTGCTATTATTTCCGCAGCTTTTTTAAAAATACCCGTAATTGCATGTGAACATATTGCTTTTTATGAGTTAAGAAGGGGCTTACAGATATTAAGAAAATATACGTATCCTTATGCTAATGCAGTAGTGTCTTTGACAAAAAATGATACTGAGTTATATAAAAAAATGAATAAAAATTCTTTTACAATTGTAAATGCTGTTGAGCCAATTTATAAGATTAAACATTTAAGTAATGAAAAAGTTATATTAGCTGTTGGTAGGTTAGTACCTCAAAAAGGGTTTGATATTTTGTTAAAATCATGGAACTTGATAAGTAAATCTTATCCAAATTGGAAATTAAAAATAGTAGGAAGAGTTTTGATAGGATATGAAGATTATGCTAAAAGTCTGTATGATTTTGTGAAGAAAAATGACTTAGAAGATAGTGTGATTTTTCAAGATCAGACAAAAAAAATTTTAGAAGAATATGATAAGGCAGCTTTTTTTGTGTTATCGTCACGTTTTGAAGGATTACCTATGGTTTTATTAGAAGCAATGTCTAGAGGGTTAGCGGTTATAAGTTTTGATTGTCCAACAGGTCCGAAAGATGTAATTACTGATAAAAAAAATGGAATTTTAGTAGAAAATGGAAATATCGAATTGTTATCAAAAGCTATAGAAAAATTAATTAATGACAAAGATTATAGAAATTACTTAGGAGAAAATGCTAATGTAGAAATTATTAGACATTATAGTAATGAATTTGTAAAAAAATGTTGGGATAATCTCTTATCAAAAGTAGGAGTATGAATTATATGCAGTTATCATTTAATACAGAACTTTATTTTATATATATTATAGCATTTATTTTGGTCATTTTAGAGCAGTTTATAAAACGAAAGTATATAGAAATTATTTTATATTTTTTTTGTGTATTTATTATTTTATTTACAGCTTTTAGAGATCCTGTATCAGACACTATAATGTATACAGATGTATTTAATCAAATGCCGGATATATGGAATTTAATTAATGGAGAATCATTAATATTAGATAAATTCCCATTAGAATTAGGATATTTATATTTAAATAGTATTGTACAATTTATAGTAAGTGCACCTCAATTGTTATTTTTTATAATTGCAACGATATCAATATCAGCATATTATTTTCTTTTTCGTAAATATTCTCCATATATAGCATTATCTTTTTTTATCTATTTAAGTCTATTATATATTTTTAGAGAAATTGTTCAAATTAGAAATGGTGTGGCATGTGCATTAGTGTTATATTCTGTAAAGTTTTTATATGAACAAAAAATAAAAAAATATATTTTAATAATTTTGATAGCTGCTTCATTTCATTTAACAGCAGTAGTTGGATTTTCTTTTTATTTTATTAATAAGATATTATGGACTAGAAAAAAAATATTGTTAGTTTTATTTTTTGGATTAATTGTGACACAAATTGAATGGATTTATCAAGTTATGGAAATTTTAGGTAATATGGGTATTTTATATTATCGAATAGCTAAGTATCAAGGTGATGTCGTAGCACAACAAGAAGTTACATTAGTAAAATATCTATTATATTGTTTTATTTTAGCTTATGTTGGATTAAATAATTGGGGTAATAGAACTAAAGGTAGTTTAGAAAATTTGTTGTTAGGCATATTAGTTTTTGGTGTATTGATACAAGGAAGTTTTCACGAATTTAGAGAATTAGCAGATAGGATATCTTCATTATCTCTATCAGTTTTATTTTTATTAATACCAATATATTTAAAATATACAAGATGGAAGTATATTATATTAATAGCTATACTAATTATTTTACCATTTTATTTTTATAGAACAGTACAATGGATTTATAATCCATTGCAATAAAAATTTTTATATGTGGGGTAAGAAAGATGATTCCTAAAAAGATACATTATTGTTGGTTTAGTGGAGATGAATTTCCAGATGATATAAAGAAATGTATAGAGTCATGGAGAAAATATCTTCCTGATTATGAAATCATTGAATGGAATGCAAAAAATTTTGATTTTAATGTAAATCAATATGTGAAAGAAGCATATGAGGCAAAAAAATGGGCTTTTGTTTCAGATTATGCAAGACTATATATTTTATATAATGAAGGTGGAATATATTTAGATTCTGATATAGAAGTTTTAAAAAGTTTTAATAATTTACTAGAAAATCGTGCATTTACAGGTTTTGAAAGTAAGGGAGTTGTAGCTGCATGGATTTTTGGTTCAGAAAAAAATAATCCTATTTTTAAAGAATTTATGGATTATTATAGTGATAGGCATTTTAAAAAAGAAAATGGAACATATGATATGACACCTAATACAGTGCCTATATCGAAAAAATGTAAAGAATATGGAATGAAAGAAGAAAATATACAACAAAAATTAAAATATATTACTATATATCCAGAAGATTATTTTTGTACTAAAAGTATTATTGATGGGAAAATACGTATTACGGAAAATTCTTATACTATACATCATTTTGGTGGTGGATGGCAAACAACAAAAGGGAAAATAATAAAAAAAATAAAATATAAATTATTTACACTAATAGGTGCTAAATATTATCCGATTATTAGGAAATTTTATAGAAATTTATTTAATTAGGAGAAATATATGTTATTAATATCTATTATTATTCCTATATATAATGTTGAAGCATATTTAGAACGATGTTTTGATTCGATAAGAAGGCAAATTAGTAATAATTTTGAAGTTATATGTATAGATGATGGTTCTAAAGATAAAAGTGGGGAAATCTGCAATAAATATGCTAAAATTGATTCTAGATTTAAAGTTTTTCATAAAAATAACGGAGGAGTATCCTCTGCACGAAACTTTGGTATGAAAATGGCTAGTGGTAAATATTTAGCATGGATAGATCCAGATGATTATATTTCAGATAGCTGGTATACAGAGTTAGAAGAATATTTACTTCAGGATATTGATTTTATTTTTTTTGATTATATTCTTTTAAAAAATAATAAGAAAATAGTAAAAAAATTTGCTGAAACATCAAAAAAAGTGGAGAAGTTTATCCTTTTAGATGAGATAACATTGGAAGAGAATATTCAGAATCAGTTATGGAGAACTATTTATAAAAAAAATTTAATGAAAGATATAATTTTTCCTGAAAATATTTGTTTAATGGAAGATTATGCTGTTTTGCATAAAATAATTTATAATTCCGGAATATTTCTACCGATTGGCGTTTGTAGGCAAGGACGACCA
>ENA-USUK01002564-USUK01002564.1-human-gut-metagenome-genome-assembly--contig:-NODE-2564-length-12008-cov-4.404073_pt1 | contig 12008 bp, 7 predicted proteins | sample MGYA00250062_ERZ773400 | MGnify/ENA primary metagenome ERZ773400 (study PRJEB29103, sample SAMN06111961) | human gut metagenome | biome: human gut; feature: ankylosing spondylitis patient; material... | reverse complement strand
ATTGTTGATGAAAGTATTCTTCAACCAAGATTTTGGCAACTGATAATCCAGACGAACCTCGCGAAGCTTGAGATAAGAGCAGGCTGCGGAGATAGTAGATGTCATCCAGATAGTTGCAGATGACCCGGATACCGGCTACGTCCTGTATGTAGGCATAGATATTGTCGATGGTGACGTCGTAGCCCCGGCGGCGCAGCTTATCGCTGATGCTCTCCAGCGTCTTGATGCGATACTCGATGTGGTGAATGGGAGAATGGTCGTACAGACTGGCGAACTCCTCGTCCAGGATCTCCATCTGGGTCACGGCCACCTTCAGGGCGCTGCGGTACAGGTGATTCACCCGTACCATGCCCTGAGCCAGCTCCCGCTGCTCCGGCGTAGCGCCGGAGGGAATGGGGATATCCTTGAGACGGATGCTGCCGCTCTTTTCGATCATCATGGGACAGAAGCCTCCTTATGATACGTTCCGTTAATGAAGTTTATTTTAGCACATAGGTGTGAAAAAATTATGAACGAAGGGGAAAACATTGTATAAATTTCACAGAAAGAATCCCTGTGGACGGCCAACCCGTGGCCCATGCAGCAGCGTCCCCAAAAACCTCCCCCATGCAGCGGACTGCATGGGGGAGGTGCAGAAAAATTCAAATCACTTCTTCCGGGCGTAGGGGGTATTCTCCAGCGGCAGGGTCAGGCGGCGCTGACCGTCCAGCCGGAAGTAGGCGTCAGCAATGGCGGGAGCCGTGGGAATGGAGGTGATCTCTCCGATGCCGATGGCCCCTCCGGCCACCTTCAGGCCGGGCTTCTCCACCACAATGGCCTGAATTTCCGGCGGGATCTGGTTGGCACGGAACAGACCCAGCATACCGTATTTGGCGGTGGGCTTGCAGTTTGCGTCGATGGGATACTGCTCCGTGAGCGCATAGCCCAGACTCATGACCACACCACCCTCGATCTGTCCCTCACAGCTGAGGGGGTTCACGGCCTTACCCACATCGTGGGCGGCCACCATCTTCTTGACACGGCCCGTCTCCCGGTCCAGAACACACATCTGCGTGGCATAGCCGTAGGCCACATGGCTGACGGGGTTGGGTACATCGGCCCCCAGGGGGTCCGTTTTGGCCAGATACTCGCCATAGAACTCCTGCCCCACCAGATCATGGAGGGTCTTGCCCGCCAGCGCCGCCGACAGCTTTTCGCAGGCCCGCCGGGTGGCCTCACCGGTGACCAGCGTCTGGCGGGAGCCGGAGGTGTCGCCGGAGTCCGGAGCGATCCATGTGTTGCTGCGCTCATAAACGATGTTGTCCCGGTGCAGCCCCGTATTGGTGACCACTACCTGCACCAGCACGGTACCCAGCCCCTGCCCGATACAGGAGGCGCCGGAGTAGATATGCACCTTCTCGTCCGCCTCCACGATCAGCTTGCAGCGGCCCCAGTCGGGAATACCTACGCCCACACCGGCATTCTTCATGGCGCAGGCGATGCCCACCGGATCGCCGTTTTTGACGGCCTCGTCATAGGCGGGCTTGATAGCCTCCAGTGTCTCCACAAGGCCGGTGGAATCGTCCACGATCTGGCCGTTGGGCAGCACACCGCCGGGGCGGATGGCGTTGCGGTAGCGGATCTCCCACGGACTGATGCCCACAAGATCCGCCATCTCGTTGAGCAGCGTCTCCGTGCAGAAGCAGGTCTGGGTGACACCGAAGCCCCGGAAGGCCCCGGCAGGGGGGTTGTTGGTATAGTAGGCGCGGCCCTCGATCTCGAAATTCTCATAGGCGTAGGGGCCGGCGGCGTGGGTGCAGGCCCGCTCCAGCACCGGCCCGCCCAGAGAGGCAAAGGCACCGGTATCGGATACCACGCTGGCCTTGACGCCCTGAATGATGCCGTTTTCGTCGCAGCCCATGGTGAAGTCCATGTCAAAGCTGTGGCGCTTGGGGTGAATGAGGATGGATTCCTGCCGGGTGAGCTTCACCTTCACCGGCACACGGGCCACATAGGCCAGCAGCGCCGCATGGTGCTGCACGGACATATCCTCCTTGCCGCCGAAGCCGCCGCCCACCAGCATATTCTGTACCTGACAGTGCTCATAGTCCACTCCCAGCATGGAGGCGCACTCGTGCATGGTGGTGTGGGAGCTCTGGTCGGTGGTCAACAGCTTCACGCCGCCGTTTTCCAGCGGCAGCGCCACGCAGCACTCCGGCTCCAGAAAGGCGTGCTCCGTCCACGGGGTGTGGAAATGCTGCGTAAGGACGTATTTGGAATGGCGGATGGCCTCCTCGGCATCGCCCCGTGAGACGTGCTTATACGCCTGTACGTTGCTCTCCTCCTCTTCAAAGACCAGCGGCGCATCCGGCGCAGCGGCCTCCTCCGGGTTGTGGACGGCGGGGAGGACCTCATACGCCACCTTCACCAGCTTCTTGGCCTCCTCCAGCGTCTCCCGGTCACGGGCGCACACCAGAGCCACGGCGTCCCCCAGATAGTGGGTGATCTCGCCGATGCCGATCATGGTGGGCTGATCTTTTTTCAGGTGGCCCACATTCACCTTGCCGGGGATGTCCTTCTGGGTCAGAACGCACACCACACCGGGCAGCGCCTCCGCCTCGCTGGTATCGATGGACAGCACACGGGCACGGGCATACTGGCTGCGGACGGCACTGCCGTAGCACATCCCGTCCACGTACACGTCGTCGGGGTACTGGCCGTAGCCCAGTACCTTCTCCGCCACATCCAGCCGGTGGACCCGGCTGCCCATCTGCCAGTCAACGGCGGCAGGCTGCGGCAGCTTCCCCTCCCGGAAAATTTTACCCGCCAGCAGGATGCCGTCGATGATCTTCACATAGCCGGTGCAGCGGCAGATGTTGTTGCGGATAGCGAAGGCCGCCTCCTCACGGGTGGGATCGGGGTTGACATCCAGCAGCGCCTTAGCGGAGATAACCATGCCGGGGATGCAGAAGCCGCACTGCACGGCCCCCGCCTCACCGAAGGCAAAGACGTAGACCTGCTTCTCCCAGTCGGACAGCCCCTCCACGGTGACGATGGTTTTCCCCTCCAGCTTCTCCGTCTGGGGGACGCAGGCCTTGGTGGGCTTGCCGTCAATGAGGACATGGCAGGTGCCGCAGGCACCCTCGCTGCACCCGTCCTTCACAGAGGTCAGGTGCAGGGTATCCCGCAGATAGCGGATGAGTTTTTGATTTTTCTCCACGGTGACGGGGTGACCGTTGACGATAAAGCTGGCCATGACGTGTCTCCTTCTGCGAAATTGCGCTGATTTTATCGGAATTGCACATGATATCCGGAGATATTATACTATATTTTTGTTGCCTACGCAAGCTGGGACAGGGAAAAGCCTGATTCTATTTGGAGAATAACCCTTTCCCTTCCAAGACCGGCAGGAGAGGGGCATACACACAAAACACCGCCCCATCCCGGCTTTGCCGGATGGGGCGGTGTTTTCTTACAGCTCCAGCTCGTAGTAGCCCGCCACGTCCATGCTCTGGGTCAGAGTCTCCAGCTGCGGCCGCAGGGACAGCTCTGCCCGCCATGCAAGGCCGCAGTCGGCGGTGATGGTGCGGGGGACGGGGATCAACCGGCCCGCAAGGCCTGCCTCCTGACACCGCTGCTCCATGGCCATGGCCTCGGAGGTGGTGTGGAAGGTGATAAGAAGCCAACGCTTTTTTTCGATCATTCTGCAACACTCCTGACTGCCGCAATGGCGGCCTGTGTTTCCTCCTCCGTGTTGAACCAGCCGAAGCTGAACCGCACGGCCCCCTGTGCCATCGTACCCAACGCCCGGTGCAGCCGGGGGGCGCAGTGTGCGCCGGGCCGGGTGGCGATGGAGAACTGCTCCGCCAGCACGTCACTGACCTGAGATGAGTCATAGTCCCGGATATTCAGAGACACCACCGGCGCCCGGTCCCATGTGGTGAAGTCGCCGTATACGGTGACGCCGGGGATGGCGGACACCCCCTCGTAAAACTGCCGGGCCAGCGCCTGCTCGTGGCTGCGGATGGCCTCCAGCCCCGTCTCCTCCAGATAGTCCAGCGCCGCCGACAGCCCGGCGATGCCGTGGCCGTTGAGGGTGCCGGCCTCCAGCCGGGTGGGGTACTGGGGCGGCTGCTGAGGCAGATACGTCTGCACACCGGTGCCGCCTACCTTGAAGGGGCGGATGTCCACCCCCGGAGCGATGCACAGTCCGCCGGTACCTTGCGGCCCCAGCAGGCTTTTGTGACCGGTGAAGCACACCACGTCGATGCCCATGGCCTCCATGTCGATGTCGAACACCCCCGCCGTCTGGGAGGCGTCCACCACCAGCAGCAGGCCGTGCTCCTTGGCAAAGCGCCCGATGGTCCGGATATCCAGCAGATTCCCCGTCAGGTTGGAGCCGTGGGTGCAGACGATGCCCCGTGTGTTGGGCCGCAGCAGGCGGCGGAAATCGTCGTAGTCGATGCAGCCCCGCCGATCCGCCGGCAGGAAGTCCACCTCCACCCCCTCCAGCCGGTACAGGGGCCGCAGCACGGAATTGTGTTCGCAGTCGGTGGACAGCACGTGGTCACCGGGGGCGAACAGCCCGTCGATGGCGATGTTCAGGGCCTCGGTGGAGTTGCAGGTGAACACCACCCGCTCCGCAGCGGAGCAGCCCAGCAGCCGGGCCAGCTGCTCACGGGTGCGATAGATGACCCGTGAGGCGTCCAGCGCCTCCTGATGGGCGCTGCGCCCGGAGTTGCCCATGGTGGCCATAGCCCGCACCACCGCCTCCGCCACACAGGGGGGCTTTTTCAGGGTGGTGGCGGCATTATCCAGATAGATCACAGCAGGAACCGCCTTTCTGTCCCCGAAGGGACGCTTTTATCCGCAGAGTTTTTCCTCACAGGGGCCTTCTGCCCGCAGGGGGCAGTCTCATTCCATCTGATTGTATCACAGTTCAGGAAAAATACAATCTTTTCATACAATATTTGATGAAAATTTCTACGGACACGGAGACTGTTTGTACGCCAGAGCCGTCCACCGAGCGTGTGTTCCATGAACGGGTACGTATATCCCCCTGCCGGGAAGGACAGGGGGATACGGAACATACTCAGGCGAAGAACTGGCTCAGCAGGGACAGCACCTCCGTCTTGCCGTCGCCCTTCTCGGCGGAGAAGGGGACCAGCGGCGTGTCGGGGGGAAGCTCCAGCGTCTGGCGGATGATCTCCAGATTGGGCTCTACTTCCCGCTTTTTCAGCTTGTCCACCTTGTTGGCCACCACCAACATGGGGCAGCCTGCCTCTTTGAACCAGTCGCACATGGTTACGTCGTCCGCTGAGGGCTTGTGCCGGGCATCTACGATGAGGATTCCCAGCGAGATAAGCCCCGGCTCCTGAAAGTAGCTCTCCATCAGGCGGCCCCAGCGCTCCCGCTCCTCCTTGCTGACCTTGGCATAGCCGTAGCCGGGCAGGTCGGTAAAGTAGAGCTTGCCGTCGATGCGGAAGTAGTTCACCTGAGAGGTCTTGCCGGGGGTAGCGCCCACCCGTGCGAAGTTCTTCCGGTTCAGCAGCCGGTTGATGACGGAGGACTTGCCCACGTTGGAGCGCCCGGCAAAGGTCACCTGGGGCCGACCGTCCCGGATAAAGGCGTTTTGGGTGGTGGCGGACAGCACGAACTCCGCCTTGTTGAAGTTGATGGTCATGATGGCCTCCTTCTCTGACTGCCTCAGACCCGCAGGGCCGGGACAGCCGGTTCCATGGGCAGGGCGGTCATATGCTCCACCGCCGACACGGCAGGGGAGGGGACCAACGCCGCCGCAAACACCTGATCCACGCTCTCCACCGGCACGAAGTGCAGGGCCGCCCGGACGGTCTGGTCGATCTCCTCCAGATCCTTGACGTTGTCCTTGGGGAGGATCACCGTGCGGATGCCGCTGCGGAGAGCGGTCATGGTCTTTTCCTTCAGTCCGCCGATGGGCAGTACCCGGCCCCGCAGTGTCACCTCGCCGGTCATGGCCACATCGCCCCGGACCTTCCGTCCCGTCAGAGCGGAGAGCATGGCGGTGGTGATGGCGATGCCGGCGGAGGGGCCGTCCTTAGGTACCGCCCCCTCCGGGAAGTGGACGTGGATGTCACGGGTCTTGTAAAAGTCCTTCTCGATGCCCAGCTCGCCGCCCCGGCTCCGCAAGCACGTCAGCGCCGCCCGGACGGACTCCTGCATGACGGTACCCAGATTGCCGGTGAGCTCCAGCTTGCCGGAGCCCTCCATGACGCCGGCCTCCACCTCCAGAATTTCGCCGCCTACCTCGGTCCAGGCCAGACCGTTCACCACGCCCACCTGATTCCGTGTGCTATGTACGCCGTCCTGATACCGCACCACGCCCAGCAGCTCCCGCAGGGAGTCGGGGGTCACATTCACCCGCTTCTCCCCACCGTCCACCAGACGCATGGCGGTCTTGCGGCACACCTTGCCCAGCTGCCGCTCCAACAGTCGAACGCCGGATTCTCTGGTATAGCCGGAGATGATCTGCCGGATGGCGTCATCCGACAGGCGCAGCTGGGTCTTTTTCAGCCCATGCTCCTTCATCTGCCGGGGCAGCAGATAGCGCTTGGCGATCTGCAGCTTCTCCTCGTCGGTGTAGCTGGTGAGCTCGATGACCTCCATCCGGTCCAGCAGGGGCCGGGGAATGGTGGAGGTGGTGTTGGCGGTGGTGATGAACAGCACCTGACTCAGATCTACCGGGATCTCCAGATAGTGATCCCGGAAGGCGTAGTTCTGCTCGCTGTCCAGCACCTCCAGCAGGGCGGAGGCGGGGTCGCCCCGCATATCGCTGCCCAGCTTGTCGATCTCGTCCAGCACCAACAGGGGATTCATGGAGCCGCTGCGGGAGATGGCGTCGATGATGCGGCCCGGCATGGCGCCGATGTAGGTCTTGCGGTGGCCCCGAATGTCCGCCTCGTCCCGGACGCCGCCCAGACTCAGACGGGCCATCTTCCGGTGCAGGGCCTTGGATACCGACAGGGCGATGGAGGTCTTGCCCACGCCGGGAGGGCCCACCAGACAGAGAATTTTCCCCTTGGAGTCGGGGCTCAGCTGCCGCACCGCCACGAACTCCAGAATACGCTCCTTCACCTGCTCCAGACCGAAGTGATCCCGGTCAAGGATGCGCCGGGCCTGCGCCACGTCCGCCCGGTCACGGGTATACTTGCCCCACGGCAGCTCCAGACACACGTCCAGATAGTTGCGGATGACGGAGCCCTCGGCGCTGCCGAAGGGCTGCTTGGCCAGCCGGTCTACCTCCTTCATGAGCTTGCGGTGCAGCTCCTCCGGCAGGTGCAGGGCGGTGATGCGGGCCTCATAATCCGACAGCTCCTCGTCGCCGTCCTCTCCCAGCTCGTGCTGCAGCACCTTCAGCTGTTCCCGGAGGATCATGTCCTTCTGGACCTGCGCCACCCGCTGGCGCACCTTCTGCTCCATCTCGAACTCCAGACCCATGACGTCCACCTCGTGGGTGAGGATGTCATTGACCAGCTGGAGCCGCTTCACCGGGTGCAGTTGATCCAGTACCCGCTGCCGGTCCTGATGCCGCAGGGTCAGGTTCTGGGCGATGAAATCCGCCAGACGGCCGGGATCACGCTGATCCAGCACCTGCGCCACCACCTCGTCGGACATCTGGGGGGACAGCTCCTTATAGGCGCCGAAGATGGCGTAGGTCTGCCGCAGCAGCGCCTCCGTGTGAGAGGTGCTTCGGTAGGGAGCATCCTCCAGCAGCTCCACATTGGCCTGCAAAAACGGGGAGGTCTGCCACAGGCGGTGCAGTCTCGCCCGCTGCTCACCCTCCACCAGCACCCGCACCGTAGTCTCGGAGGTCTTGATGATCTGGAGCACATGGCACACCGTGCCGATCTCGTAGAGATCCTGCTCCTCTGGCTCGGAGACGCCGATCTTCCGCTGCGTCACCAGAAACAGACGACGGTCGCCCTCCATAGCGTTGTCCAGCGCAAAAATGGAAATCTCCCGCTCCACGTCGAAGCTTACAGTTTCGCCGGGGAAGGCGGTCATGCCCCGCAGCGCCAGAACGGGGATATTGATGGTATTCATAACTGGTCTCCTTTGCTGTGGAAAAGAGGAGAGACGAACGGGTTCGCCTCTCCTCATGATTCGTTAGGATGCCGGGGCGGAGGGATCGTGCTCCGCCTTGCCGTCACGGGTGCGGCCGGGCCGCTCCGTGCGCTGGGGATCACGGGTGATCTCCGGCTCTCCGGTCTTTAGGACCGCCTCCGGTGTGATGGTCACACGGGTGATGGTGGGGTCAGAGGGGATCTCGTACATGATCTTGGTGAGAAGTCCCTCCATCACGGCCCGCAGGCCACGTGCGCCGATGTTCCGCTGAATGGCCTGATCGGCCACGGCGTCCAGCGCCTCCGGCTGGAATACCAGCTCCACATCGTCATACTCCAGCAGCTTCTGATACTGCTTCACCAGTGCGTTTTTCGGCTGGGTGAGGATCTGTACCAGATCGTCCCGGCCCAGACCGTTGAGGGTCACCATCACCGGCATACGGCCTACCAGCTCCGGGATGATGCCGAATTTCAGCAGATCGTGGGGCTGGACCTCCTTCAGCAGCTGGCCCGTCCGGCGCTCAGCCTTGCTCTCCACCACGGCGTCGAAGCCGATACCCTTGCGATCGGTACGCTGCTCGATGATCTTCTCCAGACCGTCGAAGGCGCCGCCGCAGATGAAGAGGATGTTGTGGGTGTCGATCTGGATGAACTCCTGATGGGGGTGCTTGCGCCCGCCCTGAGGCGGCACGTTGGCCACGGTCCCCTCCAGAATTTTCAGCAGTGCCTGCTGCACGCCCTCGCCGGACACGTCACGGGTGATGGAGGTGTTCTCGCTCTTGCGGGCGATCTTGTCGATCTCATCCACATAGATGATGCCCCGCTCCGCCAGCTCCACATCGAAATCCGCCGCCTGCAAAAGCCGCAGCAGGATGTTCTCCACGTCGTCGCCCACATAGCCCGCCTCGGTGAGGGTGGTGGCGTCGGCAATGGCAAACGGCACCTTCAGCACACGGGCCAGTGTCTGGGCGAACAGCGTCTTGCCGGAGCCGGTGGGGCCGATCATGAGGATGTTGCTCTTCTGCAGCTCCACATCCTCGCCGCCGCCGAAGAAAATGCGCTTATAGTGGTTGTATACCGCCACCGACAAAGCCACCTTGGCATCCTCTTGCCCGATGACGTACCGATCCAGCACCTCCCGGATCTCACAGGGGGTGGGCAGCTGATCCATCGTCTGCACGTCCTCCCCCATGCCGGGGGTGTAGCCGTCGTCCAGAATGGACATACACAGCTGAACGCACTCGTCGCAGATGCGAACGCCGCCGGGGCCCTGGATCATGCGATGTACCTGCCCCTCCGGCTTGCCGCAGAAGGAGCAGCGCAGATTTTTCTTGTCTTCTGCCATGATTTACCTCTTGAAAATGACCTTGTCCACCAGACCGTAGTCACGGGCCTCCTCAGCGGTCATCCAGTTGTCCCGCTCGGAGTCCAGCTTCACCTGCTCCGGGGTCTTGCCGGTGTTTTCGGAGAGGATCTTGTTCATCCGCTGCTTGATCTTCAGAAAATGCTCCACGTCGATCTCCATATCCGTGACCTTACCCTGGGTCCCGGCGGAGGGCTGGTGGATCATCACCTCGGCATTGGGCAGGGCGATGCGCTTGCCCTTGGCCCCGGAGGACAGCAGGAAAGCGCCCATGCTGGCCGCCATGCCGATGCAGATGGTGGACACGTCGCACTTGATATACTGCATGGTGTCGTAGATGGCCATACCCGCCGTCACAGAGCCGCCGGGGCTGTTGATGTACATCTGGATGTCCTTGTCGGGGTCCTGGGCCTCCAGATACAGCAGCTGTGCCACCACCAGACTGGCTGTGGTATCATTGACCTCTTCGCCCAGGAAGATGATGCGGTCATTGAGCAGCCGGGAGAAAATGTCGTAGGAACGCTCGCCCCGGTTGGTCTGCTCCACAACATAAGGAACTAAACTCATAAAATATGCCTCCTGTACAGATAGATGTTCAAAGTATACCCGCCCGTTTGTGATTTTAGCAGAATACGCCGGTTTTATTCGGCAGTCTCCTCCGCCTTATCTTCTTTCTTCTCCTCCGCCTCGGGGGCCACGGCCACGGCGCTGTCCGCCACCAGCTTGACCACCTTCTCACGGATGACCTGCTCCCGCACCTGAGCGGCGGGCAGATACTTCTTCACGGACTCCAGATCCATGCCGTACTTGTCGGCCAGCTTCTGCATCTCGGCGTTCACCTCGTCGTCGGTGGCCTCCAGACCCTCGGCCTTGATGATGGCCTCCACGGCCAGATCCATGCGGACCTGCTCCTGAGCGGGGCCGTGGGCCTGAGACAGGAAGTCGGCCTCGGTGGTGCCGGTCATCTTCAGATACTGGTCAAAGGGGATGCCCTGAGAGGCCAGCTGCTGCTTGAAGTTGTTGGCCATCTGCTCAGCCTGCAGATTCACCATGGCATCGGGGATATCGCAGGTGATGCCCTCGGCCACCTTCTGCATCAGCACGTCCTCGAAGGCCCGCTGAGCGGACTCCCTGCGCTCCCCGGTGATCTTCTTCTTCAGATCGGCCTTCAGCTCCTTCAGGGTGTCGAACTCGGAGACGTCCTTGGCAAACTCGTCGTCCATGGCGGGGATCTCCTTGACCTTCACCTCGTTGACCTTCACATGGAACACAACGGGCTTGCCGGCCAGTTCGGGGGTGTAATTCTCAGGGAAGGTGATGTCGATATCCTTCTCCTCACCGGCCTTCATGCCGACGAGCTGATCCTCAAAGCCGGGGACAAAGCTGCCGGAGCCGATCTCCAGATCGAAGTTTTCGCCCTTGCCGCCGTCGAAAGCCACGCCGTTGTCGAAGCCCTCGAAGTCGATGGTGGCGGTGTCGCCCTTCTTCACGGCACGCTCCACGCTCACCAGACGGCTGTTGCGCTCGGCCATCTCCTTGAGACGGGCGTTGACGTCGGCGGCCATGACCTTCACCTCGGCACGGGGGGCCTCCAGACCCTTGTACTGGCCCAGCGTCACCTCGGGATACACCGCCACGGTGCACTGAAAGACCACGCCGTCCTTGCCGCAGGACTCCAGCTCCACCTGGGGATAGCCCACGACCTCCAGCTTCTGCTCCTGCACGGCGGCCTCATAGGCGTCGGGCAGCACGATATTCACAGCCTCCTCGTAAAAGACCTCAGCGCCGTACATCCCCTCGATGATCTTGCGGGGAGCCTTGCCGGGGCGGAAGCCGGGGACATTCATCTTGCCACGCATCTGCAGATAGGCCTTGTTGACAGCCTTCTCGAATTCTTCTGCGCCGACCTCGATGGTCAGCTTGACCTGGCTCTTTTCCAGATTTTCACAGGACTTTACACTCATTTTGACTTTTCCTCCGTTCAGCATTCATTTATAATCAATGCAATTTTATATAATACCAGAAAACAATTTCAATTTCCACACCTTTTTTGCATCATTCGCAAATTTTTTTGGGAACAAATTTCAGATAGTCCGCCGACACCAGCGAAAACTCCGTTCCATCCCACATTCCCTCGATGGCCCGGCGGTGGGAAGCGCCGTGCAGATGGCCGTAGCAGCACAGCTTCACGCCGTACTCCTTCAGCAGCCGCAGGATCTCCGGGCAGCGGTAGCCCTGATACAGGGGCGGATAGTGGAGAAACACCAGCTTCTCGTGCTCCCCCGCCGCCTTCAGAGAGCTCTCCAGCCGCCCGATCTCCCGCAGCAGCACCTTTTCGTTGTGGGTCCCCTGGTTGTCCAGCTCGTAAAACCACCCGCGGGTGCCGCACAGGGCCAGCTCCCCGTAGAACTTACAGTTGTTGTGGAGAATTTCCATGGTGGTCAGCTCATGCTCCCGGAAGAACCGCTCCATCTTGGCGGCGGTGTTCTTGTCTGCCCTGCCTCTGACAGGTGGTTTTGTGGGGGAGTGGCTCGCACTGCAGAGTTTTGTTACTTTGGCCGGCA
>ENA-USUK01002560-USUK01002560.1-human-gut-metagenome-genome-assembly--contig:-NODE-2560-length-12030-cov-46.752447_pt1 | contig 12030 bp, 8 predicted proteins | sample MGYA00250062_ERZ773400 | MGnify/ENA primary metagenome ERZ773400 (study PRJEB29103, sample SAMN06111961) | human gut metagenome | biome: human gut; feature: ankylosing spondylitis patient; material... | reverse complement strand
GAGCGTTTCCCGGATCTGAAGGGACTGGCTGCCGATATGCAGGCAGAGGGCATCCATCTGGTTCCCATCATTGATGCCGGTGTCAAGATCGAGGACGGCTACAGCGTTTATGAAGAGGGCGTGGAGAAAAATTACTTCTGCAAAAATGCAGAAGGCGGCGATTTTGTGGGCGCAGTATGGCCGGGTCGGGTACACTTCCCGGATTTCCTCCAGCCGGAGGCAAGAGACTGGTTCGGCAAAAAATATGCCGTTCTGACAGAACAGGGCATTGACGGTTTCTGGAACGACATGAACGAACCGGCAATTTTCTACACCGAAGACCGTCTGGCAGACACTTGTGCCGAGATCGAAAAGCTGACTGCCGGAAACATGGGCATTGACGAATACTTTGCCTTCACCGGAATGGTAGCCGGGCTGAACGGCAACATTGGCGACTATGACAAGTTCTATCATAACGTCAACGGTCAGATGGTCAAGCACAGCGAGGTACACAACCTGTACGGCATGAACATGACACGCTCTGCAAATGAGGCACTGCGTGAGATCTGTCCGGACAAGCGTACCCTGTTCTTCTCCCGTTCTTCCTATGTGGGTGCGCACCGCTACGGCGGCATCTGGCAGGGCGACAACAAGTCCTGGTGGTCGCACATTCTCCAGTCCATGCAGCAGCTGCCGGCGCTGAACATGGCAGGCTTCCTCTTCACCGGCAGCGATACCGGCGGATTCGGCTGTGACACCACAGAAGATCTGATGCTCCGTTCATTAGGGTCCCATCCGGTACAGCCGGAAGTAATCATCCAGTATGTACCGTCACTCTTCTTGAATATGGCAGGTGCTTCATTGTGCCCGGCTGGAGCCATACGCACATACTTACCAGTATGAGTCAGGTAATCATCACTCAATTCTGCAATCTGTAGTGTCAGATTATCTTCTGACGAGTAAATATGATAGGCTTTTCCATCTTCATCCACAAAAAGCTGCATATCACGTGCCATTTGTCCACCTTGCAGGTCACGTTTCACAAACAAGCCTTTGCGAATCGCTTCATACCACATCGGTGTCCACCATTCCTTATATTTTTCCGCATCCAATGTATCCAGCATGGCACGCTGTGTTTCATTCATATCAAAAGGAAGCACTCCCGGATTAATACGTTCCGAACGAATATACTTGAACGGCCCGGTAGGAGAATCTGAGACGGCCACCGCTGAACGGGCCGCTGCATAGCCTTTTCCTTTCAATTCCAAGTGGAACCACATGACAAACTTCTTCGTCTTTTCATTATAGATTACTTTGGGGCGTTCCATTACACATCCCTGTACAATGTCACTGGTAGAATCATTCAATACCACAGGTAACACGGCTCCTTCGTTGTTCCAGTCAGTCAGGTTCTTGGAAGAGTAGCACATAATTCCTACCATGGCACTGCTGGTAGAATCGGATTTATTCTCACCATACCAGTAGTAAGTACCATCGTGATACAATATACCGCCTCCGTGAGCATTTACATGTACTCCCTGATTGTCAGGCCAGATTTCACCACTACGAATTTCTTTGGGAGGTTCGGCTGTACATGCTGCTAGCAAAAGAAAACAAAGCACACCCAAAAGACTAATTGATTTCAGTCTCATACATCAAATTTATTATATCTTTATTACAACAATTACGACTGAGATTCAGGAAGCAATCCGAAATAAGCCCCAGAATCTCAGTCGCAGTTCATTATCCCTTATTTACAAAACTCAATAGTTTCTTAGAACAAATCCCATGTACGGATTTCATCTCTCCAATGATGATCCTTCGGGAAAGGCTTTTCTCCCCAAGCACGCACGCTGGTCCATTCCTGTGGTGCATCAGTCCAGAATGGATGAGAAGCCGGAAGTCCTAAAGGCAAGAATGATAAAGAGGTCATATACAAACTTCCGTTGTTGGTATACCAGTCGGCTACATTCGGCTGACGTCCGGTAAATCCGATAGTCAGGAAACCACCTTCATTGAAATTGTGTCCGCTGGCAAACATACGCTTCATCACCGCTGTCAACGCACAACGAACCTGTGCATTAGTCACCCCTGCAGGCAGTTCCTGATACCATGCCATCAAAGCCAATGGCTGCATAGTAGCCATACGATAAGGAATGGAACGACCGAATACAGGGAAGGTTCCTTCCGGAGAGATGAAACGTTCCAAAATCAGGCTGAATTTCTGCGCACGTTTCAACGCACGGTCATAATATTTTCCGTAGGCAATCCGTGTATATACCTTGGCATCCTTCATGGCCTGAAGGGTTTCCAAATACATCGGATGGAATACGTAACTACTATAATAATCGAACGCAAAAGAAGGACCATCGGCGTACCAGCCATCTCCTGTATACCATTCTTCTACCTTACGAATGGCTGAATTCACACGATATTCATCGAATGAAGCCCCAGCTTTTGCTAAAAAGCTCTCAATGGTAGATGAGAACAACAGCCAGTTAGTATAAGGAGGATCAACCCGACGTAACTGCTGGAATTCTTCCACATAGCGTTTCTTCGTAGTCTCATCCAACGGCAACCAGAGTTGTTCGTATGCACGAAGGAAGCTTTCCGCAATATAAGCAGCATCCACCAACGCCTGTCCATGACCACGCCACAACAGATAGTCCGGACTTTGCGGATCAACTGCATTGGCATAACTCTTCAAAGCCATTTCACGAAGTTCCTTACGCATCTTTCCTTCTTCAGTGTCGTCATCCGGCAAAGTCAACCAAGGAGCAATACCCGCCATCAAACGTCCGAACGTTTCCATATAAGTCACCCGTTTGTCACGGCCATCCCAGTTAGGACTTACTTCTACCAGCATGTTTTTCTGCAATTCGCCTTTTGACATATTACTCAATACCGGATAAGCCATCTGATAAGCCAATTTGCACCAGTAAGCACGGTCGGCACTTTGAGCAGCTTCCAAATAACGCACATACTCACAAGCTGCCAACAAAAAGGCTCCCACTCCAAAATTAGCAGTAGATTTTGCATTAATTACCTGTCCGGGAATTGCTTTTTCACCGATAGGCTGCACATAACCTACCGTTCCATCTTTCTGAAGCGCTTTCTTTGACAAATAGTTCCATGCCTTCTGCACCACTGGCATGTATATATCTTTTTCCAAATACCCATTGTTTATACCCCATAAGAATCCGTATGTAAACAGAGCTGTTCCACTGGTTTCCGGTCCCGGTGCAAATTCCGGATCCATCATACTGCGTGTCCAGTAACCTTCAGGCTGCTGGATAGCTGCGACAGCTTTTGCCATCTTCTGAAATTTATCCACAAAGAATTGATGATGCTTGTATTCTTCCGGCAAGTCCTTCAACACTTTAGCCAGTCCGGCCAATACCCAGGCATCACCTCTGGCCCAGAAATCCTTCTTACCGTTTACCGTCTTGTGTTTCGGATAAATGTATTTTGCATCACGGTAATAAAGATTCTCTTCCTTATCGAACATAATGCTGTCAGAATACTGCAAATAAGCATACAGTTTATCCAGATACAGCATGTTATGAGTCACCTTGTAAAGTTTTGTCATTACCGGCATCGCCATATACAGCGCATCACTCCACCACCAATAGTCATTCTGTGAAGTACTCATCTGATATTCCATGACCTCACGCGCACGTTTGATTTTCTTATCATCCGGAGCTAAATTGTACAAATCGGTATAAGTCTGGAAACAAATCTGGTAGTCACCAAAAAGGACATACTGATCCGACTCTCCGTAAGAATATTTCCATTCCGCATGGTTATCACTCTTCGCCCCCTTCCACTGGTTGTAGTTTGCCCAAGTTTCAGAATAAGCACGATAAGTCTCATTTCCCGTCAGGAAATAGGCTTCCATATTGCCCGTATGATATACGGCATTATCCCAGAATGAACGTACTTCCGGCGAATTTTCTGCCTGCCAATGCTGATTTACCTTATCAATCATTTTCCGAACCTCGGTCGCTTCGGAATCTTTGGCCCCAACCGACATCGGCAATATTCCGACAGCGCAGGCCAATACTAATTTAAATACCTGTTTCATAGTTTTATTTTGAGATTAATTTATTTCCAATACATACACAGGAGTTGCCTCGGAGGCCTTGACTTTTTCCCCGTCTCCCTGATGTGTTTCCTGCACAAATACATGCAGTTTCCGATGTGTTTTCCACAACTCCGTATCATAGCTTGGCTCCCAGGCATCTACAGAGAAATCGGTCAGGTCTTTCACCTGCCATTTACCCGACTTCACATCATCTGTATAAGCCATAGAAACCTTACTGCCACGTTCTGCATCACGGAACACAAAATAAGCCTTTCCTTTATCTACCGCAATACGTGGGCGTGAAATCGGAATCATTTTTGTACCTCCGCCTTTTAAAGAGAATCCCAGCGATCGATTCATAATCTGACGGTTCTGCCATCCTTTCCCGTCGTTCCATACCAGCCGATATTGAGGAACCTCACTGTCTGCATCTCTCCAGTAGGTCACGATATAAGGATGTCCTTCCGCATCGGTACTCATACTCGTCTGGTTAATCAATTCACTATTTTGAGGAATGTGACAAGCATATTCTGCATTATCCTTACAAATAGGCAAGGTATATTTCTCACCTGTCGATTTATACCACGTCTTTCCCTCATCGGGAGAATATGCATAACAAAGGTCATGATTCGTTTCCACCATCCAGGTCTCACGCCATACCCATGACAAATGAATCGCTCCAGCCTTGTCCATATACAGTTGCCAATAGGCATTCCGCTGATTTTCCCCATCAATCAACACATCTTGCACACGTGTCCACTTCCGGCTCCTCAAATCATAACGATTCAATACCAGATTACCTCTTCCAGAAGCTCCTGAACGGTATACAAACAGCAAATCACCATCCGGCATCCGATAAAACTCCGGATAGGTTACATCTTCTTCATCCTTACCGGTCATCGCTTCTTTTTCTCCCAGCGTCAAAGCACCGGGTGCCGTACTCTTGCAATAATTTAAATTGTTACCATGATGGTCAAAAGAAAGATGCAGATAGCCGTCACCATCTACCATCATACTGATGACATTGTGTGCATCGGCCACATTTCCCTTATACTGACTACGCTGTAGTGTCCAGTCAGTAGTTCCCAAAGTACGTTTACCGACAGTTAAATATCCATCGGCATCATAATAAGATATGTATTGCACTTCCCCGTCCGTAACTAGCGAACTATTACGGAATACGGTCGTATTGACGGATGTTGAGCTATAGCCGTCACCCACCTTGACAAGTTGTTGTGCTAAAATTTCACCCCAAATGAGAAAACCAATTAAAAATAGCAAGATGCGCTTCATAGTTTATCTATTAAGTATCCTTTGCAAAAGTAGAATTTTCAGGTAAAAAAAGGTATAAAAATTTCGTCAAGGAGGGATAAAAAACGGGCAAGGAAAGCTGAATGGATAAAATCCTGCCCTTTTTGACCAAATCGTCACATATTTCTATTCAAATGTTTGAGATACGAATGAAAAAACAGTCCGTATTCAAAGCGTCTACTTCAAATACGGACTGTTCGCAAAAAAATGATATTTCTTACAGACAAGCTGGAAGTTCACTTAACTTCATACTATTGGAACCTTTTATCAACACACAACAATGCTGAACAGGATGAGCAGCCAGCATGGCTTCTACCTCCTTCACGTTCTCATAATGTTCAAACGAAGCAGAGAGTCCGGCAAACTCCGGTCCAACCAGAATCACGCGTTCAAACTGACATTCGTTCAGGAAGTCCACTACTTTCTGATGTTCTTCCCGACTTCCTTCACCCAGCTCTTTCATAGCACCCAGTATAGCCACCTTATGCCCGGCTTCCATCTGGCGGAAGTTTACCAATGCAGCCATCATACTGGTAGGATTGGCATTATACGCATCCACAATCAGCGTATTGGATTCCGTCTGAACCAGCTGTGAACGATTGTTCTGAGGCACATAAGAAGAAAGTGCATGACAGATTTGTGTATCTTCCACGCCGAAATAACGACCAATAGCAACCGCTGCCAGTGCATTATCCAAATTATAGGCTCCTATCAGGTGTGTCTTCACCTCGTGTAACGCCCCTCCAGCCGCCCACTCAAAATGCAGGAACGGGGAACAAGAAAGCACTGCTCCACTCACATCCAAACCTGAAGTCTGTCCGTAACGAATACAATTCAGTCCTTCTGCGATTTTATTCAGATGAGGATTCTCATTCTGAATGAAAATAGTAGCATTTCCTTTTTCCCGAAGATAATCATACAACTCTCCCTTGGTGCGGATAACTCCTTCAAAAGAACCGAATCCTTCCAGATGCGCCTTTCCTACATTGGTAATGATACCACAATCGGGCTCAGCAATGTGAACCAGCGTCTTGATTTCACCCGGATGATTGGCTCCCATTTCAATGACAGCTACCTCATGTTCCGGCTTCAGGCGCAACAAGGTCAAGGGCACGCCAATATGGTTATTGAAATTTCCCTGTGTATAGAGCACATTGAATTTTTCTTTCAATACGGCCGCAATCAGTTCCTTCGTTGTGGTTTTCCCGTTGGTACCGGTTACTCCTACCATACGAGTTCCCAACTTACGACGATGGTAATTTGCCAGTTGCTGTAACGTCTGAAGGCAGTTCTCCACCAGCAAGATACGCGGATTCTCCGGTGATGCATATTGTGGTTCGTCCACCACAGCATAACGGCATCCCTGTGCCAGCGACTGTGCCGCAAACGCATTGCCATTAAATGTTTCTCCTTTCAGGGCCAGAAACATAGAACCCTCCGGACAATGACGGCTGTCGGTCGTCAGTCCGTTACACTCCGTAAACCGGCTGTATAGCTCTTCAATATCCATATTCTTATTGTTCTGAGAAGCGCTTTGCCTGCTCTTCAATCAATGCCGCATCTTCAAAATAGTTGATTTTCATGGCACGGCGCACTTCATCCATGGTCTGAGCGGCAGCTTCACGAGCCACTTCACAACCTTTCTTCAACATATCATATACGGCAGGAATGTCTTTTTCAAATTCCTTACGACGTGTACGGATTGGTTCCAACACCTCTTCCATGACAGCTCCCAGGAACTTCTTCACCTTCATATCCCCCAATCCACCGCGAGTGTAATGTGCTTTCAGCTCGTCCAGGTTAGCATATTCCGGCAAATAACGTCCGAAATGTTCTGTCTGACAGAAAGCATCCAGATAAGTGAACACACAGTTACCTTCCAGTTTGCCCGGATCGCTGACTTTGATATGTGTCGGGTCAGTGTACATGCTCTTCACCTTCTTCAATACCTCATCTGCCGAATCAGACAAATAGATACAGTTGCCAAGCGACTTACTCATCTTAGCCTTTCCATCTGTACCCGGCAAACGCAGACATGCCGCATTATCCGGAAGAAGGATTTCCGGTTCTACCAGTGTTTCGCCATAGATATGATTGAAACGGCGTACAATCTCACGTGTCTGTTCAATCATCGGCTCCTGGTCTTCTCCCACCGGAACAGTAGTAGCCTTGAATGCTGCAATATCGGCAGCCTGGCTGATAGGATAGGTAAAGAAACCTACCGGAATACTTGTTTCGAAGTTACGCATCTGGATTTCAGTCTTCACCGTAGGATTACGCTGCAAGCGCGATACGGTTACCAAATCCATAAAATAGAAGCTCAATTCATAGAGTTCCGGAATCTGCGACTGAATAAAGATGGTTGACTTTGCAGGATCAAGTCCGGCAGCCAAGTAGTCCAAAGCCACTTCAATCACGTTCTGACGTACTTTTTCCGGGTTTTCAATATTATCCGTCAAAGCCTGTCCGTCAGCTTCGAACACAAATATCTTATCATATAAACCCGAATTCTGCAATTCCACACGTCGGCGCAATGAACCTACATAGTGGCCGATATGTAATTTTCCGGTCGGACGGTCACCGGTCAAGATAATCTTTTCCTTTTTCATAATATAAGCTATTGTTCATTTTTAAATTGCAGCAAAGATAGCGAAAGGTGAGTGGAGAGACAAGCGAAAAACATAGTTTTTCAGATAGTCTATTCCGAACCGCATCTATCTTATGAAAAGATAGCGAAAGGTGAGCGAAGCTCCAAGCCAAAAGCTTGCTTTTGAGTGAAAGAGCTTTCGAACCGCATCCTATCTTCTCTAAAGATATATAAATCCTTTGTTTTCTTCAAAATAAATCGTTTCTTTGCAAGAGGTCTCCGCAGACAACCATCTGCCTGACAGGGACTACCTTTAACGATACCACAACAAATTATCTATAACCATGAAGAAAGAACTCAAAAAAGTCCTGGTTCTCGGATCAGGCGCACTGAAAATCGGGCAAGCCGGAGAATTCGACTACTCAGGTTCACAAGCACTGAAAGCCTTACGCGAAGAAGGCATCCGCTCGGTACTTATCAACCCTAATATTGCTACTATTCAGACTTCGGAAGGAATTGCCGACCAAGTATATTTCCTGCCCGTTACACCTTATTTCGTAACTGAAATTATTAAGAAAGAACACCCGAACGGCATTCTGCTGGCCTTTGGAGGACAAACGGCCCTAAACTGCGGTACGGAACTTTACCAGAAAGGTATATTGAAAGAATACGGTGTGGAAGTGTTAGGAACTTCCGTAGACGCCATTATGTATACAGAAGACCGCGACCTCTTTGTCAAGAAGTTGAACGAGAAATCTCTGAAAACTCCGGTCAGCCGTGCGGTAGAAAACATGAAAGACGCACTGGAAGCAGCACGTACCATCGGCTATCCGGTGATGATCCGTTCGGCTTACGCATTAGGAGGATTGGGAAGTGGTATCTGCCCTGATGAAGAAAAATTCATCGAACTGGCTGAAAGTGCCTTTACCTTCTCTCCACAGATTCTGGTGGAAGAATCACTGAAAGGCTGGAAAGAAATTGAATTCGAAGTGATTCGCGATGCCAACGACCACTGTTTCACCGTGGCCAGCATGGAAAACTTCGACCCGCTGGGCATTCATACCGGTGAATCTATCGTTGTGGCTCCTACCTGCTCACTAAGCGAAGAACAGGTAACCATGTTGCAGGATTTGTCTAAACAATGTATCCGCCATTTGAACATTGTGGGTGAATGTAACATTCAGTATGCCTTCAATGCCGAAACCAACGATTACCGCATCATCGAGGTAAACGCCCGCCTGAGCCGTTCTTCTGCACTGGCTTCCAAAGCAACCGGTTATCCGTTGGCTTTCGTTGCTGCCAAGATTGCCTTGGGCTATACTTTGGATGAAATCGGAGAAATGGGTACACCGAACTCTGCTTACGTAGCTCCGCAACTGGATTACCTGATTTGTAAGATTCCACGTTGGGACCTCAACAAGTTTGCCGGAGTTTCTCACCGCATCGGTTCAAGCATGAAGTCAGTGGGTGAAATCATGTCTATCGGACGCACATTTGAAGAAATCATCCAGAAAGGTCTTCGTATGATTGGACAGGGTATGCACGGATTTGTAGGCAATGACCACACCCGTTTCACCAACCTGGATGATGAACTGGCCAATCCGACTGACTTACGTATCTTTGCCATTGCACAAGCATTGGAAGAAGGTTACTCTATCGAACGCATCTATGAACTGACCAAAATTGACCCGTGGTTTATCGGCAAACTGAAAAATATCGTAGACTACAAGCATAAACTGTCAACCTACAACTCGCTTGAAGAACTTCCGGCAGAGGTACTTCGTGAAGCAAAAGTGATGGGATTCTCTGACTTCCAGATTGCCCGCTTCGTACTGAAGCCTCAGCAGGGTAGCATGGAAAAGGAAAATCTGGCCGTTCGTTCTTACCGTAAGAAATTAGGTATCCTTCCGGCCGTGAAACGCATCAATACCGTAGCTTCCGAACATCCGGAACTGACTAACTACTTGTACATGACGTATGCCGTAGAAGGATACGATGTGAATTATTACAAGAATGAAAAGTCAGTCATCGTGCTGGGTTCAGGAGCTTACCGGATCGGTTCATCTGTGGAATTTGACTGGTGCTCGGTAAATGCCATCCAGACAGCCCGCAAGTTAGGCTACAAGTCTATTATGATTAACTACAACCCGGAAACGGTTTCTACTGACTACGACGTGTGCGACCGCCTGTACTTCGACGAATTGTCATTCGAACGCGTACTCGACGTCATCGATCTGGAACAACCGCGCGGCGTCATCGTTTCTGTAGGTGGTCAGATTCCGAACAACCTGGCCATGAAACTCTATCGCCAGTCGGTTCCGGTATTGGGTACCTCTCCTATTTCTATTGACCGTGCTGAAAACCGCAACAAGTTCTCGGCTATGCTTGACCAGTTGGGCATCGACCAGCCGGCTTGGCAGGAACTGACCAGCCTGGGCGATGTGAAAGACTTTGTCAAGAAAGTGGGTTATCCGGTATTGGTTCGTCCGTCATACGTACTGAGTGGTGCAGCCATGAACGTATGCTACGATCAGGAAGAACTGGAACGCTTCCTGCAAATGGCCAGCGAGGTATCAAAAGAATATCCGGTAGTTGTATCACAATTCATGCAAGAAACCAAGGAAATAGAATTCGATGCTGTGGCACAGAACGGTGAAATCGTAGAATATGCTATTTCAGAACACATCGAATTTGCCGGTGTACACTCTGGTGATGCGACACTTGTCTTCCCGGCACAGCACATCTATTTTGCTACTGCCCGCCAGATTAAGAAAATCAGCCGCAAGATTGCCAAAGAACTCAATATCTCCGGTCCGTTCAACATCCAGTTCCTGGCTAAGAACAACGATGTGAAGGTAATCGAATGTAACCTGCGTGCTTCACGTAGCTTCCCGTTTGTATCAAAAGTATTGAAGCGCAACTTTATCGAAACGGCTACCCGCATCATGCTGGATGCTCCTTACGTACGTCCTGACAAGCTGGCGTTCGACATTGACTGGATTGGGGTAAAAGCTTCTCAGTTCTCATTCGCCCGTCTGCAGAATGCCGACCCGGTACTGGGAGTAGACATGTCATCTACCGGTGAAGTAGGTTGCTTGGGAGACGACTTCGATGAAGCATTGCTGAATGCCTTGATTGCAACCGGCTACAAGATTCCGAAACAGTCCGTTCTGTTCTCTTCCGGTGCTACCAAGTCGAAAGTCGATTTGCTGGATGCCAGCCAGATGCTTCACCAGAAAGGATACAACATCTATGCTACAGCTGGTACGGCTGCCTTCCTGAACTCTCACGGCATTACCACTACTTTACTTCCGAATCTTCCTCAAGCTGCTTGACATAGGCCTGAAGTTCTTCGTCTTCCTCCACATTGCTGTAACGGATATAACGACTGCCATCCTCATCCTTCGGTGTCACATACAGACAATGGGTTAATGCCTAATGAGATTGCTAAGAGTGCGCATGTAAGTACTGCAAGAGTAGCAGCTTTTCTTAAAGCGGTTGAGAAGAAAGGCTATATTCAAAGAATTAGCCTTGAAGGGGACAGAAGAAAGGTGAATATTGTATTAACAGACATAGGCTGGGATGCAGTAAAGGGTAGAAGAGAGAGAATGCTTAAAGGCGTAGTGGCTTATTTGGAAAGACTTGGAGAGGAGGACACTGAAAATCTTTTAAGAATATTAGAAAAAACTCGAACTATAATGAAGGAAAATAATGATATGAAAGGAAAACAGTAATGAAACATATTTTTGAAAATTTAAAGAAATACTGGTACTTTGTAATTTTAATATTGGCATTACTTGTTGTTCAGGCGTATTGTGACTTATCATTGCCGGACTATACATCTAACATTATTGATGTCGGTATTGTTAATGGCGGTGTTGAACATCAGATGCCTGAGTTTATAACAGAGAACAGTTACAATAGTTTGAAGCTGTTTTTGAATGAACAGGAGACAAAAGACTGGGATAATGCTTATGAGTTTATCAAGTCTGCTTCCATATCCATCTCCAGTGCAGCGAGGAACATGATGTAATAGAGTCCCACCTTTCCGAAGAGCTCAAACGAAGAG
>ENA-USUK01002554-USUK01002554.1-human-gut-metagenome-genome-assembly--contig:-NODE-2554-length-12036-cov-4.031106_pt1 | contig 12036 bp, 9 predicted proteins | sample MGYA00250062_ERZ773400 | MGnify/ENA primary metagenome ERZ773400 (study PRJEB29103, sample SAMN06111961) | human gut metagenome | biome: human gut; feature: ankylosing spondylitis patient; material... | reverse complement strand
ATGAGAGCAAAGCCCTCGATCGGGGCTTGACACGCATCCGAAGCTGCGATATGCTGGTCACAAGAAGCCGCTGCATAATTGCCCTCTGCGACGCCGCAGATGTGATAGGAATTGCGACTATGCTCCTGGTTCTTCTTGATGCAGAGCTGCACCAGCAGGGTTTTAAGGGCCTTGAGCAGCCGCAGACCGGCGCAGACGGTGGAGCGTGCTGCGCCGGTTTTCTTTTGCAGCGCAGAGATGCTGGGGAACGCACGGGAGCTGTTCCCGGCGCAGACAATGATGGCGCACAGCACGATAAGGGCAGAATCGGTCAGCTCCTGTTCCAGCACGGCACGATCCAGGATGGTATAGCCCTTCTTCAGCAGGGCCAGATCGACGGTGTAGGTGTTCTTGCCGTACACGGTGCGTCCCAGCTTGCCGCTATGGTACTTGGTGTGCTTGACAGTAAGATATCCCGCCTCGGACAACTCCCGGACGGCCTTGACAGCGGTGGCCACGCTGCAGCCTGCCAGGGCGGCAATGGCCTCATAGCTTTTGCGGCAACCGCCCAGGGCGTTGCAGTAAGCAAAGAAGATCATGCCCACTCTCCGGGTGGCAAAGCTGAGGGTGGTGTCAAAGATGAGGGCGTTGGGTACCTTGAAATAGCTTCTACGCTTTCTCATAGGGGAAATCTCCTTCTGAAGATGAGCAGCGGCAGCCGTTCGGCTGCCGCTGCTGTTTTGTTTATTTACCGATTGGATAGAGCGGATTAGTAAGTCCAGTCCTCAGCCTTTCGGGCGAAAGGGGAGCGCACCTGTTCTACGGGGTCAAGCTTGGCCATGGCGCTCCTTAGGCCGGGGTCGTCCTGTGTGCGGGAGAGGATATCGGCAGCCATGCGGGTCAGACCGTGGTCAAAGCCATCGTCCCAGGCTGCTACGATCTGCGCCTCCTGCGGCGTCAGATCACCCCGCCACGTCTCCGTCTCCGGGTCGTTGGTCTCATGCTCCCAGCTCTCCTTCAGCTCCCGGATGCGTACCAGTGACTCGTTCCAGTCCTTTCCGATGGGCGCCGCCTCACGGGATATCTCATACTGACCCTCCAGCAGAGTGCGGATGCTCTCGGCACACTGCTCACCGGCCCGGTCGCCATCGGTGCAGAGGTTGATCTGGCTGACGTCCGGGCGGTGCTGGAGGAAGGCCAGCAGCGCACGGGGCGATACACCGCCCAATGCAATATAGTTCTCCGTGCGCTGGTCTGCCGGACGCATGGAGAGATAGGACAGCAGATCGATCTCGCTCTCAAAGACATTGCAGCGGGGGCAGTCTGGGTTCTCCATGCGGAAGCGGTACTCCTTCTGGGAGCCTCGGACGTCGAAGCGCTGCACCTGCTGCGTGGGGTCGCAGCTGCGGGCGAAGTTGCTGGCCACTACGCCGTCAAAGTCCGTGCCGACGAATACAACGTTTTTGTATTTGTCGCTCTGGTAGATCCGGCCCTGCCGCATTAGCTCGTCTACCAGCTCCTCGTCCAGCCCCCGATCCCGGACGAGATAGTTATAGGCGTCCAGATTCGTCTTGGCTCGTGGCAGCGGGTGAAGCTCCTCATGTCCCGCAGGCGGCTGCCACACCGGGGCCGTGTAGGTGACGTCCCTGTGGATGGCCTCCAGCACCGTCCGTGCAGCCTCCTGAAAGCCCATGCCATGGACATTGACGAAGTAGTCGATGGGGCTTTTGCTGCCCTCCGCCCGTGAAAACCAGTAGTAGCCCTTGCCGGGCGTTACTACCAGACTGTCATGCTCCACAGAGCGCCACTGTCCGTCCTTCTGGAACAGCGGCTCCCCGGTGCGCTGGAGGATGTCAAACACATCCTGGCTGCGGGCCAGCTCGATCATGTCGGCGGGAATGTACTTGCTCTCCCGGCGCTTCGGCTGCCGGACGGTGGTATCAGCGGGGAAGAAGGCTGCATGGGTAAAGACGGATCTGTCCTGCACATTCCGTGTATCGCAGCCGTAGAATTTGCAGTCTTTGAACTGCGAAAGCCTTGCCTCGCTTTCCGAGACGGTGACATTGCGGAAGGTGCAGCCAACAAAGCGGAGGTCTACGGGATCTTTGGCGTAGAAATCGAATTTTTCCTGATCGATGTTCTCCGCCTCAATGTGCCGGATCTGCCGCTTTTCTTCGGTGACGTTCCGTTCCTGCTGGAACTCGCCCTTTTCCATCAGGTAGTTGGCAATGCCGCTGGCGTCCTTGATGGCGTCAAACAGCTCCTGCGGATCCTTCTCCAGCACCTTGATCCAGCTCTGGATATAGGCTTTGTGCAGGTCGAAATGTTCGTCCAGAGCCTTTTGGGACATCTCCAGCCCCAGCTCCTGGGAAACGAAGGCGCTGGCAATCTCCGCCCGCAGTTCCTCCCGTGCGTAGTCCTCACTGCCGAAATGATTCTCGATGTGGCGGTTCAGCCGGTCAGGATGGCCGGTGGCGTGGCCGCACTCATGAAGGAAGGTGGAGATGTAGCTGTACGGATCGTCGAAGCTGGCCTCCGGAGGCAGCGTCACCATATCGGCTGAGGGGGAGTAGTAGGCACGGGTGCCTTCCTCCCGATAGGCCAGCTGCATATTCTCCAGCAGGGTGTCCCGCTGCTGGCGGAGTTGACCAATGTCTGTCCGGGGGCGCTGGGGCAGAGGCGGGACACCTTCCATCTGAGCGGCGTTAAAGACGAGAGCGGTACGGCTGCGAAGCTGGAGCTTGTCGGCTGCATCGGGATCATCCCGTTTCAAGCGCTCCACCTCGTTCCAGTTCATCCATCTTTTCCGCTCCATGTCGTACATGGCCCAGTATTCGACCTTGGTGGCGTGTTCTCCCTTGCGGATCTTCCAGCCCTTATCTTTGGCCTGCTGGAAGGTACACCAGCGGGGATCCTTGTAGCCCCGCTCATCGGCAAGCATAGAGAGCCGCAGCGTGTTGATGCCCTTATAGCGTCTGCCGGTAGCGGCGTTGTAGGGACGCCCCTGCGCCCAGCAGGCCCGCCACGGGAGCTGCTCCTCCTTCAGCGCAGCCAGGAACGCCTGTGCCAGCTCCTCACGCACCTTATTCACTGCTGCCATTGCTCGTCACCTCCTTCCCGTCCAGCGTGTAGCTGGGGCCGTCTATCAGCGCACCCAGCGCCTCCAGCTCCTCCATTTCCTCCGGATCGGACAGCTCGATGCCGTCCAGGATGCTCCATTTCTTCTTTTCGTTGCTCATAGGGATACTCCTTTCCATGTCAAATAAAAAAGAGACGGCAGGAGCCGTCTCTTGGTGGATGGGTATGAAATTGTTACCCCTTGAAATAGAAATTCTTTCTGAGTTTCAGGTAGCCGGTGCGGTGTATGACCACCAACTGTTCCCCCAGACTTTTCCATGTGTTGGGATGGATGGCGTAGCCCTCCTGCAGGCTGGTGGAGGTGCTGTCCGTCCTGCTGCCTGTGGTGGTGCTGATCTTCCGGTGATCCTCTTTTCCAACCAGGTCGGAGAAGTATGTCCTGGTCTCCGGATCGTTGCCGGAGAGCACCACGGTATAGGTGCAGTTGTCCAGGATCACCTTCCGCTCGTCCCGGCTGTATTCCAGATCAATGTCCGCCAGAGACTGGGTGAGGATGCAGATGTTGGCACCGTTTTTGCGGAACTTCCGCATGGGGCCGAGGATCTCCAGATGCCGCAGGCTGGCGAACTCATCCAGCGCCAGCAGGATCCGCTTGTCCCGGCTGCGGTCATAGGGCCGCTGGCCGATGTAGTCCAGCATCTGCGTTACCACGATGTTGCAAAACAGACTGTAAAACTCCTGCTTTTTGTCCGGCACCACCAGAAAGATGTGGGACGACTCCAGATCAGAGGGGGCCAGATACGGCTCGTCTGCACTGGATGGGCGGCGCAGAACACGCTCTACCTTGCTGTAATCGGCAAAGAGCTTGATGTTTTCATCCAGTGTGGACTTGGCCCCGGCGATGTTCTTTTCATTCTCCTGCGCCAGCGTCTGGATATAGCCCACAGCCCGCTGGTTTTTCTGTGCGGCGATCAGCTGAAACAGCTCCATGGGGCCGTTGGTAAAGACCACCTTCATAATTTCGCAGAAATCAAGGCCCTTGTCGTAAAACGCCACCAGAGATGCCAGCAGGATCTTCCGGGCCGTCTCCGTGAAGTAGCGCTCGGCACTGGTTGCCTTCGGCGGCAAGGGCAGAATAGAGAAAGTGAGCTGCTCCAGCAGCGCCCGCCGTTCGTCCGGATCGGACGCACGGTCTATCTCATCAAAGACATTGTAGATGACGGAATGCTCTGGATCGTCCGGCGCAAGGAGGACCTTCTTCTCTCCGGGGACATTTTTTGAGATGTCCCCGGAGATGTCGATGCAGAAGAAGGGGCCTTGCCAGACCCGGAGCGATGGGATCAGCAGGGCAGAGGTTTTCCCTTGCCCGCTGCCGCCGAAGATGGCGATGTGTCCCTCACCGTCACAGGGCAGATAGACCTTCTTCCCGCCCAGCAGTCCGAAGGTAAAGCCATTGGGCGCCTTATCTGCCGCCAGCCCGCTGCCCTTCAGTGTCTGCTGTACCCGCAGCTTCTGCTGCCGGTCGCTGCGGCCACGGTCACGCAGCAGCAGCCGCACCACAAGCGTCGCCACCAGCACCAGCGCCAGAATAGCCGCCAGCCGCCAGAGCAGGGCATCTATGTTTTCAAAAAAATCCATGCTAACCTCCTATTCCCAGCATACTGCATATCTCCTGCCAGAGCTGCTGCAGATTTTGCAGCAGCAGCTCCCGTGTGTTGTCATAGAGCAGGGCCAGCATGGCTATGGCCATCAGCGCAATGGAGACGGCGCCAAACAGCACACGGATGACGGTACCCAGCGCCTCCAGCAGCACCTGTGGCGTTCCCTTCTTTCGGACGATGACCGTGTGTTCCCGCTCCTCCTCCCGCTGCTTGGCGTCATACAGCTGCCCTACAAAGGAGGTAAGCGTCCGGGTATCCTCCGCCACCTCGTCCTCAGCCGCACGGATGTCCTCCCGGTCTCCGTTGGCTGCGTAGTAGCCGGTGAGGATCTTCTCCAGCTGGTCTTTCTGCTCTCCCGGCGACAGGGCCACATTGATGATATTTTTGATCTGCACGGCCAGCGCTGCCTTGACGATCTCATTTTTCGGGTTGTCGGTAGGCACCAGCAGGATGGGCGCTGCATGGTTGGTGCGCCAGATCCGCTTGATGACGCCTATCAATTCCTCGCCGTCGTTATAATAGGCGTCGGTATCATAGATGATGGCATCGGTGCCCTGGGCCGCCAGCAGGATGTCGTTTTCCTGCCTGCGGATATCCGGCGCTGCTGGGAGAAAGGTGACCTCCTGATGCAGACGCTGCTCCAGCGCCTCTCTCAGATGTCCCAGCTTGACCGAATCGCCCACACAGAGGATCATGCGCCGTCACCGCCTTCCTGCATCCGGGCCAGCAGCTGCTCCTCCTGCTCCAGCTGCGCCTGAAGGGCCTGCTTGCGCAGCATCATGTCCTCCAGCTCATTTTGTAGCCGTCCTTGCTTTTCCGCCATGGTGCGGAGGTTGGCGTCTATCTCCTCCTGCTGCTGGGGCGTCTTATCGGCCTTGGAGGCTTGCAGGGCCTCCAGCTTTTCATAGGCCAGGCGGAGGTCTGCGTTCTTCTCCTCCGTCTGCTGCTCCAGTTGCTGTAAGGCCAGACGGTGACCGGCAGCCTTACCCTCCACGGCGTGGATGCGGTACGCTGCGTCGGAGCGCTCCTCCAGCCGCTCCACATGGGCCATGGTGCGGTCGTCCATGTAGATGGATCTGCTGGCGCTGCCTGCCTTGACGGTCATGGCCACCTGCGCAAAGCGGCTGGAGACACCGGAGACCCGCACCACCAGCAGGTCGCCCAGATCCCGGTAAATCTTATAGCGGTAGTGGCTGTCGCCGCAGCGGAAACGGAAGGTATATCCCGGCTCTCGATTTAGAGACAGATCCTTCACCTCGAAGATGATCTCGAAGGCCCTGTCCTTCTCCGCCCAATCCCAGGAGGTGATGGTCAGGGTATATTCGCCCAGCTCCAGCTCTGTGCCGATGGGTGCGATCTCTACATCCTTGTAATGCTTCGGCATAAAAATACCGGTTGAAAAGAAAAGCAGATTGCCCAGCAGGAAGATGATGCAGAAGATCTGCAGGCCACGGACACCCCGTGGCCGTTTTTGCAGCTTCTGCCGCATGGAATCAAGCATCGTCCACCTCCTGCTCCGCATAGGGCCGGTATACGGCCCGGTCTGCCCGCAGCAGCACCACAATGGATTCCCAGTTGGCCCGGCCCTTGTTATAGCGGGAGGGCAGCACCAGATAGACGGCGCAGCACAGGGAGAAGATCATGTAGGGTACAAAAAACAGGCTGTAAATAAAGTCCTTGAGCATATAGGCAAACATCAGGTAGCCTACGATAAAATAGAGGCTGCTGAGGTTGATATGCCGGGATACTCTGGTTTTGGACTCGATTTGCGTGGTGACATTATCTGCCATGCCGCTTGTCCTCCTTTCCGTTTTTCGGTTTCCGATCCGGCTTGGGGCCGTTGTAGGCATGATACGCCTTCTCCAGCTCCAGCGCCTTCTCGTAGTTTTTCACCTGATAGAGATCTGCGCCCACAGGCGGCTGGATGGCCCGGTGCTTCCGGCCACGCACAATGGCCGTCACCTGACGGTTAAAATCCTTGCGTTCCTCGGCGGACGACTCCGGGCCGGGCGTCAGGCGCTTCACGGCCTCCGAGAAGGCCGGATTCGATACTCGTTTTTTAACTTCGGGAACTGAGTTCCCGAAGTTGGAGCCGCTAGATGTCCCCGCTGTCCCTGCATCCATGAAGTCCGTGGGGAAGGGCTGCGGCTTTGCCGGGGCCGCCTCCGTCGCTGCGGCAGCTTCGGCCCCGGCAGCGGGCGGCTCTGTCGCCTTCGGCCGGGCAGATCGGGTCTGCTCCTGCTGCTCCTGCTGCCGGGACGGCTGCTCTTGCTGTCGGGTATCCTCGTCCTCACGGTGGAAGCGCTGGTGGATGCCCTTGCCGAACTGCTCGCCGGTGGAGCCTTTGGACTGACGCTGGCGGAGGGTGGTGCCGGTGGCCGCTGCCATGGCGGTGTTCTTCACGCCACGCACCGCCTTGCCGCCCAGTCTGGCAGCGGTACGGCCTGCGGCCTTACCGGCTCCAAAGAGGGCCATGGCCCGGCCCACAGAGGAGGAAAGCCCTGCATCCATGCCAAGGATACGCTCCACCAGATTCGGGCCGTCTATGACGGCGTAGGCGATGAGCAGGCAGACGATGCCCTTTCCAATGCCGGTGATGCCGAAGGAGGTGACGAGGCCTACCATGATCTCATAGAGCTTTACGCTGAGGACGCACACGCACATGGTAAGATAAGTGTCACGGACAAAGAGCAGCGTGTTCTTCAGCTTTTCGCCGCCTCCGATATCGGCGGCAAAGAGGAAGGCCAGAAGTCGGGACACCACCAGTTCATAGGCGATGCGCACATTTTTATAGCACAGCGCCAAAAACAGCAGTGATAGGGACAGCAGCTGCAGCAGGCAGCTCCAGAAATCGAAGGAATAGCGGTAGAAAAACTGATTGCCGATGTTGGCACTGGTGAGGCCATCATAGTTTTTCCGGGCCACATCGCCGTCTGCCGTGTGGGCCAGACGGTACTTTACCCGGTTATTAAACGCTGTAGACCAGCCGTACAGGTTCTTGCCGTTTTTGGCCGTGTGCCAATCCAGCGTCTCGCAGAGGTCGATGCTGTCCATATCGTCCTGACTGGCGATCCCGACACCGTAGATGACGCCCTGTCCCGCCTTGTAGTTCAGGGCGTTGATATCACCCCGCTTGTCGATGCGGATCAGGTCAATAAGGTTACTTTCCACCAGCTCATAGGATTGGTTCACCTCCTCGCCGCCCAGGATGCCGTCCCGGAAGGCGATCACCAGATCGTTGGCGGTGGAGAATAGCCATGCAGAGGCGCTGACGGCCACGATGCCCAGCAGGATATTCCTCAGAAGGGGCGGGCGCTTCTCGTGCTGTACCAGCAGCATGATGCCCAGCCCGGCGCAGCAGAGGACGGTCAGGGCCAGCAGCACGGGTCGCAGGGTATCCAGCAGATCATTGATCTGCGGGTAATTGGTGATGTCAATCAGGCCGAAGGTCTTGGTATACAGCGTTTCTGCGACGTTTGCCACCTTGCAGACAAGGCCGGTGATGCTCCAGCTGACGCTGCGCAGTGCGTTTCCAACGATGTTATTATTCTCCAGCAGGGCGGCATTGTCCCGGTACCACTGGAGGTCGTCGGCGTCGGAATTGTCGTCGGACTCTCCCTTGTGATAGGGATCGTCCGCAGTGGGGGTCGTGGTGTTGTTTTCGCTGCCGGTCTCCGCTGCCAGAGCCGTCGTGCATGGCAGCAGACACAAAAGCGCCAGCAGCAGGCATATCACCATCTTCTTCACGGTTCGATCCTCCTTTTATCTTTTAGACCAGCCGCCGTAGCCGTAGATGCTGATCCACACGTCGATGGATTGCAGGTACGGCACCTGACTGCCTGCCACATAGCCGTCGCCTACATAGATGGCGACATGACCGGCATAGTGACCGCAGGAGGCGCAGAAGGCGCCGGAACGGTGGTCGTTTTCGTATACCTTCCCGGTGCCGGGGATGACACCGGAGAAGATCAGGGCGCCCTTGGGGATAGGGCCGTCCCGGTTGGCCATGGCTGCGCCGTGGCTGTAAGCGCAGCAGAAGCCCTCGTAGGGGAGACCGGCGTAGGTGTACACGACCTTACACCACAGCTCACAGTACCCGGCATAGCCGTTTTCAAAAGCTCCGTGCTGATTGCTCCAGCGCCGGGTCTCCGGGATGACACAGCCTGAAAAGTCCGTGTCGGTATCATCCACACCCACATAGGTGGCTTTGATGGGGGTGCGGCTCTCCGATGCGGACGCCTGACGGCCACCGAAAGCTGCCGTCACGTCATCGGCAAAGCTGCCTGCCGCCGTGGCGACCAGCAGCAGGAAAAACACCAGAAAGCTGCTGCTGCCCAGCAGCAGCCACAGTTTCCATTTCCGCATTACCGGCCTCCTGAAAAGAGCGTCGCCTCGTAGTCTCTGCTGAGCCAGACACGGAATTGCAGCGCTCCGGCTCCGGCAATGGAGAGAACATTTTCGCCCTGCTCCAGAAAGGGGATGCTCTCCACCTGCGAGAAGGTCATGCCCTCTCCGAAGATCCTGCGGATATGCTCCTTGGCGCTGCTGTCCTGCTTGAACATGAATTTGTACTGGCACAGCTCAAAGAGGATGCGGATATTATCCGCACCGGAAAAGTCGCCCTCCGGCATATAGTCCCGGACGCTCTGGGAGGCCAGCACGATCCCGGCAAAATACTTCCGGGCCTCCCGCAGATACCGGGTCACCATGTCCAGGATCAGGGGCATGGAGGTATTCACCCAGCGGTGGCTCTCGTCGATGAGGATCAGGAACTTTGTGATGTCCTCGATAGCGTATGCGCCGCTCTCCCATTTCTCCTTCTCAGGGCCGCCCACGGCAATGGCGTTGTCCCAGCACAGGGACACCAGATTCTGCATCTGGGCCGTAAACACATTGCCCAGCTCCTTGATGGTGGAGATGTCAAAGGTGACGATCTTCTCACCGGTGATGTCGGATATGGTGGTGTGTCCGTCAAAGAGCCTGCCATAGTTGCTGCAGAGATTCTCCACGGCACCCAGCAGGATCTGCAGGTTCCGGGCCTGCTCCACATGGATGGCCGTCTCCACCTCCGTCTCGGCTGCCTTGTCCTGCTGCGCCACAAAGGTGATGTAGCCCTGTAAAAACTCCCGGAACTGAGAGAGGGTGGGGTAGTCCGTTGCGGCCCGGCCTGTGACGGAGCTGCCGTCTGCGGGTACCAGATCAAAGCCTGCGTAAAACTCCCGCAGGTAGTTGGCCAGCTCCTGCAGGAGCTGGTCTGACATGGACGGATTGATGCAGCGGAAGAACGCCTGCAGCTTGGAGATATGCCTGGCATAGGAGGCGTAGTCGTCCTCACCGGAGCGCAGGATCTCCAGCGGGTTCAGCATCCCATCTGAGCCGGAGCAGCGGATGATCTTGCCGCCGAACTCCAGCGTAAGGGCGGAAAACTCTCCGGACACGTCAAAGCAGCGGATATAATTCCCGATGCTGGCGTTCTGCTTGAATAGCTTCTTCAGCAGCGTAGACTTGCCGCTGCCCATATCGCCGCAGACGGCGGCGTTATAGTGCTTCCTCTTGACCGTTTTGGAAAAGAGATCGAATACCACGGCACCGCCCATGTCCGTAAAGCCCAGCAGCGCTCCCTGCTCATCCAGCAGGTCACTGTAATCAAAAGGATATCCCTCCGCCAGCTGCCGGGCCGTAAGGGACAGGCCCTTCATGGTCACGGGCTTGGCGTGTGTGACGGCGAACGGCTCGTAAAGAGACTGCCATTCCGTTTTCTGTTCCCCCAACAGGACGGTGTTCTTATAGCCGGAGGCGTCCAGATTGTCCTGCAGCTCCTTCGTCTTTTCCTCCAGCTCCGCCAGCATCTGGGCCTGCAGGAAGATCCGGAAGTCGCAGATCTTCATCACCTCGCCCATGCGTTCCAGCTCGTCATAGAGCTGCTGCAGCTCCGCCTGCCGCTTCTGGGCGTCATAGAGTGCGTTGTAGTCCTTGGCGTCGTAGGCTCTGGCGCCCTCCTCACCGATGGAGCGGTTGATGCTGCGCTTCACGGCGGCCATGTCCTCCGTGGCCACATCGAAGGAACAGATGCAGCCGCTGACGGTGAAGATCCTCGTCAGCCAGTGCCTGTCCAGTGTGTTGGGCAGGCCGTAGATATGCAGGCAGCGGCAGTAGCCGTCTCCCATACGGGTATAGGACGGATCTGCAAAGGTGATCCCGCCGTGTGGCTGGATCTGCTGAAAGAGCCGTGCGTCCACGGCCTGAGCTTTGGTCGTTTTCTTGCTCATCCTTCCTCCTCCATAAAGCGTCTGCACGCTCCACAGCCAGGGCATAATCCGGCACGTCCTTGGTGACGGTAGAACCTGCGGCGGTATATGCACCCTTACCCAGTTCCACCGGAGCAATCAGATTGGTGTTGCAGCCGATAAAGCAGTTGTCGCCGATGACACAGCGCTGCTTTTTCAGACCGTCATAGTTTACTGTAACGGTACCGCAGCCGAAGTTTACCTTCTTGCCCACATCGCTGTCGCCCACATAGGTGAGGTGTGCGATGGCGGTCTGCTCGCCTACGGTGGAGTTCTTGACCTCTACGAAGTCACCGATCTTGACGCCGTTCTTGAGGTGCGAGTTCGGACGGATATGAACGAACGGACCAGCCTTGACCGCATCTTCGATCTCCGACTCAAACGCCTGGACATAGTTCAGTGTGACATGGTCGCCGATCTTGCAGTCCTCGATGAGGCAGTTCGGGCCAATGGTACACTTTGCGCCGATCTTGGTTTTTCCTCTTAAAATAGTACCCGGCAGAATGGTAGTCTCTGCGCCGATCTCCACATCATTTCCGATGATGATGCCGTCGGTGCTGACGAAGTTTACGCCGTTTTCCATGTGCTTATCCAGCACACGCTCCTGTGCCACTTTGTTCAGATGCAGCAGGTCTTTTCTGGTGTTTGCGCCCAGGATCACATCCGGGTTCTCGCTGCGGTATGCGCTTGCCTTCCAGCCACGCTCCAGCGCCAGACCAACGGTGTCGGTCAGATAGTATTCGCCCTGCGCATTGGACTGGGACAGACCGCCCAGCAGTTCCAGCAGTGCCTTGGTTTTGAACCAGTATGCGCCGGAATTTACCTCGTGGATCTCACGCTGTGCCTCGGTGGCATCCTTTTCCTCTACGATAGCCGCAATGCCGGTCTCCGTGCGGAGGATTCTGCCGTAGCCCTTGGGCTGTTCCAGATTTGCTGTGATAACTGTGACAGCGTATACGAACCCATCAGCGTGACATACCCTGTCTTACGAAGACTATCATTGCTGATAGCCATTTTCAAAATAGGACTGT
>ENA-USUK01002553-USUK01002553.1-human-gut-metagenome-genome-assembly--contig:-NODE-2553-length-12042-cov-10.708901_pt1 | contig 12042 bp, 7 predicted proteins | sample MGYA00250062_ERZ773400 | MGnify/ENA primary metagenome ERZ773400 (study PRJEB29103, sample SAMN06111961) | human gut metagenome | biome: human gut; feature: ankylosing spondylitis patient; material... | reverse complement strand
CCGTCCTTGGTAAAGCTGGCCTCCACGGTGACCTTGCTGTCCGCCATGTGGAAGGTGTAGGTGGTCTCGGACCGCTTGGTGACCTTCAGGTCCTTGTTCTTGGCGTCGGTGACAGTCAGCTCGTCCAGCTCATAGCCCGCATCGGGCTTCACGGTGACGGTGATGCGGGTGCCGGCAGAGGCCTCGTCCACGCTGGGAGCGCCTGCTCCCGCCTGCACCTCGACATCGATCGTGGGCGCAACACCCTGCGTGTAGTTCTTGGTCAAATCAATGCTGACGCCTTCCGCCAGCTTAAAGGTCTCGTCCGTAGCGCTGCGATAGGCGACCAGAACGACCAGATCAGTGTCTACATTGCGGACATTTTTCTCGATTCTCGGCAGCATGTCGGCGGTCACAAAGACAGTGGGCTTTCCGCCGTTCTGATTTCCCTCGTTCAAATGGTAAGGCATGAACTGGATCCCGGTCTTGGAATCGATCACGTTGTCATGAATATAGGTGTTGGTCTGCGTCTGGGCCGCGTTGAACAGATACTGGATCGCACCGTTGCAGGTCTGCTCAAATCTGTTGTATGCGATCTCGGCATTTGCGGGAATACTTGCCAGACCGGTCCAGGACAGGTTTTTGAAGATGTTGTTGGTGACGGTGCTCTTCAGATTCAGCAGAGGCGCTTCCTCATTGTAGTAGATACCAACGCTCAGCGTATCGAAGGTACAGCCGTCAATTACCACCTCGGACTTTGCCGCGTTGAACCAATCACCGGATGTATGGCCCCAAAGGCCAATGCCAGCGCCTGTTTTCTGCCCATCATCGCTGCTGAACGTGCAGTTTTTGACCGTCAGTTTGGGAGTAGTAGAGGGGCTATCGTTCTCCTTATAGCTTCCCTCCATGGTCCATTGCAGCAGTCCGCCGCCGTTGTTTCCGGCCAGCGTGAGATCCTGAACGGTAACATTGGTACCGTCCGCATAAACAACATTCAGGATGATGCCGTCTGTGCTGCGGGTGATTGAATTTCCATTGCCGTCAATGGTGATACTGTGCTTGACCATGATCGGCTCATCTACCGTCACGCTGCGCAGAAGCTCCACGGTCTGGCCGTTCACAGCAGCTTCAATTGCCGCCTTCACAGAGGTGTACTTGATCTCACCCACCTGTGCGACATACTTGTTTTCATCGGTCAAAGTGGGCACTTCGATCTCTGCGGTTTCACCGGTCTTGGGCTCGGCGACCGTCAGGTCCTGCTTGGTGACGATGCTGTCCCCATCCGGCTGCGTCTGGGTACGGTGCTGCCTTCTGCGGCATTCACCATAATATCCTGTGCAGTGCATTCATTCAACTCGATGGCGGTATTTTTCAGGCCTCTCCAATATTTTGCGCCAACAAATCCACCGGATTTTGTGATTTTTCCGTCATCGACCGATTCAAAAGTCAGATGGGAGATCTCACAGTCCTCAAATTTGAATGTCTGCCCTGCCGCGCCGTTTGACATTGTGCTTCCGATCACACCGCCAGCCGCAGTCTTCGCTTTGATCACGGTGTTTTTTACCACACATTCGGTAAAGCTCTTATCTCCGTAATTACAAAAACCAACGATACCTCCAACGGGACCAGATACGTGGGTGCAGGAGGTATTCGAATTTTGAACGGCATTGCGCGCAAAAGTAAACGCGCCTTCATTGAGTTGGCCGATTATGCCGCCAACCTTCCAACCAGCACTTTCGATCTCTGCATCATCCACCGTGCAACCGTTAATTTTGGCGTATCCTTGACCGGAAATGCCGCCTACAAAATTTCCTTTGGCCTGTCACGCTACAATTTTGAATGGTGCCAGTATAGCCTTCACCGGTGATCGCGCCCACATAAGCATCACCAGAGCGCGTGGATACAATGGAAGCATTTTCAAGTTTAATCTGTTCCAGTGTGCCACCCTTCGTGATCCCGAAGAGCCCGACATGGTCGGAAGCGCTATCGATGGTCATACCGGTAATGCTGTTGCCGCCGCCATCAAAGCTGCCCTGGAATGCGGCGTCCTTTGTACCGATCGGCGTCCACTCTTTACCGAGCAAGTCAATCTTTCCGGTCAATTTAACAATCTTCCCGGCAAAAGTTTCGCCGCCGTTGACTAACTTGGCCAGGCCGGCCAGTTCAGCGGCAGTATCGATCTCAAAATTCTTTTCTCCGGAATCGTACCAGCTCGTATCTGCTTCATTCAACCAGTTGTCCGCATCGGCTTCTGCTGTTGGTTCTGCCTGAAGCCCAGGGAGCGTGGGATCAGGCTGTTCGCTGTCAGGCAGATAGCGATCACCTTCCTGTTCTGTCTCCAGCGCACCTCCTTCCGTTCCTTCATAGACTGTGGGTGGATTGCTGTCCGCACTGTCATCTGCCGCGAAAACTGCCGTAGGCATCATTCCGATAAGCAGGCACAGTGCCAACAGACTGGGCAACAATCTTTTTTCATCGCTATTTCTCCTCCTATTTTGTAAATTGCTCGTTCAAAACGAACACAAAAAGGCACCTTTGCGGCATACTCCCTCACGCCGCAAAAGTGCCTTTATTGCCAAAATAATATCGTTGGACAGCAGAAAAGAACGGGAAACTACAAGACTCCCCGCTTGCTTGCTGTCAGTATATTGCAGTATCTCATGGCCTGTCAACCTCTCGAACGCAATACTTCTGAGGCTATTTTAGCATATTTTCCCTCTTTTGACAAGAGGCAGTAAAAAAAGCCGGCGCCTATTTCAGGCGCCGGCCTTTCCATACCGATCAGACGATTTCCCGGGCAATAATTGCAAGTTTTCGCAAAATCTATTGATTATCCCCCGAAAAAATCCAACTTTTCAGTGCTTTGCGGTGTCTCTTAGTACATCCCGCCCATATCGGGGGCCGCGGGGGCGGCGGGAGCGGCGGGCTGGGGCTTATCGGCCACCAGGGACTCGGTGGTCAGCAGGGTGGAGGCGATGGAGGCGGCGTTCTCCAGCGCGGAGCGGGTCACCTTGGTGGGATCCACGATACCGGCGGGGATCATGTCGCAGTAGACCTCCTTGTAGGCGTCGAAGCCGTAGCCGATCTTGCCGGACTCACGGATCTTCTCCAGCACCACGGAGCCGTCGATGCCGGCGTTGGCAGCGATCTGCTTCACAGGGGCGGTCAGGGCGCGGGCCACGATCTGGACGCCGGTCTTCTCATCGCCCTCGCTCTCAGCCAGCAGCTTCTCCACGGCGGGGATGGCGTTCAGATAGGCGGTGCCGCCGCCGGCCACGATGCCCTCTTCCACAGCGGCGCGGGTGGCGTTCAGGGCGTCCTCGATGCGCAGCTTCTTCTCCTTCATCTCCACCTCGGTGGCAGCGCCCACCTTGATGACGGCCACACCGCCGGCCAGCTTGGCCAGACGCTCCTGCAGCTTCTCGCGGTCGAAGTCGCTGGTAGCGGCCTCGATCTGGCTGCGGATCTGTGCAATGCGGGCTGCAATGGCATCCTTGTCGCCTGCGCCGCCCACAATGGTGGTGTTCTCCTTGGTGACCTTGACCTGACGGGCATGGCCCAGCATCTGGACGGTAGCGTCCTTCAGCTCGTAGCCCAGATCAGAGGACACCACAGTGCCGCCGGTCAGGATGGCGATATCCTGCAGCATCTCCTTGCGGCGGTCGCCGAAGCCGGGAGCCTTGACAGCCACGACGTTCAGGGTGCCGCGCAGGCGGTTGACGATCAGGGTGGACAGAGCCTCGCCCTCGATGTCCTCAGCCACGATCAGCAGCTTCATGCCGTTCTGCATGACCTGCTCCAGCAGGGGGACCAGATCCTGAATGACGCTGATCTTCTTATCGGTGATGAGGATGGCGGCGTTGTCCAGGTCGGCGACCATCTTGTCGGTATCGGTGACCATATACGGGGTCAGATAGCCGCGGTCGAACTGCATGCCTTCGACGATCTCGTTGTAGGTCTCAGCGGTGGTCTTGTTCTCCTCGATGGTGATGACACCGTCGGAAGTGACCTTCTCCATGGCCTCTGCGATCAGGCGGCCGATCTCCGGGTCACCTGCAGAAATGGTGCCGACACGTGCGATGTCGTTGGCATCCTTGACCTTCTGGCTGTGGGCCTTGATGGTCTCAACGGCGGTGTTGACTGCCTTGCTCATGCCGCGGCGGATGTCCATCGGGTTTGCACCGGCGGTGACGTTCTTCATACCCTCGGTGACCATTGCCTGTGCCAGAACGGTTGCGGTGGTGGTGCCGTCGCCTGCTGCGTCGTTGGTCTTGGTTGCGACCTCACGCACCAGCTGTGCGCCCATGTTCTCAAACTCGTCCTTCAGCTCGATCTCCTTGGCGATGGTCACACCGTCGTTGGTGATGACGGGGGCACCGAACTTCTTGCTCAGCACCACGTTGCGGCCCTTGGGGCCCAGGGTGATCTTAACCGTATTTGCCAGCGTGTCAATGCCAGCGCACAGTGCCTTGCGGGCGTCCTCGCCCTGCTTGATCTGTTTAGCCATAATCCAATCGCTCCTTCAAAGCTCAATTTCTTACATTACAGTAGAGGGAGAAACTCAATCTTCCACAACGGCCAGGATATCGCCCTGACGGACGATGGTGCACTCCTCGCCATCCACCTTCACTTCGGTGCCGGAATACTTGCTGGTGAGGACCTTGTCGCCGACCTTCACGGTCATCTTGACTTCCTTGCCGTCCACGACGCCGCCGGGGCCGACTGCGATGACCTCGCACACCTGGGGCTTTTCTTTGGCGCTGCCGGTCAGGATGAGGCCGCCCTTGGTGGTCTCCTCGACCTCAACAGTTTTGATAACAACACGGTCTGCAAGAGGAATGATCTTCATAGTTCTTGCCCTCCTATTATAAAAATAAAATGAAAACATCGTTGTACCCGGAGGCTCTGGTTTACCGGCTTCCGGTTGTTTAGCACTCCTTTTCTCTGAGTGCTAAGTGTATTGTACTCATCTTGCCCGCAAAAATCAAGAGGTTTCGGAACTTTTTTTGTTAAATATTTATGACGATTCCAAAATCCCTCCGCACCACGTAAAAATCCCTGTGCGGGAGTCCATTCCGCACAGGGATCTTTGCAGTCATTCTGTCAAATCGGCCGGTGTGCTGCGCGCTGCACAGAACCGCTCATAGGCAGGCTTCGGCAGCAGGATGCGGCCTGCCAGCGGCTGGAGCAAGGCCGTCACTTCGCCGCAGGGGGCGCACTCGCCGTCCGCCGTGGCCACGATGGGCCCGCGCCCGTCTGCCGGGCGGAGCGACACACGCTTTGCGCGGCGGTAGATGAAATACGGTCTTGCCGCCTCAGTCAGCTGGCCGTTCACGAAGTGGCGTCCATTTTTGTACATGCTCAGCAGCTTGGCAATGGTCAGACGCCCGACCTTGCGGACGATGAAGACATCCAGCCAGCCGTCGTCGGGCACTGCCTCCGGCCCGGCCAGGAAGCCGCCGCCATACGCCTTGCCGTTGCAGATGGCGCACATCAGGCAGTCCACGGTCAGGGTTTCCTCGTCGATGGTGAAGGTCAGCGTCCGGCCGATGCGGCCGCACAGCTGCTCCACGATGGAGAGCAGATAGGCCGCCTCTCCGCCGCACAGCGGGATGCGCCGGAACTTCGGGATACCATAGGCCACCTGAGCGTCCAGGCCCGCCGCGCAGATGGTGGCGGACAGACCCAGGTTCGTCTGGAGCAGGTCGATGGTCACTTCCCCGCCTGCCAGCTGCGCGTCCAGGTCCGCAAACTCTTCCTTTGTGCCGTAAGTGCGCGGAAAGTCGTTGCCGCTGCCGTAGGGCAGGCATCCGACCGCCGCACCGGGGATGCCCTGCACCCCGGTCATCGCCTCCATAAAGGTGCCGTCGCCTCCGGCGGTATAGATGCGGAGGGGCACACCCTCCGCTGCGGCCTGCTGTGCCGCTGCGCGGGCCAGTTTCCGCGCGTGCCCAGCGTATTCGGTAACGTGGATCGTGACCTCTTCCGAGGCAAGGCCCCCCCGCCGGGCAGCGGCTTCGATCTGCGGAATGAGCTGGGCCGTACAGTCCTGTTTGCCCGCAGCGGGATTCAGTAAAAATAAGGTGCGCATGGCGTCCTCCTGCAATTTCGATTACCTCTATGATAACAGAAATCGCAGGAGTTTCAAGGGGGTCTTTCGGCAGAACAGCGGGTCGTCAGCCGGTGGTCTGCCCCACGGCTGCTGTTTCCGTTTGGAGCAGCGTCACCTGCCCATCGGCCGTGCAGTCCGCCGTCCAGTGCTGGCCGGTGTGGGCGGCACCGGCGGCGATCTGGTCGGCCAGTGCCTGTTCGACGGCGCGGTCCACCTGCCGCCGCAGTTCGCGCGCCCCATAGGGCGAACGCGCCCGCGCCGCCAGCGCCGGGCCCACGCGGGACGTATGGCTCAGCTGATACCCGCTGTGGGCCGCCCGCTCTTCCAGCTGGCCCAGCAGCTTTTCGGCGATGGCACACAGGCTGTCCTCGGCCAGCGGGCGGAAGACGATCAGCTCATCCAGCCGCCCGACCAGCTCCGGCCGGAACCACTTTTTCGCCTCTTCAATGGCCTGCGCCGACTGCTTTTCGAACACAGCCTCGCTGCCCGCCGCAAAGCCCAGCGGCGCGTTCTGCCCCGCCAGAAAGCGCGCGCCCAGATTGGACGTCAGCAGCACGATGGTGTTGCGGAAATCCGCCTTGCGGCCCATGGCATCGGTGAGCTGGCCATCCTCCAGAATTTGCAGCAGGATGTTCTGGATGTCCGGGTGTGCCTTTTCGATCTCGTCAAACAGCACGACGCTGTAAGGGCGGCGGCGGACGGCCTCGGTTAGCTGCCCGCCCTCATCGTGGCCGAGATAGCCCGGCGGCGCACCCAGCAGCCGGGCCGTGGTGTGCTGCTCCTGATATTCCGACATATCGAACTTGAGCAGGGCTTTTTCACTGCCGAACCAGCTGCGGGCCAGCGCTTTGGCAAGGGCCGTCTTCCCCACGCCGGTGGGTCCCAGAAAGAGCAGCGTCCCGATGGGCCGCCCCGGTTCCCCCAGCCCGGTGCGGCTGCGCCGGATGGCACCGGCCACCGCCGCCGCCGCTTTCTGCTGGCCGACAATCTCCGCGTTGAGGCGCTCTTCCAGCCGGTCGAGCCGCTCCCGCTCCTTCTCCCCCACCCGCTCGGCGGGGACGCCGCTGGCCTGCGCCACCACGCGGGCGATCTCCTCCCGCGTCAGTTCCGGGTCCCGGATGCCCTCCCGCTCGGCGCGGATGCGGGCGGCTGCACAGGCCTCATCCACCAGGTCGATGGCCTTATCGGGCAGGCATCGCCCCGGCAGATACCGCACCGAAAGCTCCACGGCCTCCTGCAGGGTCTCCAGCGGCAGGCGCACATTGTGGTAGCGCTCGTAGCGGGGGGCCAGCCCTTCGAGGATGGCCACTGCCTGCTCCGGCGAAGGCTCCTCGATCTGCACCCGGCCAAAGCGGCGTTCCAGCGCGGCATCCTTCTGGATGTGGGTGCGGAACTCCTGATTCGTGGTCGCACCGATGAGCTGCAGCTCCCCGCGGGCCAGCACCGGTTTGAGGATGCTGGCCGCATCAATGGCACCTTCCGCCGCACCGGCCCCGACAATGGTGTGGAACTCGTCCACGAACAGGATGGCCGTGCCGTCCCGCACCAGTTCTTCCAGCAGGTTCTTGAACCGCTCTTCAAAGTCGCCGCGGTATTTCGTGCCCGCCACAAGGCTGGCCATATCCAGTGCCAGCAGGCGGCGGCCCTGCAGCATCCGGGGCACCTCGCGGGCTGCAATGCGCTGGGCCAACCCTTCGGCCAGTGCCGTCTTGCCCACGCCCGGCTCCCCCACCAGACAGGGGTTGTTCTTCTGGCGGCGGCACAGGATCTCCACCATCCGGTCCAGTTCCTTTTCCCGGCAGAACACCGGGTCCAGCTCGCCATCGGCGGCGCGGCGGGTCAGGTCGCGGCAGTATTTGTCACTGGCGCGGCTCCCGCGCGGCATGGCCGAGGCGCGGGGCTGGCTGGGCAGGATGAACTGCCCCGAAAGCTGGCGGCACTCCCGCACGGCATCCGTCAGCTGGACGCCCATCGACGCCAGCAGCACCCCGGCGGCGCAGTCGGTATCCTCCAGCATGGCGCAGAGCAGGTGTTCCGGCTCAGCGCGGGGCTGGTGGGCATTCTGCGCCCCGATGAGGGCATAATCCATGGCCCGGCGGAGGTCCGGTGCCAGCGCACGGCGGTCCAGATGCTGCACCGGGCCGGGGCGGTCCTCGGCCAGCTGCCGCCGGACGGCCAGCTCGGTGATGTTCTTTCCGGCCAGGAACCGCCCTGCCGTGCCCCGGTCTGTCTGGAGCATGGCGAGGAGAAGGTGGCCGGTATCTGCCTTTTTGCAGCCAAAGCCGCCCGCCAACTCCACTGCCTCGTCCAGCAGCAGCCCCGCCTCCCGCGAAAAGCCCTTGTATCTGCCCATGCCGAATGCTTCCCAAATGCTCATTTGCCTGCTCCCTGTCGTTTGATATGACTCAGCAGAAGTATAGCCCCATCGGGCCGGAAAAAATCAGCAAAAAAGGCCGAACCGCACAAAACATGCAGTTCGGCCTTTGGAACACGGCAGATTACAGCTCTGCCAGTGCCTTTTTCAGGTTCTTTGCGATCTGGTCGGGGCAGCTGGTGGGGCGGGGGCCGCAGGTGGTGCCCTCCATCCGCTCAATGGCATCCTCTGCCTTCATGCCCTTCAGCAGGCGGCTGATGCCCTTCAGGTTGCCGTTGCAGCCACCGACGACCTCGATGGACTCGATGGTGTGGTCGTCGTTCAGGACGATCTTGGTCAGCTTGGAGCAGGTGCCCACATTGGGGAACTCGAACGATTTGCTCATATCGGAAACATCCTCTCTTTTTACATTTGGGTGTTTTTATTATACTATTCTTTCCGCTTCTGCGCAAGCGCTTCGATCCGGGCGATCTGGTCGTCCGGGGTCGTGCAGGTGCCGACCGGGTGGGGGTGCTTGTGGTTCGAGCCGTGAAAATCCGTGCCGCCGGTGCGGATCAGGCCATACTGCGCACACAGGGCGATGCACTCGGCGCGGTCTTCCGGGCTGTTGCGGGGGTGGTCCACCTCGATGCCGTCCACCATCCCCTCTTTGACCAGCTCCCGCAGCAGCGGCATGCTCTTGTAGACGGTCGGGTGGGCAAACACCACGACGGCTCCCGCCGCCCTGGCCGTGGCCAGCACCTCCTGCACCGGCGGATACTCCGGCGAGTGCAGCACGATGCCGCGCGGCTCCCAGCCGAACAGCCGGTGGTATTCCTCGCCGTAGATGCCCTCGGCCAGACCCAGCTCACACAGCGCCTGCATGATGCCGCTCTTGAACAGCACCCCGCTGTCCTTTGCATATTCCAGCGCCTGCTCGGTGCGGAACTGCGGGTAGATCTGCTCGATCTCCCGCGCACTTTGCAGGCAGCACTCGTTCCGGCGCTGGCGCATGATGTCGCAGTGGCGGATGAGCTCCGGGCTTTCCGGGTCGGGCCAGAAGGTCAGCAGGTGCACCCGGTGGTGCCGCTCGTAGTCGTAACCGGTCAACTCGGTGGCCGGGATGAGCCGGACGCCGTCCTGAGTGGGGTGTTCGTAACAGTACCGGACGCTCAGGAGCGTATCGTGGTCGGAGATGGCCATGGTGTCCAGCCCCACCCGCGCTGCCATCTGGGGCAGGCGGTGGATGGGGACGGAGCCGTCCGAACAGGTGGAATGATTGTGAAGATCGCCGGGCATTGTGTTTCCTCCCATGAAAGCCCAAAAAGCACCCGTCCCAAAAGGGCGAATGCTTTTTCGGCATCGTATCAATGCTTAGTGCTTATAGAAATTGATGAGGCAGCCGTCGGCCAGGATCTGGCGTTCGTCCGCAGTCAGCGGAGCCATATACAGGGTGAACGGCTTGACGGCCCCGCCCAGCACATAGGCGGGGATGTTCTGCAAGTCGCCCTTGAGGGCTTCGCGGATGTTGGGGATGAGGATATAGTCTCCCAGCCCAAACGGGGTGGCCCCGGCCAGCTGGAAGGGCAGCATGCCCCAGTTGATGAGGTTGGAGCGGTAGCGCTTGGTGGCATATTCCACCGCGATGTTCGCCCCGGCCCCCAGCACACGCTGGCAGGACGCTGCCTGCTCACGGGCCGAACCGTCGCCGGGCTTGACGGCGAAGATGGTAGACGAGAGCTGCACATCCTCCCAGGTCAGCTGCTCACAGCCGGGCACGGCGCGGATCTGTTCCAGCAGGGCCGCATCCCCCTGCCCGGCGCGGCGGGCGGCTTCTTCGGCCTGCACAGCCTTGGCGCGGCCCACATAGGCGGGGTCCTTGCGGCTGAGGGTGAACTCTGCCAGACCCAGCGGGTTGGAGCGGTAGGACGACGTCTCGCCGGAGGGGATGAGCTCATCGGTGGTGGTCACCGGGTCGGTGATGTAGGAGGCCACCTTGAGCAGCAGGTTCTCGCCCAGCGGGGCGATCTCCGGCCAGTCCTTGATGTTGGGACCGAACTTGAGCAGTGCGTCGTAATCGCCGTGGCCGAAGCCCTGATAGACTCTGGTCTCGTAGCTGGACGGGTCGTAGTGGTACTCCGGCACGGTAGGGTCGTAGTCGATCTCAGTGGCCGGTGTCAGGATGCCGCCGTTGACCGTAGTGGCCGCGATGCTGCGGGCATCCATCAGCGCCACCCCGGCCAGCTGCCCGCTGCCGGGCTTGGAGCCCTCGCGGCTGGGGAAGTTGCGGGTGGTATGGCGGATGGACAGTGCCCCGTTGGCGGGCACGTCACCGGCACCGAAGCAGGGGCCGCAGAACGCGGTGCGGATGGTGGCGCCACTGGCCATCAGGTCGGTCAGGACGCCGGTGCGGGTCAGCTCCATCATGATGGGCTGGCTGCCGGGGTAAACGCTGAGCGCATAGTCGCCGCAGCCGCCGGTGTGGCCCTTGAGGATGGAAGCCGCCTCATAGATGCTGTCGAACAGGCCGCCTGCGCAGCCCGCGATGACGCCCTGATCCACCCGCAGTTTCCCGTTCTCGATCTTGCTGCACAGGTCCAGCTTCACGTCCCTGCGGCCCACGAGCTTCTGGACATTTTCCTCGCAGTCATGCAGGATGTCGTGCAGGTTGGCGTTCAGTTCCTCGATGGTGAACGCATTGGACGGGTGCATGGGCAGTGCGATCATCGGGCGGATCTTCGACAGGTCCACCTGCACCACACCGTCATAGTACGCAAGGTCTGCGGGCTTGAGGGGCTTGTAGTCCCCTGCTCGGCCGTGGGCTGCGAGGAAGTTCCGGGTCTTTTCATCGGTCTCCCAGATGGAGGACAGGCAGGTGGTCTCGGTGGTCATGGCGTCGATGGCGTTGCGGGTATCCTGCCGCAGCGAAGCAATGCCGGGGCCGACAAATTCCATCACCTTGTTCTTGACGTAGCCGCTCTTGAACAGCTCGCCCACCAGTGCAATGGCCACATCGTGGGGGCCGCAGCCCGCAGGCAGCGCACCTGTCAGATAGATGGCGACCACGCCGGGGCGGGCCACATCGTAAGTGCGGCCCAGCAGCTGCTTTGCCAGCTCACCGCCGCCCTCACCGATGGCCATAGTGCCCAGCGCACCATAGCGGGTGTGGGAGTCCGAACCCAGGATCATCTTGCCGCAGCCCGCGAACCGCTCGCGCATGTACTGGTGGATGACCGCCAGATGGGGCGGCACGAAGATGCCGCCGTACTTTTTGGCTGCGGACAGGCCGAACCGGTGGTCGTCCTCGTTGATGGTGCCGCCTACGGCGCACAGGCTGTTGTGGCAGTTGGTAAGCACATACGGGATGGGGAACTTTTCCAGGCCCGATGCGCGGGCCGTCTGGATGATGCCCACAAAGGTGATGTCATGGCTGGCCATGGCGTCGAACTTGATCTTCAGGTTCTGGTCATCGCCGCTGGTGTTGTGTGCCGTCAGGATGCCGTAGGCCATGGTGCCCTTGGGGGCATCCGCCACAGCGGCGGCATCAAAGCCCTGCGCAGCCAGTGCCGCCGGGGCGTCTGCATCTGCGTTGACCCAT
>ENA-USUK01002543-USUK01002543.1-human-gut-metagenome-genome-assembly--contig:-NODE-2543-length-12064-cov-33.189122_pt1 | contig 12064 bp, 10 predicted proteins | sample MGYA00250062_ERZ773400 | MGnify/ENA primary metagenome ERZ773400 (study PRJEB29103, sample SAMN06111961) | human gut metagenome | biome: human gut; feature: ankylosing spondylitis patient; material... | reverse complement strand
GTATATTTGTAGTGGCTTGTGTGATGGTTCTGGTTCTCGTGGTTCGGCGCTGGCTACAACCAGAAAATATTAACAGTACTTATATTGCATGGTCCGATTCCAAAGGGTATACAATGGGGTATTTCTTAAAAAATCCGATCCAATTTTTTGAAATATTACTCAATACGCTTTGGTATGAATCAGGAAAGCATATCCAGCAGATGTTGGGAAGCTATCTTGGATGGCTTGATATTGAGGTTCCACTGGTGTTTGTAATAGGATTTTTATTGTTGCTGTTATATGTTTCTATACGGAAAGAAAACGAAGAACAGTTGATAACAGTGGGAGACCGGATTTGGATGCTTTTGGTGTTTGTCGGCGTCAGTGGGCTGGCAGTTGCAGCGATGCTTTTATATTGGACGCCATATCAATTTGTTGTGGTAGCAGGTGTACAGGGAAGATATTTCCTTCCGGCACTTGTGGTTGGTTTGCTTGCAGTTCGGACAAAACGGACATGTGTATCAAGAAATGCAGATCAATATGCTGCTATGTGGACGGTGTTTTTACAGATGTATGTGATAACAGCAATATTCCGGGCAGTGAACAACGTATAGTTCAATCTATGAGAGAAGAAGTAGGAGTATAAAAATATGGGTCAGATAAAAAGAGTGCTTTCTTTTTCAAAAAGAATGATGCGTTGTCTGGGTAAAGAAGGATGGCATGTATTTTGTTATAAGTTAAATCATCGTCTACACAAGAAAAATGAATATGACATGTGGATGCTGCAAAATGAACAGCAATATAAAGAGCCGGAACAGGAGTTGGAATATAAACCGCTCATCTCGGTTGTTGTGCCAGTATATAATGTGGAACCACAGATGTTAACGGCATGCATTCAATCTGTGCAGAATCAGACATATGATAATTGGGAGTTGTGCCTTGTAGATGATTGTTCAACCGATGCGCGTGTCAGAGAGACTTTGCGGCAATTTGAAGGAGTGGAGCGCATTAAAATAAAATACCGCAGTGAGAATGGACATATATCCAGAACCACAAATGATGGAATTGCAATGGCAGAGGGCGAATTTGTTGCGCTTTTGGATTGTGATGATCTGTATGCAGAAAATGCACTGTATGAAATTGCGAAAAAGCTAAATGAAGATCATACACTGGATTTTATTTACAGCGATGAGGACAAATTATCTGAGGATGGGACAAAAAGAAGGAATCCGTTTTTTAAGCCGGATTGGTCTCCAGATACATTTATGTCTTTGATGTATACCTGCCATTTGGCGGTGTATCGCAAATCCTTGCTGGACGAAATGGGCGGTTTGCGTGTAGGCTTGGAAGGTTCGCAGGACTATGATCTTGTTTTGCGGGTGATGGAGAAGACGAATCGTATAGGGCATGTGCCAAAAATCCTTTATCATTGGCGGGAACGTGAAGAGTCTACGGCAAATGATATATCGGCAAAGCCATATATTATTGAAACGACAAAGAAGGCGAAGCTCGAAGCCCTGGAGCGAAGAGGCGTTAAAGGGCATCTGGAATATATCAAAGATATAGTGATGTTCCGCGTGGTTTATGAAGTTGTGGGAAATCCGAAAGTAAGCATTATTATTCCGTCTAAGGATAATTATGACATTTTAAAGCAATGTCTGACGTCCATCCGGAAGGAAACGAAATATCAAAATTATGAAATCATTGTCGTGGACAATGGCAGTGCAGAAGAAACACATGCGAAATATACAAAAATGTGTAAAGAACTGGATTGCAAATATCATTACGAGCCAATGGAGTTTAATTTTTCAAAGATGTGCAACATTGGAGCACATCTGGCAGAGGGACAGTTCCTTCTGTTTTTAAATGACGATATTCGTGTTGAGGGAGCGGAATGGCTGGAACGGATGCTGGGACATGCACAGCAGCCACATACAGGTGCGGTTGGATGTAAATTAATTTACCCAAATACGAATTTGATACAGCATGTAGGTGTTGTCAGTTTTATGGTTGGACCAGGACACGCATTTCAACGGATTAACGACGATTTGAATTGTTATTGGGGACGAAATAAGCTGGAATATAATTACAGTGCGGTGACCGGTGCGTGTCTTATGATTGACCGGAATAAATATGATCAGGTGGGTGGTTTTTCGGAACAGTTACCGGTGGCATATAACGATATTGACTTATGTTTTAATTTAGTAGAAGCAGGATATTATAATGTTGTGCGAACAGATGTCCGTTTATACCATTATGAATCTATCAGCCGTGGTTATGATGCTGTATCCCCAGAGAAAGCCGCCAGACAGCAACGGGAAATGAAAAAATTGTATGATCGTCATCCGGAATTTAAGGGGTATGATCCGTGTTATAACCCAAATCTGATTGGCAATAGTGATAACTTCTCATTACGGCTGTTGAAAGTAAAGGAAATCGAAACGCCTGAGCGAACCCAGCAGAGGCTTGTTGAAAATGGAAGTCTGCAATACAAGGTAGAAGAGTTTACAGATGAAGCAGTGGTTAAAATCAGTGGTTGGGCCTTGAATCGAAAAACATTGCGGGCAGGTGCTCTCAGTGTTGTGTTAACTGGACAGGATAAACAGCAGTACATTGTAAAATCCGAGCGCTTGTACAGGCCAGATGTCCGGGATGCGTTTGGTAAGCGAAGGTTAGCATTTGCTGGTTTTGAGGCTGCATTTATAAAGCAGAATCTACCTAAACAGCATTATGAGGTATCTCTTGTGCTGGATGGAGATGCCTGTATGGTTGGGAGTATTGTAGTTGCATAAAAGTTATGGAAAATACACTTGCATTTTAAACCGGGTTAGTATATACTAACTTATAGTTAGGTCTGGCTAACCTAGCACGTGTAAATCATTTCGGAACTCCTGCTTCTGAACGAGGAGAGACCGTCAGAAGCAAGAGACTCCGTTAAAATGCAAATTGAAAGGAGTACATAACAATGGATTATTTAGAAATTGAAAAAGTTATTGGCCGTGAGATCTTGGATTCCAGAGGAAATCCAACGGTAGAGGCAGAGGTTTATCTGGCAGATGGAACCATCGGAAGAGGTGCTGCACCAAGTGGTGCATCCACTGGAGAGTTCGAGGCACTGGAGCTTCGTGATGGCGATAAGAGCCGTTACCTTGGCAAGGGTGTCACAAAGGCAGTTGAAAATATCAATACAATTATCAATGATGCAATCGAGGGTATGGATGCATCAGATATCTATGCAGTGGATCAGGCTATGATTCAGGCAGATGGAACAAAGGACAAGTCTAAGCTTGGTGCAAATGCGATTCTTGCAGTATCTATCGCATGCTGCCGTGCAGCAGCAACATCCCTTGATATTCCACTGTATCGTTTCCTTGGTGGCGTATCTGGAAATCGTATGCCAGTTCCGATGATGAACATCGTAAACGGTGGATGTCATGCACTTTCTTCTGGACTTGATGTACAGGAGTTCATGATCATGCCGGTTGGCGCTCCATCTTTCAAAGAGTGTCTGCGTTGGTGTGCAGAAGTTTTCCATGCATTGGCTGCAATTTTGAAAGAACGCGGACTTGCTACATCCGTTGGTGATGAGGGTGGATTTGCCCCTGCTTTGAAGTCTGATGAGGAAGCAATTGAGACAATTCTCGAAGCTGTAAAGAGAGCAGGTTATGAGCCAGGCAAGGATTTCAAGATTGCTATGGATGCAGCTTCTTCTGAATGGAAGAGCGAAAAAGGAAAGGGCTACTACAAGCTTCCGAAGGCGGGTACAGAGTATACTGCTGAGCAGTTGATCGAGCATTGGGCAGCACTTTGCGAGAAGTATCCAATCATCTCAATCGAGGATGGTCTGGACGAAGAGGACTGGGAAGGCTGGCAGAAGCTGACTGCAAGACTTGGTGGCAAGGTTCAGCTTGTTGGCGATGACCTGTTCGTAACAAATACAGAGAGACTGGCAAAGGGAATTGAGCTTGGCGCCGGAAATGCAATCCTGATCAAGCTGAATCAGATTGGATCTGTTTCTGAGACATTGGAAGCAATCAAGATGGCACACAAGGCTGGATACACAGCAATCAGCTCACACAGATCTGGTGAGACTGCAGACACAACGATTGCAGACCTTGCAGTTGCACTTAATACATGCCAGATCAAGACAGGTGCACCTTCTCGTTCTGAGCGTGTTGCAAAGTACAACCAGCTGCTCCGTATCGAGGAAGAGCTTGGCGCAAGCGCTGTATATCCAGGAATGAAGGCATTTAATGTAAAGCAGTAATGAAAATCTGCCGATATATAAGATAGAAGAAAGAAAAAAAGTCGTCGGACTGGGACCTGGATTCCCGGCTCGGCGGCTTTTCCGTTTTAAGAATTAAGATAATTAAAATACAACAACTAACAGCATCTTGAACTGTTCTGCACCATAGACGGCATGTGGATGCTTGGCTGGCATTACGATGGATTCACCTTCGTGCAGGATATATTCAACACCATCGATTGTGATTCTGCCGACACCATCTAAGCAGGTAACAAATGCATCGCCGCCGGACTCGTGTGTGCTGATCGCCTCGTCCTTGTCAAAGGCAAATAATGTGATAGATACGGCGTCATTCTGGGCGAGTGTCTTGCTGACAACCTGTCTCTCCTGATAAGTAACCTGATCCTTCAATACATGTACTTCTGATTTGGAAATATTCTTAATAAGATTCATAAAAATGTATTCCTTTCTTTTTTAAAATCCATGTTTGGACATATAAAGTATATCATAAACTCTATTATACCCCGTATATTTAATATGAAAACAGTAAAAAACTTTATAAATTGAGGGAAAAATGTTGTCAAAAGCTGGAAAACTGTGTAATATAGAGAACATGTTGTTAAAATAAAATAAAGGAGAGTAGGAAACATGTGGGAAGCAATTAATAGCTTTTTGACAAAAGTAGATGATTTCGTCTGGGGTCCGCCGCTTATGATTTTGATCATTGCAGGTGGAATCCTTCTTACCATCCGTATGGGTGTGCTGCAGGTCCGTAAACTGCCGCTTGCCCTGAAATGGATGGTGAAAAATGAGGAAGAGGGTGAAGGAGAAGTAACTTCGTTCGGTGCACTCTGTACGGCGCTTTCAGCGACAATCGGAACCGGAAATATCGTCGGTGTCGCAACAGCAATCGGAGCCGGTGGCCCGGGTGCCCTGTTCTGGATGGTGCTTGCTGCATTCTTCGGAATGGCAACCAAGTATGCAGAGGGACTCCTTGCAGTTAAGTATCGTGTGGTAGATGAAGACAATCATGCACTCGGTGGACCATTCTACTATATCGAAAAAGGTATGGGTACAAAGTGGAAATGGCTTGCGAAGATCTTTGCATTCTTCGGTATCTGTGTAGGATTGTTCGGTATCGGAACATTCTCACAGGTGAATGGTATTGCATCGGCTGTTGAGGGATTCTTTGATCCGAATGAATCATGGAGCGTAGAGATTCCTGGAATCGGTACATATTCGTGGACGGTAGTTATCGCATCTTTGATCCTGAGTGTCTGCGTGGCACTTGTGCTGATCGGTGGTATCAAGCGTATTGCAAATGTATCCCAGATCGTCGTTCCGTTTATGGCAGTGCTTTATGTTCTGCTTTGTCTGGTGCTTCTCATCTGCAATATCAAAGAGATTCCGGATGCGTTTGTAACAATCGTAAAGGGCGCATTCAATCCAAAGGCAGTGACCGGTGGTGTGGTTGGTACGATGATCGTTGCAATGCAGAAGGGTGTTGCAAGAGGTATCTTCTCAAATGAATCCGGTCTTGGTTCTGCACCAATCGCTGCAGCCGCAGCAAAGACAAAGGAGCCGGTACGTCAGGGTCTGGTTTCCATGACGGGTACATTTATTGATACAATCATCATCTGTACGATGACAGGACTTTCTATCGTATTGACAGGTGCTTGGCAGCAGGAAGGCTTAGAGGGTGTACAGGTAACAACCTACGCATTCCAGGAGGGACTTCCGATTTCCGAGCAGGTAGCTGCGTTCCTGTTGATGCTTTGTCTGGTATTCTTCGCATTTACAACGATCCTCGGATGGGATTACTATTCGGAGCGCTGTCTGGAATACCTGTCAGGCAAGAACAAGAAAGCAATCCTTGTATATCGCTGGTTGTATATCTTGGCAGTATTCATCGGACCATACATGACAGTAAAGGCAGTATGGACGATTGCCGATATCTTCAACGGATTGATGGCGATTCCAAACATGATCGCAATCTTCGCTTTGAGTGGTGTGGTTGTGAAGGAGACAAAGGACTTCTTCAAACGCCATGCAGAGCAGAATCAGTTTAAGTAAATAACATGATTTTGAAACAGGTGTGCTGTATTGTTGCGGCATACCTGTTTTTGTATAATCAAGACTTCACACTTTTTTCACAATTTTTATTAGCACTCACTATTGACGAGTGCTAATAAGTGTGTTATAGTACACCTAGAACATGAGGGAAGACCTAGAGAAGGGAACCCGAGTGGGAAGGAAAGTTGATATTGTAATTGCAATTAAATAGTGAATGGATGCCGTCAAGAAACATAGATTGCAATTACTGAGTGAAGTATAAAAGGAGGTATGGCTTATGTTAATGCCAAGTTTATTTACCAATAGTTTTATGGATGATTTCTTTGATGCACCAAGTTTTGGTGTCTATAAGTATGATGCACCGGCACAGAATCTGATGAGTACTGATGTGTTTGAGAAAGAAGACGGTTACGAGATTGATATGAACCTTCCGGGATTTAAGAAGGAAGATGTAACCGGTGAAGTGAAGGATGGTTACCTGATCATCAAGGCTTCTACAAAGAACTCTAAGGATGAGAAGGATGCCAAGGGCAAATATATCCGTAAGGAACGTTATGAAGGTTCCTGCAACAGATCCTTCTATGTGGGCGATGCGATCACACAGGATGATATTAAGGCAAAATTCGAAGATGGTGTCTTGAAGATCTCTGTTCCAAAGAAGGAAGCAAAGCCACAGGTGGAAGAGAAGAAATTCATTGCCATCGAAGGATAATTTAAAATAGCTAGCCAGACGATTTTTCGTTTCCCCTCTCTTACTGGGCGGTCACAGGATGTGGCCGCCCTTTTAGCGTTCATAAATGTTAATTGTGCATGTGACCGCTAGGCGGATTGGCAGATCCTAGCTGCGGTGGGAGTCCTCCGTTCAGACAGGCATTGCCGTGCGACATTCATATCGTTGAATGGAATCCGCTTATCCCGGCAAACAATAAATTCTTCGTGCCCTTTTCCAAGGATCAGAAGAATGTCGTCCGTATCTAACAGGGAGATTCCCTTTCGAATAGCGTCCTTCCGGTCATGTACGATTTCGTAGTTATCGTAAGAAAGCCCGGATGTCATATCATGGTAGATCTGTGCCTGATCTTCATAATGAGGATCGTCGTGCGTCATTATAACGTAATCAGCATGCTTGCAGGCAATCGCGGACATCTTCGCACGTTTATCCCGGTCTCTTTCACCAGTGCATCCAAACACGACATAGATGCTGCCGGAGGTAAGTGCACGTGCGGCAGTCAGAACCTTGCTCATGGCGTCTGGCGTATGTGCGTAGTCTACCATGATCAGATTATTTCCTGTGTGGATACATTCGGTTCTGCCCTTTGGAAGTGTAAGTGCTGCGGCTGCCTGTGCGATGGTGGCACTGTCAAACTGCTCCAGTGTCAGAATCACAACGGAAGCCATCAGATTGTAGATATTGTAAGTGCCGATCAGATTGGTCGAGAAGTTCTGGGTAAATGCAGGGCACTGTACCGAGAATTCTGTATGTTCCTTGTCTGCGGCATCCAAAGCTACTTTGAAATCTCCGCCGGTAAAGCCGAAGGTTACATTCTCATTTTCTTCAAGCAGAAAATAGTGCTTGTAGGAATCGTCATAGTTGATGATCGCTTTGCCGGATGGCTTTAACATGCGGAATAATTCCTGCTTTGCAAGGGCATAGCGTTCCATCGTCTTGTGGAAATCCAGATGATCCTGTGTCAGGTTTGTGAAGACCGCATAGTCAAACTGCAACGTCTCGACACGGTGATTTGCAAGTCCCTGACTGCTTACTTCCATGACAACATACTCACAGCCGAGCGACAGGCATTGCAGCAGAATCGCGTACAGATCATAGATATCGGGGGTCGTGTTCGCGAGACTGCGGATCTTCTCGCCGACGTAGAAGCCAATTGTGCCAATATAGCCACATTTTCTGCCAAGCTTATTCAACATCTGGTGAAGCAGAAATGCTGATGTAGTTTTTCCGTTTGTACCGGTGATGCCGATCAGCTTGAGTTTGCTGATTTTGTCGTAGTAAGTATCTTTCAGATAATTGACCAGATATGCTCTGGTATCCTCGACGATACAGGTTTCCACCTCGTAGCTTCCTTCCTCGCAGATGATCTTCGCTGCGCCGTTTTCAATTGCCTGTCGGATATAGGCATGTCCGTCGTGGTCGATGCCGCGCAGTGCCACAAAAGTGTCGCCCTTTTCGATTTTTCTTGAGTCTATTTTTACGTTCATTTATCTCCCTGTCTTTCCTGAAAATATGTGTCCGGATTTCCTAAAATCCCCTGTTAACATAACATACCAAATAATTGCATCAAAGTTGCATCAAAAGTGTAACGAAGTTGCAAAATAAATATTTATAGTTTGTATAATTTTGTAAATGATTATATAAATAACGTACGAATCCGCTGGTTTTATGATGCTGTTTGAAATATTTATTATTTACAAAACATATGTTCTATACTAAAATAAAAACAGTATGTGAAATAAGACACGGATTTATCTATGTGGAGTGACGGTATGCGGCAGTATATAGCAATTGATCTGAAATCATTTTATGCGTCGGTGGAGTGCGTGGAGCGGGGATTGAACCCGCTCACAACGAACCTCGTCGTAGCAGATGAGAGCCGGACAGAGAAGACAATCTGTCTGGCTGTTTCGCCATCCCTGAAATCCTATGGCATATCGGGGCGGGCGCGCTTGTTCGAAGTTGTGCAGCGGGTAAAAGAGATCAACCGTCAGCGGCTGGCATTTGCACCGGGGCGGGAATTTAACGGATCGTCATATGAAAATCTGAAGGTGAAAGCGGATCCAAGGCTGGCGCTGGACTATATTGCGGCGAAGCCGCGGATGGCACATTACATGGAATACAGTACGCGCATTTACGATATCTACCTGAAATATGTCGCGCCGGAGGATATGCATGTCTATTCGGTGGATGAGGTGTTCATTGATGCGACGACATACCTGAATACCTATCAGATGACAGCAAGACAGCTTGCAGAGACAATGATACGGGATGTCTATGAAACGACAGGAATCACGGCGACGGCGGGGATTGGAACGAATCTGTATCTGGCAAAGATTGCGATGGATATCGAGGCGAAGCATATGCAGCCGGATGAACGTGGCGCGCGGATTGCGGAGCTTGATGAGATGAGCTACCGCAGACTGTTGTGGAACCATGAACCGCTGACGGATTTCTGGCGTGTGGGGGCGGGTTACCAGAAGAAGCTGCATGCACAGGATCTGTATACGATGGGAGATATTGCCCGGTGTTCACTGGGCGGAGAAGATGATTACTATAACGAAGATCTGCTGTATAAGCTTTTCGGGGTGAATGCAGAGCTGCTGATCGACCATGCATGGGGCTATGAACCGTGTACGATCGCAGAGATTAAGGCGTACCGCCCGGAGAGTAATAGCATTAGTTCGGGGCAGGTGTTGCAATGCCCGTATACATGTGAGAAAGCACGTGTGGTTGTACAGGAAATGACAGAGGGACTGGTGCTGGAACTGGTTGAAAAGGGGCTTGTCACAAATCAGATGGTACTTACAGTTGGCTATGATATCGAGAATCTGTCTGGGGGATCAAATGGGTATCACGGTGAGGTGACGCGTGACCGCTATGGGCGGAAGGTGCCGAAGCACGCACACGGGACAGAGAATCTGGACAGTTATACATCGTCAACAAGCAGGATTGAGGCGGCGGTGCTTCGCTTATATGACCGGATTGTGGATGAGAATCTGCTTGTGCGGCGGATGTATGTGGTAGCCAATCATGTGATCCGGAAGGAAGATGTGAAGGAAGAGACTTCTGGATTTGAACAGATGGATTTATTTACCGATTATGCGGCGTTGGAAAAGGAGAAGGAAGCAGAGAAAGAAAAGGAAGCAAAAGAAGCGCAGATTCAGCAGGCATTGCTTGCAATCAAACATAAATACGGTAAAAATGCAGTTCTACGTGGAATGAATTTCCGCGAGGGCGCAACGGCGCGTGACAGGAATAATCAGATCGGAGGACATAAGGCGTGAGACGGGATTACAGTGATATCATCGACCGGGAACGCCCGGTGTCGAAGAAGCATCCGCCGATGGATCGGATGATGCGTGCGGCGCAGTTTGCCCCATTTGCAGCGCTTACGGGACATGATGAAGCGGTGCGGGAGACGGCACGGCTGACAGAGGAAGAGATCGAACTTGATGAGTATGAGGTTGCGGAACTAAACCGGAAGCTGCAGTGGTTAGCGGAGCACAAGGATACGGAAGTAGCGGTCGTACATTTTGTGAAGGATGCGAAAAAAGAGGGCGGTGCCTATGTGAAGGACACCGGAATTCTGAAGAAAATAGATGAACATACGCATACACTTGTGTTAGTATGTGAACAGGAAGAAGTGCAGATAGATATATGGAAAATAATAGAAATTTTAATCTGATTTTAATCTTTCCTACCTTATAGATTAATTTTGGTGCCGTAAGATAAGGACACAATCAAGAACAGCAAAGAACAAATTACAAAACCGCTGTTACAGAAAATGGAGGATATCAGATATGGATCAGTTAGAAAAGGTAGAAAAAATCAGAGAGAAAACAGGCGTCAGTTATGAGGATGCCAAGAGTGCACTCGAAGCATGTAATTATGATCTGCTCGATGCGATCGTGTATTTAGAGAAGCTTGGAAAGATCAAGGCACCGGAGGTTGGCACTTATACGACGACTCCGCAGGAGACATCGAACGAGCTGGCACAGGCACAGGCTGCCTACGAGCAGTCTTGCAAGAAGAAAACATTCGGTGAGCGTATGGATGAGTTCTTCGCGTGGGTAGGCGATATCATCAAGAAGGGCTGCGAGAAGAACTTCATCATTGAGCGTAAGGGTGAGCGTTTTATGCGGATGCCGATCATCATATTCATACTGCTTTTGATCTTCGCATTCTGGATCTGTGTACCACTTTTGATCATCGGACTCTTCTGCGACTGCAGGTACCATTTCGAGGGTGACGCGAAAACAGTTCAGGACATCAACAACGCCTGCGATAAGGCATCCGATGCCTGCACAAATGTAAAGGACGATATCAAGAAGTAAAATCATAGGAGACGATATGAGCAGGATTTTGATTATTGAAGATGAAGCGGGCATCGCCCGTTTCGTCGAACTGGAATTAAAACATGAAGGAAATGAAGTCGAGAAGGCGGCAGACGGCAGAGAGGGCTTGGACAAAGCCCTCTCCGGTTCGTTTGACCTGATCTTACTTGATGTGATGCTGCCGGGATTAAATGGCATGGAAGTGCTGCGCAGACTCCGGCAGGAGAAGGACACGCCGGTCATTATGCTCACGGCACGCGACGCTGTGATGGATAAGGTAGCAGGGCTGGACGCTGGTGCGGATGATTATATCACGAAGCCATTTGCCATCGAGGAGCTGCTGGCGCGTATCCGCGTCGCGCTAAAGAAGCATGCGCGTACAGAGGATGCACCGACACATAAGCTGGAGGTGCTGGGTGTCTGCTTAGACGAAGACCGCCACGAGGTGACTGTGCAGGGCGAAAATGTGGAGCTTACGAACCGTGAATTCGAGTTGCTGCACACGTTGATGCGGAACAAGAATATTGTACTTACCCGGGAGAAGCTTCTAAATGAGGTCTGTGGGTATGATTATGTCGGCGAGACGAATATCATTGATGTGTATGTGCGGTATCTGCGGACGAAGATTGACGATCATTTTGGAATTAAGCTGATCCAGACAGTTCGCGGAGTCGGATATTGCATCAAGGAGTCATAGGA
>ENA-USUK01002540-USUK01002540.1-human-gut-metagenome-genome-assembly--contig:-NODE-2540-length-12076-cov-43.428369_pt1 | contig 12076 bp, 16 predicted proteins | sample MGYA00250062_ERZ773400 | MGnify/ENA primary metagenome ERZ773400 (study PRJEB29103, sample SAMN06111961) | human gut metagenome | biome: human gut; feature: ankylosing spondylitis patient; material... | reverse complement strand
AAACCTGCGGTTGCATTACAGACGAGATATGCAAATTCTTTCCAGAATTGAAACCATTTGTAAATCTTCACATGTGCAACTACAAGGGACAGCCATTCTATACTGTGGATAATGGTATTTACTATGTATCCCAAAGTAAGGAGATTGCTATGCGTAATCTCAGAATTACCGAGGATGAGTACGATGCCCTGCTCCCTGCTGCCGAGCTGAACGACAAGGACTATTTTGTCTATAAGTTATTCAAGCTTGGCATCGTTAAGAGATGGAAGTCTGAAGCAGACAAGTTCATTGAGTTTCTTCTTCGCCAAGGAGGTGAATGGGAGAATCCATACACTATCAGCGACGAAAGACCGACAATTAAGCTGACCGGAGGCATAAGAGCTCTTGTAGAATCCAGACTCAAGAAAGGATACTACACGAAGGAAAATATTGATAAGATATTGCAGCAAAGAAGAGCTGACGAAATCAGCAAGAAACGTCAGTCTATAATTGAAGAGTACTACAAGAAGACCGAAAAAGCTCGCAATGAGCGTGACGTGATGCTTTACATTCTTGACCACGGTCTTTCTATCGGTAACGTGATTTATTACGATTACAACAACACCGTGAAGTTCAACTGGCTCGATTGCAAGGAGCAGATTACGAAAGAACAGTTCGATAATTTTATTGGGAACTTAGATCCCAGCAAGTTGCCTGAGGGTATTAAATTCTCAATCGACATCAAGAAGTAGCCAACCAATCCTCACTCCAACGGGTGGGGATTTCTATTAACCAAATATTAGAATTATGATAACGGATTACTACACAGCCGTACACTGGCTAAAAAGTGCGTTCATCCTCTGTAACGAGATTGTAGAGAATGACGAATCAGTGATTGAAAACATCGAGTATCCAGAGATGACAGAAGAAGAAAGGAACAGAATCGAGATATTCCAGTGGTTCCTCACTAACATGAGCGAAGAGGATAAGGAATGGATGCAGAAGAATTTCCCAGATCTTATCTTCTCTTACTCAGACAAGCTTGACTTGTGGATTCTTTGCGTAGATCATTTTGGAACGATGTGGAAGGGAGTCCCAACGACTACCAACTGCGAGAATGCGGCAAAGGCTAGCCAGCTGCCGTAGCCAAACCAATCCTCACTCCCACGGGTGGGGATTTCTATTAACCAACAATTACAGAATTATGAGTGATTTAGAGAAAATACTTAATGACGATTTGCTGAAGTGTAAAATCGTTGAGTCAGTAGAGAATCCTGTTAGGCGTGTGGACCTCATCAAGTGGACGCACGACAATACATACTCTATTGCAGAGGTACGCAAGGATACCGGTAAGCTAGAGGTCACAGACTTGAAAGCTGCCAGTGGTCTTGACGCATACAAGCATTTCTACAGAAATTATGGCGACATTGCCATATGTGGCTAAAACTCCCCACGATAATGTGGGGAACCATTATGAACCATTAAACAGATGAATTATGGAAAAGAATATTTGGGAATATGTTATGAACAGCAAGGGTGAGGTTATCGAGAAAGTAGCCGATTATATCGGTGTGGCAAGTTTTGCCGCGGTTATCGAGGACCTCTATCGTGAGTGTCTTGATGAATTCGATGACGCAGATGATCTAGAAGAATACATTGCCGATTTGTACGGAAAGAATATCCAGTCTCTTGCGTGGGAGTTTACTCTAGAGGCAAACAAGGAGATGAAGAAATATCTCCATAAGGATTCTCAGCATATGGATGGCAATTTCGCCAATCTGTACGAGGACTACCCTAAGCACAGAACAGGTGTTTGGTGGGCATCAGACTACGATGGCGATGATTACTACGATTTGTATCCTCAGATGGTAGCCAGACTTGATGCCGCAGAGGACAGCGAGCAGGCTGACAAGGATAGAGAGTACCTCGAAGAATGGTATTTTGAAGCGTTCGGAACGTACAACATCAAGTACAATTTCTCGAACGAACTTGAAGAGATTCACTCTATGATGGAGGAAGCTTACGAGGAAGCCTAACAATATCCCCTAGCATGGGGATATTCAATGTTAAACCATTTAAATGATATTAGATATGAGTTACGAATTTGCAAAGAAGGAAATCGGTGATTACAGAATCACCATTTACCAGGATGAGGATGCCGACTGCCCTTGCACTGCATGGGATTTGGTAGGAGTTTACTTCTGGGACTATTCCGACTACGGATACAATAGAGGTCTGTCTCGTGTTTGCAGCAGCGAAGTTGACGCAAAGAATGCAGAGGATGCTTTGAAAGAGCTTGTCTGCAAATATGTGTCACAAAAGAAGATCATCGACTACATCAATAGCGAAAATGTCGATAGCTTCCGTATGCGCTATGACAAGAGCGAGCACATGTGGTATCTTGAGAATCTGTACAAGGGTGAGTGGTACAACCACGAAGAGTTCTGTCCGAGCGACTTGAAGAGATTCGACTATAGAGAGGAGCTTTGTGATATCCTCGAAGAGGACGATTTCACGTATCTTCTGCATGACTGCAAGGATATTGCATTCTACGAGTGGTCTTCTACTGGATACAGCCAGGGAGATTATGTCAGCGGATATGCCTACTGCGACAAGGAGCGCTTCAAGAAGATGGTGGATACGAATACCAAGAACTGGAAGAATCGTGCCATCGAGCTGTTTGAGAGCGAAGTCAAGAATATTGGTATGTGGATGTGGGGTGATGTAAAAGGTTACGTCCTAGAAAAGAAACGCCCGTATACAAAATCGTACGAAGACGGTAAATCTTCTGATTCCTACGAGTGGGAAAAGATTGATTCCTGCTGGGGAGAGTACTACGAGGACTCTGACGAGCTGATTAAAGACGCTCTCGAAGAGAATGGAATCAAACTAAAAGAAACAGCCTAACAAGGGGAGCTTGCATGCTCCTCTTCCATTAACCAATTAAATAGAATTATGGGAAAGATTACAATTTCACAGAAGGGAAGTAGAACTATCTACAGAGTGAACAGAAAAATCGTGTGCTATCGTGACGGGCACAAGTATTGTGTGGGCAAGCCATCATCTGGCAGCACCCATATCGAGTTTGATGCCTTATCCGAGAATATTGCACACGAGAGATGCATTGAGATTTGTGAGCGTAGAATCAATGCGGAGATGAAGTATCAGAATCCTGTCGCATACAACGCCCACAGAGTATTGAACGCATTAGCCTAAAAGATAGCCTCCGGGCTATCACTATTAACCAATTAAGTAAAGAGAATTATGAAGAGATATTACGTATCAGTCACAGAACATTTGAACAAGGTAGTCAGCGTTGATGCTGAGAGTGAGAATGAAGCCGTACAGAAAGTGCAGGATGCCTATAATAATAGCGATATTATTCTTGACGCTGACAATTTCTCAGGTGAGGTTATCGAGATCGAACCAGATCAGGAGTACTGGAGAGAATCCGAAGAAGATGACAGCGTAGCACTCCAGCATATCGACTAGCCAAACGGGGAGAGCAATCTCCCTACCAATAACCAAAACATTATAGATATGAAGAAAATCGAGGTAGGAATGAGAGTGTACTGCGATATACATTCTCAGTCAAAGGAGCACATCGTGACTCACGTTTCAGAGAAAAGAGGATTCGCGGGAATTGATAACGAATACTGGTGGCCCATATACCAGTGCTTCCCTTGCGATGAAGTAACATTGCCTAAAAAGCGCAGCTAAGGACTGCGCACAATAACCAAAACACAAGAATTATGAATGAAGACAGAATCCTAGAGATGTTCTTCGAGAAAGCCAGATGGAAGTATGCCATTGATAAAGGCTTATTCAAGGACATGAACAAAGCAGTAATGTATCAGCTTACAACGCCGGAGGCTCGTCTGGCTATGTATCAGAGGATCAAGAGCGGCAATTACAAGATAATGCCGCCACACACAGCGAAGATTCCGAAAGACAACGGAGATTTCCGTACGGTCTATGTGAATGAGGATGTGGACAGAATACTCCTGAGCATAGCCAACGACCTCCTGTTCGAGCTGATGCCAGAGATGGTGCATCCACGCTGTACGTCGTACCAGAAAGGTATCGGATGCGGTCGTGTGGTGCAAGATGTGTCTCGGATAATATACTCAGCAGAGGGAAAAATCATCGGATGGAAAGGCGACTTCTCCAAGTACTTCGATTCCGTGCCTATTCGATTCATTGATTGGGCATTTGACAAAGTAGAGGAGAAGTTTGGAAAATCTGCACTGATAGATGGCATTCGTGACTACTATCACACGGATATCTATTTCGATGAGGACAACAACCTCTGTGAGAAGTATCAGTCCCTAAAGCAGGGATGTTCTGTTGCTGCATGGCTGGCTGATGTCATTCTCTATCATCTTGACGACAAGCTATCTAAGCTTAACGGATATTACGTCCGCTATTCAGATGATACGCTGTTTGTCGGTGAAGACTATGAGAAAGCCATGGATATCATGAAGAGCGAGCTGGAGATGATGCAGATGACGCTCAACCCGAAGAAGGTTGAGTATCTTGACGCTAATCATTGGTTCAAGTTCCTCGGATATTCCATCAAGGGTCACAATATCTCTCTGTCGTCCACACGTATCAAGACCTTCCAGAAGGAGATTGAGAAAAGGACGATAAAGAAACGTGACACCACGATGACGAAAGCCATCAATGCAGTTAACAGATATCTCTACAAGGGGTACTGCGATTATTCCTGGGCTACTCAGGTTCTTCCGGTCATTAACGTGAAAGAGGACATCGACAAGCTCAACACCTTCGTCATGGACTGCATCCGTGCGGTCAAGACAGGCAAGAGAAAGGTCGGTGGTCTCGGATACGTGAAGACTCAGGCTGTAGGTTGCATAGACCGAGGTCGTGGCAGAAACGTGAAAGCCAACAGGAATAAGACAGAGAGCGAAATCAAGGGGTATCTATCAATCGGCTGTGCTCAGAATGCCTTGCGAACGAGCAGGGCAGCGTACAACACATTGGTGAATACTCTGTAGATGAGCATCCTAGCGCAAGGATTTGCCGGAATGAAGATACAAGGTTTTAAATATCCCGGTTGCGGAGTGCAGGGACCATCTAATACCTAGATGGTCCTCTGTTCGTCCTAAACCGGACATTATCGAACTTATAAAGCCATGCGCAGTATCTTCTGACCGGCAGACTCTGTAACCGAGCACACGGACGTGGGAGAAGGACGGACCGATTCAGGCGACGCCTCTATAACATCATCTGAACATCCGACAATGCATGGATGTTCATATAACCGCACAAGGCGTAGCTCATCAACGAAGTACAGAAATGTGACATTCCGTATGACCACCACCGGTGGCGCACACCACTAATCCCTGACGGATGGCTGAAATTTATGCAACAGGTTCTCTAACCAGAGTAGTTGATCCTGGTCGTCGTCGCATTACTTACGACGACCTGGATCATCTATTCTGGCGAATCCTGTGTCAAATCAGAAACATAAAGTATTGTGCCGAGCCACCGGTCAGGGAATCACCCTAGCACGAGGGTAGTCTTTAGAGGAGAGTGAATTTATGAGTGCTGTTTACATGCCGCCGGCCTCCCCGGAACAATATCCGGGTACTCCGGCGGCTTACAACAGCCCTCGAATCAAGCTGCTATAGCTACGTGCCACGCTCTCAGATGAAGACAACGTTATTGTCAAACGAGGTACACGAGGAGGTGTCGGTTTATTCAACCCGCCTTGTATCAACGCGATATGTCTGGTAATACCAGCAATCTCGCGTATCGGCAAGCGGGTTAAATCATCAGCCTACAGTAAGGCAACAGACCTATGAGTGTACCTACAACAACCAAAGTGAATTGCATCACGACTTATCAAGAGTATGAGGTTTAATATCACGTGAGTGGTATACCTGCCGCCTGCCGTTATCACCGCAGGCGCAGGTATCCAATCCACGGGATTGAATCACGAACATATATCCATGCAACATAATACATGAGATAAGTCATGCGCATTGCAGCGATGTCTGGCAAGTTCTGAGAGTTCATCGAGCGTTTCATTGATTCTGAAGCCAATGATGGGGAAGCGTACGCTTCCTGATGGTTGGCTTCATAACAATGCCACGCCCTTAATCAAAAACTTAAAGCAATGCAACGTATCAGGTTGAGTCAGACTAGGTTATTGCGAGCCGAATTGTGCGCAAGGAGAATAGATTGTACAATACGGTATCAATCATCCTGAGCATCCAGGTGATTACCTGGATCCGTCAGGACTCAGATACAGTATTAATCAAGACCTTATAGTTACGCAACAGATTCTCTGAGCGCACTCCTATTTACCAATATTTAAGAATTATGAACAGCAAATTACTAAAGAAGCTTGAGGAAATCAAGAAAGAGTACGAAACGTCAGAAGTTTGCATGGGTGAGATGCTTGATTCTGTAAGTGCAGACGGATTCTCTATCGAGGATGCTCACTGGTTGTATATGCGTGCAATGGAGTGGGCGAACGGAGATAAGTTCTATATCCACGTCGGAGAAGACGAAAATGTACTGAGTAAGGATGAACTCGAAGAAGCCAATTTGATAGTGCTAGAATAAGCACTATCCCTATTAACCAATACAATAGAATTATGACATACGACGAGATTATCAATGCAGTTGAGAATGGTGCAAAGTTCACCATCAACTTCCAGAAGAGAACATGTAGGGTGAATGGCAAGGTAGTAATGTCCGAGGAAGATAAGCCGAAAGATACACCTTACCTGACTCATGCAGTAGTCCTGTTCGCAATAGAGCAGAGATACAAGGCATACAAGCATTCTGTGCCGTCTGAACGCTCTGAATCACATCGCCGCTACTACTTCAAGGCTTTGCCTGAGAAAGAGCTCTCCGATGAAGACATGATGTACGGTGAACGACGAGAGGTAGCTAGATGTAAGCTGGAGCTATACATACTGATTCAGCTTCTAAGAGGAAACCTTGCGTGGGAGAACAGATGGGGAACATGGTTCTGGAGGTCAGAGAACGACAAGGATCTGATTATCCTCAGAGACTGGATTGAGCCAAACAAGGGTGGGGCGTAAGCCTCATCCACAAGAGTTAAATAAATTTTTAGTATAACCAATTTAAATTATTTGAATTATGAAGCAGATTGTAACAATCACTGGTGAGAACTTGAACATCGTAACAAAGAACGTAGAGGCTACAGCAGCTACCAAGAAGACCAAGGCGCAGATGCGTCTCGAAGCTCTTAAGGCAGCAGGTGTTGATACTAGTAAATATTTCCCTCTCGGTGACGACCAGCTTATCAAAATCGAAAATGGCGCAGCAGTTCCTGTAGACATGGACGATGCAACAATCGATGCGGTAGGCAAGCAGATTGTCGAGGGTGGATACGTAAGTAACTGGAAGCTCTTCCGTCGTTGGGTGATGAGTCAGATGTTCCACATGTTGCGAGACATGGATAAGAACGGACGCACATTCAACGAGGTGTTGCAGCACAAGGGCTACGAGTATCAGTGGCGCATGTTGGAGAACGAGCTGTATGCTCAGATGAAGATGTGTGACCACAAGGACTACGAGAACGTCAAGGCGAGAAATCGTTGGTTCAACGGAGTTGTAGCACACGACATGGCTATTGACTACATCAGCAAGCTCCGCAGCTATATCGACGACAAGTGCATCTACACTGTCAAGAAAGACAAGGATGGAAACAAGAAGAAGACATACAAGCATACCTGCAAGGGCAATCCTTATATCCGTCTTCAGAACGAAAACATCTTCGTTGCTGACTTGGATAGAAAGGTATACAATCCTCTCCGTGACCTTGCCAACAAGATGGGTGCAGTACCGACCTACAAGGAGCTCTACGATGCAGTTCGCGAGTTCAACAAGAACCGCAAGCATCTCGCATGGGATACCAAGCAGGCTGATGCGTTCATTACTGCCTACAAGGGTTCAGGTTCCTACTACACGATGAGAAACCTCATCATGTTCCATGGAGCAAGATTCATGAAGAACGGACGAAAGATGTCAGAGACCAACTCATTAAAGGAGCTTGAGTCTAAAGCAAAGATCTACGACGAAGAGGGTTGGAGAATGCTCGGTGTTCTCAAGCAGCTCATCAAGGAGTCTAACATTGACATCCAGGGCAAGATTCTTGAGTGGAAGAAAGCCAAGGAACACCAAGACCTCTCCATGTACCAAGAACTACATTGTAACCAGCTTCCTGGCATGTCGGAACGTCCGGAATGGAATCAAGACGTTTGTCGTTCATAACTGCAAGAACCTTTAAATCGCCGGACTCAACGTAGTTAGCAACCTCAGCGTAGGAAACTGCTACTGCGTCAATATGCTCACCAAGAAGGTCTGTGATCGCACCTGCTGCTCCATCGTAAGCAACGTGTTTGAACTGAGCGCCTGTCTCTTTTGCAAGACCTGCTGCTGCAAGGTGCCAGATCGCGCCGTTACCGGAGTTACCCATGGAAACCTCGTTCTCTTTTGCGTAGTTGATGAAGTCTTCGATCGTGTTGAAACGATCATCCTTCGCGTTTACTGTGATAGCTGCGCATGCGCTGTTTACCATCATGATCGGTTTGAACATGGAATATGTAAGACCAGCGTTTGTTCCCATAGCCTCAAGAGTTGCAAGCTCTACTGTGATCATGGTAACGGTTGTGCCATCAGCCTTAGCGTTTGCGCCAGCGAGCATACCGGTTGCTCCGCCGCCGCCGGAACGGTTCTCTACGGAGATGTTTTTGAAGGAACCCTTCGCTGCGTCTGCTAAAGCACGCATAACTGTATCGGTACCGCCGCCTGCATCGTAAGGAACGATACATGTAACTGTTTTATCCTTCCATGCGGATGTGTCAACGCCAGAAGCTGCTGCCTCTGTTGCTGCCCCCTCAGCTGCTGCAGTTGTCTCTGTTTTGCTGGAGCTGCTTCCGCAAGCTGTCAGGGAGAGAGCCATAGCTGCTGCCATTGCGAGCGATACTACTCTTTTTCTCATAAAACCTACTCCTTTTCTCTTTCCTAATACTTTCTTAACGATTTTTTAGGTTTCTTTATGAAATTTTTACACGACATATTGTAGACGTTTGTGAACAACTTGTCAATGGTTTTATGGAAAGTCTTCACAAAAGATACTTTCAATTCCATACGGTTTTTCATGATTTTTGTAGCTTTTTACCAAAAAAGGCGCCCTGACCGTTGGACATTAATTTCAAACCCGGTCAGGGTGCCCTGAATTTTTATGTATTTTTTCTTAACAGCTATTCCGCTTTTTTCTTTAACTGTCCGCGGATCGCACCAAACAGTGTGAACGCGATCAGGGCAAGAAAGAACCAGCAGATCGGGGTGTTGAAGAATACGACCGGGTTACCACTGGACTTTAACAGTGCGGTACGGAAATTCTTCTCAGCCATCGGCCCTAAGATCAGGCCGAGGATCGCCGGGCTTGTCGGGATCTTTACTTTACCCATGAGCCAGCCGATCACGCCTGCAATCAACATCGTTCCCACATCGTAGAAGTTGCTTCTCATCGCGTAGCTTCCTACGACGCAGAGGATGAAAATGACCGGTGTAAGGATCGTCTTCGGAACGCTTAATACCTTTGTGAAAAGGCGGATGCAGGAGAATCCGAGGAGTACCATGATGGTGTTTGCCACAAACATTCCAAGGAAGATCGTGTAAACGAGGACCTTGTTTGTCTTAAAGAGCATCGGTCCCGGGGTAAGACCCTGGATCGTCAACGCACCGATCATGATGGCTGCTACGGCATCACCCGGAACACCGAGTGTCAGCATCGGGATCATGGCACCACCGGTTACACCGTTGTTACCACCCTCAGAAGCAGCTACTGCCTCCGGGCTTCCTTTACCGAACTGTTCCGGATGTTTGGACATGCCGCGGGCAGTGTTGTATCCAACGAAGGATCCGATATCGGCACCGGCACCAGGGATGATACCGATCATGGTTCCGATGAGGCCCGTAACCGGAGCAACACGAAGGATCGTCTTCACATCCTCCTTTGTCGGAAGAAGTCTTGTTACGCTCGCATCGATCTCATCCGTGCTGTAGATATCCTCAATGGTCTCGAAAGCCTGGCTCATCGCGAACAGACCGATCATAACCGGAATGTACTGGATACCGGAGAGAAGGTTTGCGTTGTCTGTGAAACGGATGTAGCTTGTTACGCTGTCGATACCGACAGTAGCTGTTAAGATTCCTAAGAATCCGCAGATCAAGCCCTTTGCCATATTCTCGCCGGAGATGTTGGCAATGATACAGAGTCCGAATACCGCGAGTAAGAAGAACTCAGCAGAGCTGAACTTTAATGCAAGCTTCGCAAGCTGCGGGCTGATGAGCCATAAGCAGAGAACGCTGACAACACCGCCCACATAACTGGAAAGTGTTGCGATACCGAGTGCACGTCCTGCCTCACCGCGCTTGGAGAACTGATATCCATCAATAGCGGTTGCAGCAGAGGCCGGTGTACCCGGTGTATGTAAAAGGATCGCGGAAATAGATCCGCCATAGATTGCTCCCACGTAAATTCCAAGTAACATGAGGATACCTGCTGTGGCATCCATACCGAATGTAAGCGGCAGAAGAAGGGCTACACCCATAGTTGCGGTAAGTCCCGGCAGTGCTCCGATACAGATTCCGGCTGCTACACCTGCGATCATGTAGAACAGTACCATGGGGCTGAACGCGCTCTGAAATACTTCTAAAAAGAAACTCATTCTGCTACCCCTTTCTTTAAATGCTGAACATACCGAAGTCGATCGGCACATTCAGGAAGTTCTTGAAAACAAAGTAAATTGCCAGGACTACGATCACGGAGATCAGTGCGTTTTTCCAGAAAGCGCCTTTATGGAACCACTGGCAGAAAGCGAACAGCATGATCACTGACGGAATGATAAATCCAAGTGTAGATAATACCAGCATGTATACAAGCAGGATCGCCATGGAAATGTATAATACACAGAATAACCGTCAGCATTCGCCATGTACAACTTCCCGTTATCAGATAATATCTCCCCTAATACCGTGCTATAAGTTTGGGTTGCCAACCACTCCGGTACAAAATTTTCATCATGCAGAACCTCTTTGATATGCAACATATCACGATATTTCCATACCTGTTTAAACGAAACAGCATTCATCAAATACACATCCTGATCCGTTCCGACAAATATCACCGGTTGTTGCGCATTAATAATGGAACCCTGTGGGGATCCGTACATCCAATCCGTCAACAAATATTTCGGCGTACCGCCAATAGGCAAATCCTTCCCCATATCCAACTTGTAGGCATCGGGAATAACCACTCCGCCACTTCCTTCACCATCCACGGCACCCAACACACATTTACCCTCGTTATACTGAAGTACAAACCAACTACGGCTATAGGGAACGATCGGTTGCACGGTCAGTTGCTTATACCATTCACTCCCGTCTTCCCGGTGATCCTGCACCCGTAAACGGATAGCCAAAGGGTTCACATCTTCCGGATTAAACGACAATTCACATACTTTTTCCTCCCCGCAAGGAGTCCATTCGTTCAACCCCAGACTATTTTTCTTCTCTCTCTCCCACAGATATGTCAATTGAGCCTCACCCTCCTCCAGCGTCTGAGACAACTTGGGTTCAATCTTTACAGAGACAGCCTCTTTTTTATCCAACCGCACGCTCACGGTCGTGGGCAAATCAATAACCACCTCATTAACATCATGATAGTCATACGAACCTTTGTCATCATAACAACCGGACAATAAAAGTCCGCCTGTCAGGAAAAAAACTGCTATATTTATAAATCGTTTCATGGCAATCATTTTTATTCTACTTTCTTAAATATGATCTCATTTCCCTTGTCATCCAACAAAGGCGGATTATTCTTTTTATATTCCTCGTAAGCATCATATATCTCTTTCCGGGTCTCCCTTCCCTCCGAAATATCATCTATCGTGGCTTTAAAATGATCCATCATAAAAAAGTATTTCGCATCGGAATATTCACCCCATTGATATTCATTCCAATTATTTCAGTTCGGAACAGGCGGGTAATAATTACCTGCATCCCCGGAAGAATTTCGTGAATA
>ENA-USUK01002534-USUK01002534.1-human-gut-metagenome-genome-assembly--contig:-NODE-2534-length-12114-cov-4.721691_pt1 | contig 12114 bp, 9 predicted proteins | sample MGYA00250062_ERZ773400 | MGnify/ENA primary metagenome ERZ773400 (study PRJEB29103, sample SAMN06111961) | human gut metagenome | biome: human gut; feature: ankylosing spondylitis patient; material... | reverse complement strand
TTATTATTTTCTATAGTTTTCCAATCTTTTATAATCTCTTTTGCAGTTCTAATGTCTCTTGGTTGCCAGAACTTCCAGTTCAAAGTTATTTCGGAATATACCCCCTCCGGCGACCAGCCGCAGGCCATTGAAAAGCTGGCGGAGGGACTGGAGAACGGCCTGCGCCAGCAGGTGCTGCTGGGCGTCACCGGCAGCGGCAAGACCTACACCATGGCCAAGGTCATCGAGAAGGTGCAGCGCCCCACGCTGGTGCTGGCCCACAACAAGACGCTGGCGGCCCAGCTGTGCGAGGAGTTCCGGGAGTTCTTCCCGGAAAACGCCGTGGAGTACTTCGTCTCCTACTACGACTACTATCAGCCGGAGGCGTACATCCCCCACACGGATACCTTCATCGAGAAGGACGCCGCCATCAACGCTGAGATCGAGCGCCTGCGCCACAGCGCCACGGCAGCCCTCTTCGAGCGGCGGGACGTCATCGTGGTGGCGTCGGTGTCCTGCATCTACGGCTTGGGGGATCCCATCGACTACGCCAACATGGTCATCTCCCTGCGGCAGGGGAAGGAGTACCCACGGGATCAGCTGCTGCGGAAGCTGGTGGAGATCCGCTACGACCGCAACGACGTGGCCTTCGAGCGCAATATGTTCCGGGTCCGGGGGGACACGGTGGAGATTTACCCGGTGTACGCCAACGGCTACGCCATCCGGGTGGAGTTTTTCGGGGACGAGATCGACCGCATTTCGGAGATCAACCCCGTCACCGGTCAGGCCCAGCGGGTACTGCAGCACGTGGCCATCTACCCCGCCAGTCACTACGTCACCACCAAGGAGAAGATGGAGCGGGCGGTGCAGGAGATCGAGCGGGAGCTGGCGGAGCGCAAGGCCTACTTCGAGGATCACGGCAAGCTCATTGAGGCCCAACGCATCGACCAGCGCACCCGGTACGATGTGGAGATGATGCGGGAGCTGGGCTACTGCACCGGCATCGAGAATTACAGCCGGGTCATCTCCGGCCGGGAGCCGGGTTCCCCGCCCACCACGCTGCTGGACTACTTCCCGGAGGACTTTGTCCTTTTTGTGGACGAGAGCCATGTGACCCTGCCTCAGGTGCGGGCCATGTATAACGGCGACCGGGCCCGGAAGGAGAGCCTGGTGGAGTACGGCTTCCGCCTGCCCTGCGCCTATGATAACCGCCCCCTGAAGTTCCCGGAGTTCGAGGAGCGCTTCCGTCAGGCGGTGTTCGTCTCCGCCACACCGGGGGAGTACGAGCGGGAGGGAGCCGACCAGATCGTGGAGCAGGTGATCCGCCCCACAGGCCTGCTGGATCCCCGTGTGGAGGTGCGGCCCGTCACCGGCCAGATCGACGATCTGGTGGAGGAGATCCGGGTCCGTGCCGCACGGGACGAGCGGGTGCTGGTAACCACCCTCACCAAGCGCATGGCGGAGGATCTGACGGACCACATGAAGGGCCTTGGCCTGCGGGTGCGGTATATGCACTCCGACATCGCCACCATCCAGCGGATGGAGCTGATCCGGGACCTGCGGCTGGGGGAGTTCGACGTGCTGGTGGGCATCAACCTGCTGCGTGAGGGACTGGACCTGCCGGAGGTATCCATGGTGGCCATTCTGGACGCCGATAAGGAGGGCTTCCTCCGCAGCGAGACCAGCCTCATCCAGACCATCGGCCGGGCCGCCCGCAACGCAGAGGGACTGGTGGTGCTGTACGCCGATACCGTCACCCCCTCCATGAGGGCGGCCATCACCGAGACAGAGCGCCGCCGGAAGAAGCAGGACGCCTACAACAAGGCCCACGGCATCGTCCCTCAGACCATCCGCAAGAGCGTGCGGAAGGTGCTGGAGATCTCCCATTCGGCGGAGGAGGAAAAGACCACCGCCCACCGCAAGCTGACGGACGCCGAGCGGGAGGCCACCATCCGCCGGCTGGAAAAGGAAATGAAGGAAGCCAGCAAAATGCTGGAATTCGAATACGCCGCCCTGCTGCGTGACCAGATCATCGAGCTGCGGGGTCAGAAGTAAAAGGAGGCGTTATGGCCCATATACCCACCGTGGATATCCGCCAACTGGGGGATATCTCCTTTGACCGCCAACTGGCGCTGGCCCAGCAGCCCAACCGGGACTACGACGTGGACCAGTGGCTGTTCGTCCCCAACACCTACACCGAGTACCGGTACATTCTGGGTACACGGGGGGAAAAGCCTCTGATCTGCGTGGGCATCAACCCCTCTACCGCCCGGCCCGGTGCGCTGGATCCCACCCTGAAAAGCGTGGAGCGCATTGCCCGCAACAGCGGCTTCGACTCCTTCATCATGTTCAATGTCTATGCCCAGCGGGCCACCTCCCCCGACGATATGGAGCACACCTGCAACCCGGAGCTGCACCGGGAGAATATGCGGGCCTTTGCCTACATTCTCTCCCGCACACCGGATCCGGTGGTGTGGGCGGCCTGGGGGACCATCATCGAGAAGCGGGACTACCTGTGGCCCTGCCTGCGGGATATGATCGCCCTGGGAGAGGCCGCCGGCGCCCGGTGGGTCACCTGCGGCAAGCGCTCTGCGGCGGGGCATCCCCATCACCCCCTGTACCTCCGGGCGGACGCCGTGCCGGAGCCCTTCGACGTGGCGGCCTACGCCGCTGCGGGGGAGACCCGTGCTGCCGCTGCGGCCCATGGCCGTCGCCGCCGGGTATGAGGAGGGGAGCGCTATGACGGAGAAGCGTGCCGGGCTCAGCGCCATGACCCTGAAATACATCGCCATGGCCACCATGCTGGTGGACCATATGGGGTACGTCCTGTTTCCGTGGATCCTGTGGCTGCGGTGCGTGGGGCGCATCGCCTTTCCCATCTTCGCCTTTCAGATCGCTGAGGGCTGCATCCGCACCCATGACAGGCGGCGGTACGCCCTGCGGCTGCTGCTGTTTGCGGTGCTGACGGAGGTACCCTTCGATCTGGCCTTCAACGGCCAAGTGCTGTACCTCGGCTACCAGAATGTCCTGTGGACGCTGCTGGCCGGGGCGCTGGTGTGCTGGGCGGCGGACTGGGCGCAGAGGACCCCGGACGCCCTGCACCTTCTGGCGGCCACGGCGGCGTTTGCCGGAGCCTTCTGGCTGCTGGAGGTCTGCCATACGGACTACGGCGGCTGGGGCATGGCTCTGATTTTGTTGTTTCACCTGTCCCGTGGGAACCGGCTGATCCAGCTGGCGGGACTGGCGGTGTTCTGTGTCGCCGGCGTAGGCGGCGTCAGCATCGAACTGTACGCACTGGTGAGCCTTGCCTTCATCTGGCTCTATGACGGGCGGCGGGGCTATTGCAGCCGCCCCATCCAGTGGCTGTGCTACGCATTTTATCCCGTTCACCTGCTGCTCCTGTGGCTCTATGCCCGGACGGTGGACGGCATATGGTATTTGACATAAGGAGATACATCATGGCAAAGCATAAAGAGGAAAAGACCAACGTCATGCGGGTGCTGGATCAGAAGAAGATCCCCTATACCGCCCACACCTACGACCCGGAGAGCGGCATCGACGGCGTGTCCGTGGCCCGTTCGCTGGGGCAGGATCCGGCATCGGTGTTCAAAACGCTGGTGGCCCGTGGGGCCAGCGGCGGTTACTACGTGTTCGACATTCCCGTGGCTGCCACGCTGGACCTGAAAAAGGCCGCCCATGCCGTGGGGGAGAAGTCCGTGGCCATGCTGCCTCAGAAGGAGCTGCTGCCCCTGACGGGCTATGTCCACGGCGGGTGCAGCCCTGTGGGCATGAAAAAGCTGTTCCCCACGGTGTTCCATGAGACGGCGGCGAGCCTGCCTGTCATCATGGTGTCGGCGGGGAAGCTGGGGCACCAGATCGCCTGCGACCCCAAGGCACTGTTGGCGCTGGTGAGGGCCGATACGGCGGACATCATCACGGAGGAATGACGGATGCAGCTGCGTTTTATCGACGAGCACAATGACCGGGGCCACCTGCTGTGGGCGGAGGAGCCGATGGGTTTGGCCCTGCGGGGCGAGACGCAGCAGGCGGCGCTCTCCAAGCTCCCGGCGGAGCTGACGGCCTATCGCCGCTGGCTGGGCCTGCCGCCGGTGCCGGCGGTGGGAGTCATCACGCAGGAGGCGGTCAGCCCTCTCAACGTCCACGATGCCGACAGCGACATCCTGCTGCCCTCCGAGCGCCGCCCCCTGACGGCGGAGGAGTATGAAGCACGGAAGGCACTGGCCCTGCGGTCGGCGGAGGACTTCCTGACGCTGTACCGCTCCATCCCCGACAAGACACACACCACCCTCCCCCAGCGGGAGACCTTCTACGGGGACGTCCCCCTGACGGCGGAGGAGATGTACCGGCATACGAAAAACGTCAACGCCTACTACTTCGGAGAGATCGGGGTGGAGGTCGGCAACGAGCCGGATATCCTCATCTGCCGCCGGGCGGGCTTCGCCGCACTGGAACGACAGCCCCGGTACCTTCACAATGCCGTGTTCCACGGCAGCTATGACGAGGACTGGACGCTGCGGAAGGTGCTGCGCCGCTTTGTGTGGCATGACCGCATCCATGGCCGGGCCATGTGGCGCATGGCCTGCGCCCTCTGCGGCAGCCGCCGGGTGGCCGACCCCTATCGCTTCGCATAAATCGGAGATCAACAGGAGAAAAACACCATGCAGGATCATATTTATATCAAGGGCGCACGGGAGAATAACCTCAAGAACATCGACGTCACCATCCCACGGGACAAGCTGGTGGTGCTGACGGGGCTCTCCGGCAGCGGCAAATCCTCGCTGGCCTTTGATACCATCTACGCCGAGGGCCAGCGCCGGTATGTGGAGAGCCTGTCCAGCTACGCCCGGATGTTTCTGGGCCAGATGGATAAGCCCGATGTGGACTATATCGACGGCCTGTCCCCGGCCATTTCCATCGACCAAAAGACCACCAGCAAGAACCCCCGCTCCACGGTGGGTACGGTGACGGAGATCTACGACTATCTCCGCCTGCTGTGGGCCCGCATCGGCACCCCCCACTGCCCTAAGTGCGGCAAGGAGATCCGCCAGCAGACCATCGACCAGATCATCGACCAGATCCTTGCCCTGCCGGAGGGGACTCGGATTCAGGTGCTGGCCCCGGTGGTCCGGGGCCGCAAGGGGGAACACGCCAAGGTGCTGGAAGATGCCCGACGCTCCGGCTACGTCCGGGTGCGGGCCGACGGGAGCCTCTATGACCTGTCGGAGGACATCCCGCTGGAGAAGAACAAGAAGCACCACATCGAGATCGTGGTGGACCGGCTCATCGTCCGGCCCGACCTTGGCCAGCGGCTGACGGACTCCGTGGAGACGGCGTCCCACCTCTCCGGCGGCATCGTCATCGTGAATCTGCTGCGGGAGGAGCAGGATCTGGTCTTTTCCCAGAACTACGCCTGCGACGACTGCGGCATCAGCATCGAGGAGCTGACGCCCCGGATGTTCTCCTTCAACAACCCCTACGGCGCCTGCCCCACCTGCACGGGGCTGGGGATGCAGCTGAAGGCGGACCCCGCCCTCATCATCCCCGACGACAGCCTCTCCATTCTGGACGGAGCCATCACTGCCAGCGGCTGGAACTCCATCCGCTCCGACGGCATCAGCCGGATGTACTTCGAGGCCCTGTCCAAGAAATATCAGTTCTCCCTCCGAACCCCGGTGCGGGAGCTGCCGGAGTCCGTGCGGCAGATCATCCTCTACGGCACCGGCGGCGAGAAGCTGGAGCTGCACTATGACCAGCCCCGTGGCAAGGGCGTATTGTATCAGCCCTTCGAGGGGGTGGCCAACAATCTGGAGCGCCGGTATCAGGAGACTCAGTCCGACGCCAGCAAGCGGGAGATCGAGGAGTTCATGTCCCAATGCCCCTGCCCGGCCTGTCAGAGCCGCCGTCTGAAGCCGGAGGCACTGGCGGTGACGGTGGGCGGCCTGTCCATCTGGCAGGCTACGGAGTTGCCGGTAGACGAGGAGCTGGCCTTCTTCAACAGCCTGACCCTGACGGAGACGCAGCAGCTCATCGCCGCACAGATCTTGAAGGAGATCCGCTCCCGGTTGGGCTTTTTGCAGTCCGTGGGCCTCAGTTACCTGACCCTGTCCCGCTCCAGCGGCACCCTGTCCGGCGGCGAGAGCCAGCGTATCCGGCTGGCCACGCAGATCGGCAGCAGCTTGATGGGAGTGCTGTATATTCTGGACGAGCCCTCCATCGGCCTGCACCAGCGGGACAACGACAAGCTGCTGGCCACCCTCTGCCGCCTGCGGGATCTGGGCAACACCCTCATTGTGGTGGAGCACGACGAGGACACCATGCGGGCCGCCGACTATCTCATCGACATCGGCCCCGGCGCCGGGGCCCACGGCGGACAGGTGGTGGCCGCCGGTACGCCGGAGGAGGTCATGGCCAATCCCGACAGTCTGACGGGCCAGTATCTCAGTGGGAAAAAGCGCATCGAGGTGCCGGCTGCCCGCCGTCCCGGCAACGGGAAATTTCTGACGGTGCGGGGCGCACGGGAGAATAACCTGAAAAACATCGACATCTCCGTGCCGCTGGGGACCTTCACCTGTGTCACCGGCGTCTCCGGCAGCGGCAAGTCCTCTCTGGTCAACGAGATCATCTATAAGCGGCTGGGCGCCGAGCTGAACCGCATGAAGACCCACCCCGGCAAGCACACCGCCATGGAGGGACTGGAGTATCTGGACAAGGTGGTAGGCATCGACCAGAGCCCCATCGGCCGCACGCCCCGCTCCAACCCCGCCACCTACACCAACCTCTTCAACGACATACGCAATCTCTTTGCCGCCACGCAGGAGGCCAAGGCCCGTGGCTACGGGCCGGGGCGCTTCTCCTTCAACACCCGTGGCGGCCGGTGCGAGGCTTGCTCCGGCGACGGTCTGCTGAAGATCGAGATGCACTTTCTGGCGGACGTGTACGTCCCCTGCGAGGTGTGCCACGGCAAGCGCTATAATCGGGAGACGCTGGAGGTGAAGTACAAGGGCAAGAGCATCGCTGACGTGCTGGATATGACGGCGGAGGAGGCGCTGGCCTTCTTTGCCCCGGTGCCGAGGATCGCCGAAAAGCTTCGAACCCTCTGCGATGTGGGACTGGGCTATGTGAAGCTGGGCCAGTCCTCCACCACCCTCTCCGGCGGCGAGGCCCAGCGGGTGAAGCTGGCCACGGAGCTGTCCCGCCGTGCCACGGGCCGCACCTTCTATATTCTGGACGAGCCCACCACGGGCCTGCACTCCGACGATGTGAAGAAGCTGCTGGAGGTGCTGCAGCGTCTGGTGGACGCCGGGAACACGGTGCTGGTCATCGAGCACAATCTGGATGTCATCAAGTCCGCCGACTGGCTCATCGATCTGGGCCCGGAGGGCGGCGCCGGGGGAGGAACCCTCGTCTGCGCCGGTACTCCGGAGACGGTGGCGGCCTGCGAGGCCTCGTACACCGGCCAGTATCTGAAGAAGTATCTGTTCTGACTGTCTGCGCCGGTTGCGGCGGCGGAGAAAATGTGATAAGCTGGCATCGAGACACCTGCCCTCCCGTCTTCTGCATACAATGGGATGAGGTGATGGCATGGAACTGATGGGAGACGGCCTCATTGCCTTTTTGGCGGCGGTGGGCGTGAGCACCATCCTCTGGCTGCTGGCAGAGACGCTGCTGCGCCGTCATAGGCCGGTGGCGGAGGCTATATTGGTGCTGCCGGTCCGGGGCGACGGGGCCACGCTGGAGCGGGCTCTGCGCCTGACCATGGAGCAGCGCACGACGGGGGAGACCCCCATTCTGCTGGCGGACTGCGGGCTGGATGAGACGGGCCTGCGTCTGGCGCAGGGCCTGACGCAGCGATACAGCCGGGTGCAGCTTTGCCCGGCGGAGGAATTGGAAAATTATCTGAAGTGAGGAACGAGCTATGGGTGAGCGCTGCACGGTGGAGGGAACCGTCCAACACGTTATCTTCCAGAATGAGGAGAACGGCTATACGGTGCTGGGCCTGCTGACGGAGGAGGGCGAGCTGGTGACAGTGGTGGGATGTATCCCCTGCGTGGCCCCCGGTGAAAAGCTCACCGCCGACGGCCTGTGGGTCAGCCACCCCTCCTACGGTCAGCAGTTCGCCGCCGAGACGGTGGAGCGTCTGATGCCGGAGACAGAGGAGGAACTCATCAGCTACCTCTCCTCCGGCATCATCAAGGGCGTCGGCCCTGCCACGGCGGAGCGGCTGGTGGAGCGGTTCGGCGGCGAGACGCTGGCTGTTATCGAGGAGGAGCCGGAGCGGCTGAGCACCGTCAAGGGCATCACCTCCAAGCGGGCCATGGAGATCTCCGCCGCCTTCCGGGAGCTGACGGGACTGCGCCGGGTCATGGAGTTTCTGGCCCGGTACGAGCTGCCGGTGGAACTGGCCATGCGGCTGTACCGCACCTACGGAGCTGATGCGCTGCCCCGTCTCCGGGCGGACCCCTATCTGCTGGCGGGGGAGCGCTACGGCGTGGCCTTTGCCGATGTGGACGAGATCGCCCTGAGTATGGGCTTCGGCGGCGACAGTCCCTGCCGCACGGAGGCGGCGGTGCTGTACGAGCTGGAGCACAATCTGGGCAACGGCCATGTGTTCCTGCCCCGGCCCAAGCTGCTGGCGGCCACGGAGCAGCTCATCGGCGCCCCGCCGGAGCTGGTGGAGCAGGCCCTGGACACATTGGAGAGCCGTGGCGCCGTGGTGGAGGAGCAGATCGCACGGGTGGATGCCTGCTACCTGCGCCGGATGTATCTGGCGGAAAGCGAGACAGCCCGGCGGTTGCTGGCCCTGCGGGATGCCCCCCGGCCACAGGGTCGGGGCGTAGAGAAGCTGATCCGGGAGATGGAGGAGCAGCAGAGCATCGCCTATGCCCCTCAGCAGCGTCAGGCGGTGGAGTTGGCGGCCCGCACCGGCGTGCTGCTGCTGACCGGCGGCCCCGGCACCGGCAAGACCACCTCCACACGGGGCATCGTGGCCCTTTTCGAGGGCATGGGCCTTCAGGTGCTGCTGCTGGCCCCCACGGGCCGTGCTGCCAAGCGCATGAGCGAGCTGTGCCGCCGGGAGGCCCAGACCATCCACCGGGCGCTGGGTATGACCTATAACGAGCTCACCGGCGAGACGGTGTTCAAGAAAAACGGCAAAGAGCCGCTGGAGGCCGATGCCGTTATCGTGGATGAGATGAGCATGGTAGACCTGCCGTTGATGCAGGCATTGCTGGAGGCTGTGAAGCCCGGCTGCCGTCTGGTGATGGTGGGGGACCCCGATCAGCTGCCCTCCGTTGGCCCCGGCAACGTGCTGGGGGATCTGCTGCGCTCCCATGCGGTGGCCGCCGTGTCCCTGACGGAGGTGTTCCGTCAAGCGGAGCAGTCCGCCATCATCCGCAATGCCCACGCCGTCAACAGCGGCCGCCCCCCGGAGCTTGGCAGCGGCCAAAACGACTTCTTTTTCCTGTGCCGCCGGGCCCCGGATCGTCTGGTGCAGACGGTGGTGGACCTATGCCGCACCCGCCTGCCGGACAACATGGGCATCCCCGCCGATCAGATCCAGGTGCTGTCCCCCACCCGCCGGGGCCTCACCGGCACCGTGAGCCTGAACCGGGCGCTGCAGGCAGCTTTGAACCCCCCTGCCCCGGACAAGCACCAGAAGACGTGGGGGGAGCTGACCTTCCGGGAGGGGGACCGGGTCATGCAGACCCGCAACAACTACGACGTCCTCTGGCAGAAGGACGACGGGGAAATGGGCACCGGTATCTTCAACGGCGACGTGGGGGTCATTCAGGAAATTGACCCCGGCGGCGAGCTGGTGACCATCCGCTTCGATGACCGCACCAGCGTCTATACCCCGGATCTGCTGAGCCAGCTGGACATGGCCTACGCCATGACGGTACATAAGGCGCAGGGCAGCGAGTATCGTGCCGTGGTGCTGGTCAGCGCCCCTGCCGCCGCATCTCTCATGGTGCGGGGGGTGCTGTATACTGCCATCACACGGGCCAGAGAGCTGCTGGTAATGGTGGGGGACGATGTGATTCCCGGAAAAATGGCGGAAAACGACAGGCAGGCCCGGCGATACAGCGGCCTGCGCCGCAGACTCATGCAGGGAGGTGGCAGCGATGGCGCTTCAGGATGATCTAAACCGGCTGCAAAAGCAGCTGGGGAATTTTCTCTTTCCCCGGAAATGTCCCTTCTGCGGGACCGTCACCGGCGGCCGCCTGCTGTGCGGCAGCTGCGAAAGGACTCTGCCCTATACCGGGGAGAACGCCCTGCGTCAGGGGACCTTCGGGCGGTGCGCCTCGCCGCTGTACTATACCGGCCCCGTCCGGGAGGCTATCCTTCGCTTCAAATTTCAGGGCCGCACCGGCGGTTTGGACTGCTTCGGCCGTCTGCTGGCCGACTGCGCCGCCCGGTGGTATCCCGGCGAGTTTGACACCGTGACGTGGGTGCCGGTGAGCCGCAAGCGCCTGCGGCAGCGGGGCTTTGACCAGTCCCGCCTGCTGGCGGCCAGCCTGTGCGTGGATTGGCACGTGGCCCCGGTGGAGACCCTCCGCAAGGCGGTGGACAACCCCGCCCAGTCGGGGCTTACCGATGCCGAGCATCGCCGGGCCAACGTGCTGGGAGTCTACGAGGCCCTGCCGGAGAACGTCCGGGACAAGCGTCTCCTGCTCATCGACGATATCGTCACCACCGGCTCCACCCTCACCGAGTGCGTCCGGGTGCTGCGGGAGGCCGGGGCCGCCGACGTGGTGTGCCTGACGCTGGCCCGCACCGAGGAGGAGCACTGATTAAGGGGAATGCGGCCTGCGGCGAGACACCGCCGGTATGGAAATGCCGCAAACGGCGCACAATAGCACCGGGACTTGTCTGCGGCGGGATGTGATTTCCTAAAAAACTGTGAACATTTGTTTACGAAGCCATAAAACCGGGAAAACACTCTTGCAAAATGCGGAAAGCGCCTTTATAATTGTAGCTTAGAGAAGAATCGGCTGCCTGCAGCCGTGTCCCATAACAGAAGAAAACGAGGTGCAGCGTATGTGTTCATTGGCAAAGGATATCGGGATCGATCTGGGTACCGCATCGGTACTGGTCTATATTAAGGGTAAGGGCGTCGTGCTCAACGAGCCGTCTGTGGTGGCCATCGACAAGAATACCGGCCGCCTGCTGAAGGTGGGCGCCGAGGCTCAGGCCATGCTGGGCCGTACCCCCGGCAACATCGTGGCCATCCGCCCCCTGCGGGACGGCGTCATTTCCGACTACGATATGACGGAGCGGATGCTCAAGGAGTTCATCCGCAAGGTCACCGGCGGCTTCCACCTGTTCCCGCCCCGGATCATGGTGTGCGTGCCCACCGGCATCACGCAGGTGGAAAAGCGCGCGGTGAAGGAATCCGCCCAGAGCGCGGGCGCCCGTGAAGTCTATCTTATTGAAGAGCCCATGGCCGCCGCCATCGGGGCCAACCTCCCGATTCAGGAGCCTACCTCCAACATGGTGGTGGACATCGGGGGCGGCACCACGGAAGTCGCGGTCATCTCCCTGTCGGGTATCGTGTATTCCCGTTCGGTGCGCGTCGGCGGCGACAAGATGGACGAATCCATCATGACGCACGTAAAGCGCAAGTATAACATGCTGATCGGCGAATCCTCCGCGGAAGAGATCAAGATCAAGATCGCCTCCGCCTACCCGATGGACCCCGAGCAGCAGATCGAGGTCAAGGGCCGCGATCTCGTGACCGGCATCCCGCAGAACATCATCATCACCTCGGAGGAAGTCCGCAAGGCCATTTCCGAACAGGTGGACAGCATCGTCCAGGCCGTGCGCATCGCTCTTGAACAGACCCCTCCGGAACTTGCCGCCGACATTGTGGATCGCGGCATTGTCCTCACCGGCGGCGGCGCGCTGCTCAAGGGGTTGGACCAGCTCCTGCGCGAAGAAACCTCTCTGCCCATCACCGTGGTGGAAGATCCGTTGTCCACGGTCGTTATGGGCACCGGCCGCGCGCTCGACAATCTCAATGAGCTTGGCGACGTCTGTATTGACTGATAGTGCGCCTGCCGGGGGATGTCCCCGCAGGCTTTCCGGTCCGCAGCCCGGCTCCCTGCCGGTTCTGCG
>ENA-USUK01002532-USUK01002532.1-human-gut-metagenome-genome-assembly--contig:-NODE-2532-length-12126-cov-12.460785_pt1 | contig 12126 bp, 7 predicted proteins | sample MGYA00250062_ERZ773400 | MGnify/ENA primary metagenome ERZ773400 (study PRJEB29103, sample SAMN06111961) | human gut metagenome | biome: human gut; feature: ankylosing spondylitis patient; material... | reverse complement strand
TTTTTCAAGCAGAAGACGGCATACGAGATTGGTCAGTGACTGGAGTTCAGACGTGTGCTCTTCCGATCTGTTATCCTCCACATAAGGACGCAGGAGGGACTTAAGACTTCGGTACATGGCAAGCATCGGTCCTGTTTTTTCTTCCAGAGCGGCAAGATTGCCTTCGTTTCCGTACATTTCCAGTTCCTTTGCGGCATCGGATAGATCTGGAGCACCGATCAGTAATGCGGAACTTTTTAATGCGTGGACTTCGATCGTATAATCTTTTAACAGTTGTTCCTGAAGACACTGCTCTATCTTTCGTGATTTGCTGTCAATCGTATTATAAAAAACCTGGATGATCTGTTTTAATGCTTCCTCAGAACCACAGTAAGGAAGTCCTCTTTCAAAGCAAAATCCCGCAGGATTTTCCGCGGAACTTCCGGCGGAAGCATCCGTTATGGAATCAGCAGTGTCCGTTTCATCCGACAGAATCTTTTCGGCTTCTTCCCGGGTAAGTTCATGGATCATATCTTTAGGAAGCCATTTGCGCAGCTGGCTACAGATCATCTGGAAATCAATCGGTTTTGCAACAAATCCGTTCATGCCCGCATTTGCAAATTCCTTTTGTGCATTTACCATGGCATTTGCAGTCAGGGCAATGACCGGCAGGTTCTGGTATTGTGGTTCCGGAAGTGACCGGATTGCTTTGGTAGCTTCAATGCCGTCCATCACAGGCATCATGTGATCCATCAGTACCAGATCATAATGCCGTTCCTGTACCATAGCGACAGCATCTTTTCCATTTTCTGCGGTATCAATCTGAAGCTGCAGAGGTTTTAGAAGCTCCTGGGCAACGAGCAGGTTCAGGGAATTATCATCTACCAGGAGAATGTGGGCATCCTCTGCGGTAAACAGGCTTTCTGCTTCTTTGCTGACAACACTGTTGTGCCGCTGCTCGTAGTTGATTTCTGAAATTGGTGTCGAGTCCATAATCGTCTGGTCAATACAGAAATAAAATTTACTTCCCTTTCCGTATTCACTTTCTACACCAATAGTCCCTCCCATCATATTGACGAAATTTTTCGAAATTGTCAAGCCCAACCCGGTTCCCTGAATACGGCGGTTCTTTTTTAAATCCACACGCTGGAAGGAATCGAGTAAAGCGTTGATGTCGAATATGGCTTCGTCGCTCATCCTGCACAAGCGTATCGAGACCACCGTTGCCAAAGCCAAGGCCGTTCGCCAGTTCATCGAACCGCTGGTGACCAAGTCGAAGGACGACTCGACGCACTCGCGCCGCATCGTCTTCTCGTACCTCAAGCAGAAAGAGGCCGTAACCGAGTTGTTCCGCACCATCGCTCCGAAGATCGCCGAGCGTCCGGGCGGCTATACCCGCATCCTGAAGACCGGCTTCCGTCTGGGCGATGCTGCCGACATGTGCATCATCGAGTTCGTTGACTTCAACGACGCTTACACGCTGGGCATCGCTCCCGCAGCTGCTGCCGAAGCCAAGCCCAAGACGCGCCGTTCGCGCAAGCCCGCAGCCAAGAAGACCGATGCGGTCGAGGAGGCTACGGTCGTGGAAGGCGAAGCCAAGAAGGCCGCACCTAAAAAGGCTGCCGCTCCGAAGGCTGCGAAGCCCGCGGCTCCGAAGTCTGCCAAGGTTGCAGCCCCGAAGGTTGCCAAGAAAACCAACGTAGGCAAGAAGATGTAAATTCGCGTCTGCTGTCAGAAAAAGGGACGACCCCGATGTGGGTCGTCCCTTTTTTTGTCCGGGATGCCGGGGCTTGTCGTCAGCCCTGCTTTTTGGCCGGGTATCGGTTGCTTGTTTGCCGGGGAGGGCGGTTGCCTGCCGGTTCGGACGGACGAACCTGGGCTTTTCGATCCCGTAGGCGACCGGCATCTTTATGTTTTCGACCTTGGGTATCCGTGTCCGGAGGTGCGGGAGTACCGGGCGGAGCAGATAGACTTGGGCAATGGTGCCCTTATCGGGACTTTCCGCTTTCATGTCCCTCTTCCGGCTTCGTGCGGGCCAATGGTTTTCAAGGAAAGTTTGAAAAAATCCCCGGAACATGCAACGTTCCGGGGATTCGTTCTGTGTGTCGGAGTCGGTTTATTTCGCGAAGCCTTTGCCGATGCCAAGGAAATCCTCGGCCTTGAGGGCTGCGCCGCCGATCAGGCCGCCGTCGACGTCTTCCTTGGCGAAGAGCTCCGGTGCGTTCGAGGGCTTGCACGAACCGCCGTAGAGGATGGCGGTATCCTGTGCTGCCGCGCCGAATTTGGCTGCCAGCACCTGGCGGATGTAAGCGTGGATTTCCTGTGCCTGCTCGGCCGAGGCGGTCTTGCCGGTGCCGATAGCCCATACGGGCTCGTATGCGATCACGAGGTTCTTGTACTCCTCTTCGGTGAGGTTGTAAACCACCTCCTCGATCTGGGCCTTCACCACGTCGAAGTGTTTGCCGGCCTCACGCTCTTCGAGGTTCTCGCCTACGCAGTAGATCGGGGTCAGGCCGTTGGCGTAAGCCTGCGCCATCTTCTTGTTGAGCGTAGCGGAGGTTTCGCCGTAGTACTGGCGGCGCTCCGAGTGGCCGAGGATCACGTATTTGCAACCCAGCGCCGCGATCATCGAAGCGGCGATCTCGCCCGTATAGGCGCCTTTGGCCTCCGTGGCGCAGTCCTGTGCCCCGAGGGCGATGTCCGAACCCTTGAGTGCCTCGGCGACCTGCGAAAGGTGCGTGAAGGGGGGGCACACGATGAAGTTGACGCACGAGCATACCTCGCCGCGGCCGGCTGCGATGCCTTTGGCCAGTTCTACACCTTCGGCGGGAAGCGTATTCATCTTCCAGTTGCCGGCAACAATTTTCTTTCTCATTTTCTTAGGTTTTTATTGTTAAAATCCGAATTGTCACGTTATTCCTCGCACCATTTTTTGACCTCCTCGATCGAGGGGGCCTTCAGGCCGAGCTTGTTCTTTTTGTTGAAGCCGCACAGGTCGTTGAAGAACTTGCCCGGGGCGAGTTTCTTCAAGGCCTCGACCGTGATGTACCCCATTTTCTGGATCACGGGCACCCACTCTTCGGGGATGCCGGCGGCGGTGTATTTCTCCACGGGGTCGTTCACGACCTTTTTTTCGGGGCGCATCTGCGGGAAGAAGAGCACGTCCTGGATCGAAGCCTGGTCGGTCATGAACATCGTGAGGCGGTCGATGCCTATGCCCATGCCCGAGCACGACGGCATGCCGTATTCCAGTGCGCGTACGAAATCCATGTCGATGAACATGGCCTCGTCGTCGCCCTTTTCGCTCAGCCGCAACTGTTCCTGGAAGCGTTCCAGCTGGTCGATCGGGTCGTTGAGCTCCGAGTAGGCGTTGCACAGCTCCTTGCCGTTCACGAACAGTTCGAAACGTTCCGTGAGGTCGGGGTTCGAGCGGTGGCGCTTGCAGAGCGGCGACATTTCGCGCGGGTAATCGCACACGAACGTGGGCTGGATCAACTCCTCCTCGCAGTACTGCCCGAAGATGGCGTCGATCAGCTTGCCCTTGCCCATCGTGTCGTCGATTTCGACGCCGAGGCGCTTGCAGGCTTCGCGGAGCTGCTCCTCGCTCTGCCCCGTGATGTCGTAGCCCGTTTTCTCGCGGATGGCGTCGGTCATCGTCAGGCGGCGGAACGGTGCCTTGAACGAGATCTGCTTGCCGTCGAGCGTCAGCTCCGTCGTGCCGTTCACGGCCACGGCCACCCGTTCGAGCATCTGCTCGGTGAACTCCATCATCCAGAGGTAGTCCTTGTAGGCCACGTAAATCTCCATGACGGTGAATTCGGGGTTGTGCGTGCGATCCATGCCCTCGTTGCGGAAATTCTTGCCGAACTCGTATACGCCGTCGAATCCGCCGACGATCAGTTTCTTGAGGTACAGCTCACTGGCGATGCGCAGGTACTGGTCGATGTCGAGCGCATTGTGGTGCGTGATGAACGGGCGTGCCGAGGCGCCGCCCGGAATCGGCTGCAGGATCGGGGTCTCCACCTCGACGTAGCCGCGCTCGTTGAAGAACTGGCGCATCGTGGCGACGATCTTGGCGCGCCGGACGAATACGTCGCGCACCTGCGGGTTCACCACCAGGTCGACGTAGCGCTGGCGGTAGCGGACTTCGGGGTCGGTGAAGGCGTCGAACGTCTGGCCGTCCTTGGCCTTGACGACGGGCAGCGGGCGGATCGACTTCGAGAGCACCGTGAACTTGCGGCAGTGCACCGACAGTTCGCCCGTGTTGGTGTGGAACGCGAAGCCCTCGACGCCGATGAAATCGCCGATGTCGAGCAGTTTCTTGAACACCGTGTTGTATAGCGTGGGGTCTCCTTCGGGGCAGACGTCGTCGCGGCGGATGTAGACCTGGATGCGGCCCGTGTGATCCTGCAATTCGAAGAACGAGGCGCTGCCCATGATGCGGCGCGACATGATGCGGCCTGCGATGCGAATGTCCTGGTAGTTGCCTCGGGCCTCGTCGTAGTTGTCGGCGATCTCCCGTGCCGTGGCCGTCACTTCATAGCGGGCGGCGGGATAGGGGTCGATGCCGAGCTCGCGCAGGGCTGCAAGCGACTGCCTCCGGAGCTGTTCCTGTTCACTGAGTTCGATGCTCATATCTTGTGTTTTTGAATGTTTGGACTATTGACCGTGCAAAGTTAATAAATTCTGCGCAAATATGCTTCAGCCGGGGTGGGTGAATCGTCTGTTCCGGCTCTGTGCCAGCCTGAGGTAGCCCCGCAGGGCGGCGTAGCCCAGTCCCAGGCCGACGAGCGTGCCCCATACGATATCCATCGGGAAATGCTTGCCCAGGTAGATGCGCGAATAGCAGATGACGAGGGTGCAGACGACCATCAGGGCGGTGAACCACTTGCGGCGGATCGCACCGCACGAGAGTACGGCCAGCGCGACGATCGTGGCCGCGTGCGCCGAGACGGTGCCGTACATGCCGCTTACGGCCTCGGGCGGGACGTGCACTGCCCAATCATGCGGCATTGCCGCACGGCGCAGGGCGCGCAGCGAATCGGGCGTGATCTCCAGCCCTTCGAGCGAGGGGGTGAACATCGGCCGCGGGCGCGGTTCGAACTGCGGCAGCATGTCGCCCAGCAGGCCGTTATGCTTGAAGATGCCCGAAACTATGTCCGACAGCCCCAGGGCGAGAAGCATCAGCACCAGGAAAACCGACATGCCCCGCCAGCCGCTGCGGCGCCATACCAGCCACAGGATCAATGCATAGAGCGGCAGCCACATCGCCGTGCCCGAGATGGTGAGCATCACGCGGTCGAGGGCCGTGCCGCCGTCGAAATTGAGGGCCATGAACAGGCCGTGGTCGAAAGTATACATGGGTCGATGGATTTGTCGTAAATGGCTGTGGGCTGTTTTTGCCGCATTGCGGGAAGCTTTCCCTCAGCAGGGGCTTGGGGTGGGGCCAGACTTGCAAACACGGCCGTCGGCCGCGGGAAGAACATACCGGGATGCAAGGCGGCCGTCATACGCATTTTAAAACTGAAAGTAGATGAACGGTTGTATGTCGCTCGATTTGATCTGCATCACGCACCAGATCATCGCGGCGGCCATCACGACCTGCAACACCAGCGGGGCGTTGGCTACCAGGCGCTGTGCCGCGCGGTCGACGCAGCCCGGCATGAGATGGAGCAGGTAGCCCGCACCGATCAGGGCGAAGACACCCGCGTAGCCCGCGATGACCTGCGGGATCATTGGAACGTTGAAGTTGGAGAAGATCTGGTGCAGCATCAGTTCGACGGTCTGCATCGACTCGGCGCGGAACATCAGCCAGCCCAGGCAGACGAGGTTGAACGTGAAGAAGACGCCCGCCGCACGGCTCCACCAGTGCATCTGCGCCCCGGTGGCCTTGGCCCCCGGGACGACGGCCATCCACAGTTTATGCAGCGCCAGCGCTACGCCATGCAGCGTGCCCCAGAGGATGAAGCGGATCGCCGCACCGTGCCACAACCCACCCAGCACCATCGTGACGAGCAGGTTGCCGTAGGTGCGCAGTTTGCCTTTGCGGTTGCCGCCCAGCGAGATGTAGAGGTAATCGCGCAGCCACGAGGAGAGCGAGATATGCCACCTGCGCCAGAATTCGGTGATGGTGGCCGACTTGTACGGGGCGTCGAAGTTCTTGGGGAAGCGGAAGCCCAGCAGCAGGGCGATGCCGATCGCCATGTCCGAGTAGCCCGAGAAGTCGCAGTAAATCTGCAAGGCATAGCCGTAGATGCCTGCCAGGCACTCGAAGCCCGAATAGAGCAGTGGCTCGTCGAAGATGCGGTCGACGAAATTGAGCGAGATGTAGTCCGAAATGATCGCCTTTTTGAAGAGTCCCGTGAGGATCAGGAAGACTCCCGTGCCGAACATTTCGCGCGTCACGACGACCGGGTTGCGGCGGATCTGGGGGATGAAGTCCCGGGCCCGGACGATCGGGCCTGCGACCAGCTGGGGGAAGAACGAGAGGTAGAAAAGGTAGTCGCACCAGTTGCCGAGCGGTTTGAGCTGTCCGCGGTAGATGTCGATCGTGTAGCTCATCGACTGGAACACGAAGAACGAGATGCCGACCGGCAGGAAGATGTTCTGGAATTGGAGGAACCCCTGCCCGAACATCTGGTTGGCGATGTCGACCAGGAAGTTGGTGTATTTGAAATATCCCAGCATCCCGAGGTTCACCATGACGCTCAGTACGACGAGCCACCGTTTCGCGGCGCGGCTCCGCACGCGGTAGATGCCCTGCGCGATCAGGAAGTCGCTCGTGGCGGCGAAGATGAGCAGCAGGAAATAGATGCCGCTTGATTTGTAGTAGAAATAGAGCGAAAAAAGGATGACGTAGACGATACGGGCCATTGGCGCACGGCGGAAAGCATTGTATATGAGCATGAACCCGGCGAAGAGGAACAGGAACAGCCCGCTGCTGAAAATCAGCGGCGAAGAGGCGTCGTACGCGAGCAGCGCCTGCAGTTTTTCCAGGATGCCGTCCGTTGCGGGGAGTGTCATTTCCGGGGTGTGTTGAGGTTTCCGATTGCGGAGACGGGCCGCAGCTCCCGGTCGATCTTCAGCAGACGGACACTGTCGAGTACGGCCTGCTCGGCCTGGCGGCGGATGCGTGCGGCTTCCGCGGCGGCATGGGCTTCGTATGCCCCGGCGTTGATCGCATCGACGAGCGACCAGGCCACGCGGCGCCCGCCGGCGTAGTTGATGTGCGTGTAGTCCTTGCCGGCCCAGCCGTTGGCGACGAACTGTTCCATGCCGCCCAGCGAACGCATGGCGTCGCAGGTCGGCCAGAATGCCGCGCCCGTGTTTTCCGCAGCCCCGCGCTGGTAGTCGAGCATGTAGGGGATGGCATCCATGGGTTCGAAGCCTGCGTCGGTCTTCACCGAACGGTCGCTCACGCCCAGTACCAGCACGGCCGCCGTGGGGAAGCACTGCTGTACGTAGACGACCATTTTCTCGATCTGTCGGGCGTAGTTGGTGTAGTTGTGCACCCCCGTCTGCATGATGTTGAGCCCGTATTGCAGGATTACCAGGTCGTAACCCGCGTGGGCGTTGATCTGCGCATTGACCGACGGGTTTGTCCAGAACATCGCCTGCCCGTTGTTGCTGCGCACCGAGTAGTTGTCGACCACGACGCCGTCGGCTTCGAAGACAGCGCCGTAGCCGATGAACCCTTCCGTCCCGGAGTTCACCTTGAATGCCAGCGAACGGATATGGGGCGCCGTGACCGTGACTTGCCGGACGGCGGCGGCTCCTTCGACCTCGAATTCGCGGCGGAGCGAATCGTTGAGCGTCAGTTCGATGCGGCTGTCGCCGGGGCTGATGAAGAACACCCGTGCCGCGGTGCAGGAGTCGAGCCGCTGCCGGTAGTCGGTGTTTTCCCACCGCGTGGAGGCGCCCTCCGAGGGCTGGCACACCCATCCCGAGACGAAGAAGTGCCCGCGCAGGTTCTGGGGTGCCGCTTTGCGCTGCATGATGTTGTATGCCGTCCAGCCTTTCGACTGGGTTTTCCGCTCCAGGTCACCTCATACAGATTTTGTCCCATCACCGATTTCGCGATATTTTTATCCTGGGATGCGTCAAGCCATCCCACGTTTCCCCCTGTGGATCCATTGTCCCACACACTCTGGGGCTCGATCTTCGCGATATCCCGGATAAACTCTTTTCCGAGAACAAACTCCGTATCCAGGGCGCCAGGTCCGTCAGAAAAAGGCAGTACCTGAAATGGCACTGCCGTATCTTCCGAAGTTGCTCCCCTAATCGCATCCGGAGCTTCTTTTCCCGCCGCCAGCCCGACGGAGGACGCCTGCTCCATAACAGCGATCGCGCGGTCTTCAATTTCCGGATTGTCAGCCACCCAGGCAAATTTTGTCCCTGCATCGTCTTTCACATACTTTACGATATTGGCACTGGACGTCGTAGACGCGATCTCCGCATAAAGACCCGGATCAAACTTTTTTGCCGCGTCCTTCAGTGCCGACCAGTTGTCCGGATATGCCCAGAATAACCGTTTCGCCTGCGTTTCCGTAAGCGGAGACGGCATTGTATCAAACTTATACATATCATACCGGTCGACCTTCTTCCAGCCTTTTCCCCCATCGAGGCAGTAATACGGGGCCGTCGATTTCTGCGGCCACACATCCGATGCCTCGGACGGGAACGGGAGTGGAATCCCCACTCCCGTGATCGTCATAATGACTGCAAGAAATCCAGCCAACCATCGCCTTCTTTTTTTCTCTTCCATACTGATCCCCCGCCATTATTTCTTTCCAATCGTCTGTACCGCACCTCCGACACACCATGCGCCTGTCTCATCCACAGTGTAGCCGTCCGGCGTCACACAGTCCGCCAGCATATGTCCGTTTTTCTGGTCCATATAGTAGCATTTTCCATTGATCCAGTTCCAGCCTTTCGTCATCCGCCCGGTCGGTCCCAGGTAATACCACGCTTCTCCTTCTTTTATCCAACCAGTCTGCATTTTCCCCTGGCTTCCGTCATTTGTCTTCTGGAGATAATACCAGCTTCCATCTTTTTCATCGAGAAACCACCCTGTCTGCATCCTGCCGTCAGCCGCAAAATGGAACCAGGAAGTCTTTTCCTGTCCTTCTTTCGCATATGGGTTGTAGATCCAGGCCCACTCATTGGCATACGTTCTTCCGCCGGAAACAAATTTCCAGCTTCCATCCTCCTGCTTTCTCCACTCACCGGTGACACTGCCCTTTGGCTGTTCCCCTGTGTTCTGGTCCTTTTTCAGCACACTTCCCGTTCTTCCGCCGCCGGAAGAACGTCCTCCTGAGCTGCCGGACCAGGTCTTATCCACAAGCTTAAACTTTAATTTCACAGGAATCTTTTTCTCCAAAGCCCCAGCACTGACCGTGATCTCGTCCTCATATTCCGCCGTATACGGATATTTCTTCATCCCATCCGCGATCCAGAATGCCTCCGTATTTACTGATACCGCACCGTTTTCTACCTTTACAGCACCATTTTTTACGTTCCAGTTAAATTCGAAGCTACCGTCCCCATTTCCTTTTAACGCTTCCTGCGGTATCAGCTTTGCCGTAATCTTCTGTGCATCCGCGCCCTGCCATATGACCGCCGGGTTATATCTCGATCCCGTTTTCGTGAGTATCAGGTCAAACACCAGCTCTCCCTGATCCACCTTGATCTCCTCCGGCATCACCACAGTCCTGTCATCTGTCACAAAATCCACTTTCACGCTGCAGACTGCCGACTGGATATTTCCAAGGGCATCCTTTGCCGCCATCACTACCTCCGTGCTTCTTGTTCCACACCCAGTACGTTTCTCATAGATATGTTCCTTATGAGCCGCTTCATCCGCCTCTATGAGATCCAGGATCCATCTCGTATCCTTTTTCGCCATCACCTTTGCGTTCCGGTAATCTCCGTCCGCGATTCCCTCTTCCACAAAACCGGCGTCCACCTGGATAATGGCATTATCGCCGACGGTCCAGCTGATATCTTTTTTATCGAAATAGTCCGGTGCAAAGGATCCTGACAGGATCTGCGGCGCGGATACCGTGATCGTTTCCTGCGGCTTTTTCCTGTCACCGGTCAATGTTCTTGTCACCATAAAATTCAATGCCGCTTTGTCGAGAGTCGCGCCTTCCGCTGCGATCTTCGTCCGGTCCTTGATCTGGAATGTCACCGGGATCCTGCAGTTTGCGGTCACAGACTTCTCCTCAAAGCTGGATGCCGGTCTCGTCTTTGCTGTCAGAACCGCAAGTCCGCCCTGGGTACCGTTTCCGTAGACCGTATCCTCGATAGGGTACCGGTACTGTTTCTTCGCCTGTTCTGTCTCCGCTTTCTCCACAATATCCTTAAAGAATCCTGCATTCAGGTTCAACTCGATGGATGCGCTCTTTTTCGTATATCCGGACTCGTCCTCATCATCATTTTTCTTTAAGATGATCAACTCATCGTCATCCACACTCCATCTCACCGCCTCATCGGCGACATCGTTGTTCTTATCGACCACAGCATGGATCTTCACGTCCTGGACCTTCGTTCCCGACTCCAGCTTTCCGTTTAAATATCTCGCCAGCAATTTCCCCGCGGTATCCCTCACTTCCGTGGTGATCGACGGGTTCATCCGGTCCCCGGTGCGCTCCTCAATCACCCGGAAACCAAGTTCCTGGGGCTCTACCCGCACACCTGCTGCCACTTTCTTATAGAACGCAGAGACCTCCGTATCATGTTCCGGCATCACAAACTGGTAGGAACCGCCTGTCTGATAGGTCATCTTCCTTCTACGTCCCAGGGAATCTGTATAGGTCGGCACACCATCCATCTGGAACTTTTCTGTCTCCGTGTTCTTCGGAGCCGTGAGGACTGCAACGGTATCTCCGGCAGCCACCGCGCCCCGGTATGCTTTGTGGAATTCCTTGCTGTAGGCAGACGGACCTCTCGCCGTCAACACCGCCACATCATAGAAATTCCCTGAATTTGCCGCTGTATCCACCTGAAGGACCGACAGCAGATATCCCCTCACCGGTCGTCCCACGGAATTCGGTGCGAAATGATCTGGAGTATAGAGATCCTGTCTCGCCACAGACTCGGTATCCACTACATGGAGAACGCCATTCTCGAGTTCCTCATAGAAATAGAGTTCGTCCTCCTTCTTCGTGTTCTGTCCCTGCACCAATGTGTAGAAATTATCTCCTTTGTTCCAGAAGCCAATATGGGCATCGTAGGTGAACCGATTGTCATCCGAGACACCTGAGCCGCAGACACCGGCTGCGATCTTCTCCTCCGTATCCGCGAACAGGTACGCCACATCTGCTCCGTCCTCAACCCCATAACGGAAGTGGAAGTCAGTGTCATGAGTTCCAATAAAAGTTCCCTCACGCGCCGCACTTCCAAGCCCTGAAGATGCGATGGTCCCCTCAAACCGTGCCACCTTCATCTTTCCGGAAGCGTATTTTCCCGTGATACCGCCGATGGACTGGGAGCCGCTTCCGCCGATGGTTCCCATCACATGCGTATTGAAAATATCCGCGGAATTCTGGAATCCCACGATTCCGCCCACATAGCCGCCGCCCTGGATCCTGGCACTCAGACTGTCCCCTGTGTTGACCTCACAATCCGCAATCAAAGACTCTGCCGCCCGTCCGGCAATTCCCCCGGCAAAAATCTCCTTTCCGCTTCCCGTATCGATAGCCACATGGTCGGAAACACAGTTTTCCACCACAGAGTCTTCCAGGACATCCGCAATAACTCCACCGGCTGTACCGGTAGTCCTTAATGTGCCGTTTACCGTCACATTCCGGATCACCGAATGTTTCGCACGGCCCGCGAGAATTCCCCCATTCTCCTTTACCGTGATCACATGCCCCGGCTTTACCTTGAGCTCTGTGATCTCCGCGTTCTCCACTGCGCCGAACAGTCCCCCAAAGTCCCAGGACGGCTGGTACATGCGGAAATTGGACACAGTTTTTCCGTTTCCGCTAAAATGCCCCTCAAACGGCGATACTTTTCCGGCCCGCATATCCGCCCCAGTGTGATAGAATCCGATAGGGATCCAGTTCATTCCACCGAGATCAATATTTTTCCCTAACTCAAACCAGGCACCTTTATAATTTCCCGGATAAGTGCCCTCTCCACTTC
>ENA-USUK01002531-USUK01002531.1-human-gut-metagenome-genome-assembly--contig:-NODE-2531-length-12129-cov-3.654580_pt1 | contig 12129 bp, 10 predicted proteins | sample MGYA00250062_ERZ773400 | MGnify/ENA primary metagenome ERZ773400 (study PRJEB29103, sample SAMN06111961) | human gut metagenome | biome: human gut; feature: ankylosing spondylitis patient; material... | reverse complement strand
CAGGCCGAGGGCGTGGAGTTCCGCTGTTTTTCAAGCAGAAGACGGCATACGAGATTGGTCAGTGACTGGAGTTCAGACGTGTGCTCTTCCGATCTGGGCTGTTGTTTCTCCAACCTATCGCCAACTGGCTGGAGTACGGAGAACATCCCTGGTATGTGGGAATGATGATGATTGTAGTGGCAATGGATGCCATTCAAAGTATTCCTTTCGCTTATTTGCGTTATAAGAAACGTCCCATTAAGTTTGCGGCGCTCAAGCTGTTGTTCATTTTCCTGAACATAGCCTTGAACTTGATTTATTATGTCTGGATGAAAGGCGATGATGTAGCATATGCTTTCCTTTTCAACCTTGTATGCACCTCTACCATTATGCTTTGCATGATACCCGAATTGCGTGGCTTCGCTTATGTGCTGGACAAAAAGCTGTTGCGGCGGATGCTTGCTTACAGCTTGCCGCTGCTGGTGTTGGGCATTGCGGGTATTCTGAATCAGGTGGCGGACAAGATTATCTTTCCTTTTGTGTATCCTGACGAGGCGGAAGCCACCGTACAGCTCGGTATTTATGGAGCCGCCAGTAAGATTGCAATGGTGATGGCGATGCTGACACAGGCTTTCCGTTATGCCTACGAGCCTTTTGTGTTCGGTAAAAGTCGTGATAAGGATAATAAGCAGGTGTATGCGCAAGCCATGAAGTTCTTTATTATCTTTACGCTGGTCGCTTTTCTGTCGGTGATGTTCTATCTGGATATTCTCCGGCACATTATCGGGCGTGACTATTGGCCCGGTTTACGTGTTGTGCCTATCGTAATGGCTGCGGAAATCTTTATGGGAATTTATTTTAATCTCTCTTTCTGGTATAAGCTGATTGATGAAACGCGTTGGGGGGCTTATTTCTCACTGATAGGCTGCACGATTCTGGTGGTGATGAATATCTTTTTAATTCCGAAGTTCGGGTATATGGCTTGCGCATGGGCCGGATTTACGGGTTACGGCGTTGCGATGCTACTCTCTTATTTTGTCGGTCAGAAGAAATACCCGATTCAGTACGATTTAAAGTCGATAGGGTGCTATGTGCTGTTGGCTGCGGTGCTTTATGTGGCTGCGGAATGTGTACCTATTGAAAACATCTGTCTGCGTATGACGTTCCGTACGCTGTTGTTATGCCTGTTTATAGCCTATATTATAAAGCGCGATTTGCCGCTTAGTCAAATACCTGTTATCAATCGTTTTATCCGAAAATAGAATTATTTTTATGGAACAGCCTGTCAATCCCAACCGGAATGTATTTGCCGTCAAGAACTTCCTGAAAGAGTATCTCGATTTGCGCAAAGATAAAGACAATGAACTTGCCACTGTAGACTCCATCCGTAAGGGTGTCGAGTTTAAAGGGGCCAATTTATGGATTCTGATATTTGCCATCTTTATGGCTTCACTCGGTCTGAATGTCAATTCTACCGCTGTAATTATCGGTGCGATGCTTATCTCACCGTTGATGGGACCTATCATGGGAGTGGGGCTTTCAGTGGGTCTGAACGATTTCGAGCTGATGAAACGCTCGTTGAAAAGTTTCCTGATAACTACGCTGTTCAGTGTTACCACGGCTACCGTCTTCTTCCTGGTGAGCCCGGTTGCCGAGGGGCAGTCGGAGTTGCTGGCGCGTACCTCACCGACGATTTATGACGTATTCATCGCACTGATGGGCGGTCTTGCGGGAGTAGTGGCACTCTCCACGAAGGAGAAAGGCAATGTGATTCCGGGTGTCGCCATTGCCACGGCATTGATGCCGCCGCTGTGTACGGCAGGTTATGGACTGGCAACGGGAAACCTGATTTATTTCCTCGGTGCATTCTACCTTTATTTCATAAACTCCGTATTCATCAGTCTGGCTACTTTTATCGGTGTACGGGTAATGCACTTCCAGCGCAAGGAGTTTGTGGATAAGAACCGTGAAAAGAAGGTGCGGAAGTATATCGTGCTGATAGCTGTCCTTACGATGTGTCCGGCGGTGTATCTCACAGTGGGAATAATTCAGGATACCTTCTTTGAAAGTGCGGCCAACCGCTTTGTAAACGAGCAGCTTGCCTTTGAGAATACGCAGGTATTGGATAAGAAAATCCACCATGAGGGCAAGCACCATGAGATACGGGTGGTCCTGATAGGTCAGGAAGTGCCGGAAGCTTCTATTGCCATCGCCCGCAGTAAAATGAAAGATTATAAACTGGACAATACGAAGCTGGTTGTGCTCCAGGGAATGAATAACGAGTCGCTGGATATGTCGTCTATCCGCGCCATGGTTATGGAAGATTTCTACAAGAACAGCGAACAGCGTCTGGTGTAGCAGAAGCAGCAGATTTCTTCTTTGGAAAAGAACTTGGAACAGTACCGTAAATACGATGAATTGGGCAAAAAGATTGTTCCGGAACTAAAAGTTCTCTATCCATCAGTGAAAACTGTTTCTATCTCTCATGCCATAGAACTGACGGTTGATTCGGTACGGACAGATACCATTACACTTGCCATACTGAAGTTTGGCAAGCATCCCGACGCCCACGAGAAACAGAAGATCACCGAATGGCTGAAAGCACGTACGGGAGCGAAACAACTAAGACTGATTGCAGAATAATTTAATACGAAATGGAATGAAGCTAAAGTGTATCCTAATTGTTGCTTGCAGCCTCTTCACGTTGACGGGACAGGCGGACGAAGGTATGTGGATGCTGGGAAACCTGAATAAACAGACCCGTAAAACGATGAAAGAACTCGGCCTGCAAATGCCTGCCGATAAACTATATAATCCGAAGAAACCCTCATTGAAAGATGCAGTAGTCAGCTTCGGAGGATTTTGTTCCGGTGTGGTAGTGTCGGAAGACGGGTTGGTGTTCACCAATCATCACTGCGGCTTCAGTAGTGTGCAGCAACATTCATCCGTGGAACATGATTACCTGAAAGATGGTTTCGTAGCCCGTAGTCGTGCAGAGGAATTGCCTAATCCGGAGCTTTACGTTCGCTTCCTGCTTCGTACGGAAGATGTGACCAAGCGTGTGCTGGGAGTTGTTAAGCCTTCGATGAACGAGATGGAACGTTCCAGTGCGGTAGACTCTATGATGATGGTAATAGGTGGTGAGGTATCCCTGAAAGACTCCACTTTGCTTGGCGTGGTAGATGCTTATTATGGAGGCAATGAGTTCTGGCTCTCCGTTTATCGCGATTTCAACGATGTGCGGCTGGTGTTTGCACCTCCTTGTATTTCACCTTGTGTAAATACTTCTTCTCCCAGGCGCAGGGGAACCCTTAGAAGGAGCTCTTTTGTAAACAACTGTTCCGCTGTTTCGGGATTGATACTTTTGATCAATAATCTGACTGCATTGGAGCCGATATCGATCGCTGCATAATTTACTTTACTCATGGGGTATGTTATTAGTTGTGATTTCTTGTATGTCTTCCTGATAATAGTGATATAAGGCCGATTGTGACCGGAATAGCGAATGGTCTTCGTTTTTCCAGGGGATATTCTGTCCTGTGCCGTCGACTTGTCGTCCCTGCAGAGAGTCTTTCAGGCCATATTCGACGATTCGTTTCAATTCGGTTTGAATTTCCTTATCATAAACGGGGGTAAGTACTTCGATCCGGTTGTCCAGATTCCGGGGCATCCAGTCGGCAGAACCTGTCAGGCAGATCATATCACCTGCATTTTCGAAAATGAAAATTCGCGAATGTTCCAGATAACGGTCGATAATTCCGTTGATCCGGATGTTTTCGCTTATTCCCGGGATTCCTGTGACGATAGAACAATTACCTCGTACCATCAGGTCGATCTTTACGCCTGCGGCCGAAGCTTCATAAAGCTGAGCGATCAATGTCCGGTCTGTAATATGGTTTACCTTTCCTAATATTCGGGCCGGTTTTTGTTTTCTGGCATTTTTGACTTCCTCTTCGATCAATTTCAATAGTTTGGAACGCATATCGTTGGGAGAGACCAGTAATTCTTTGAATTTTACGGGTAGATAAGGTTTTTCAATAAAGTCGAAGACATGCCGGACTTCTTTTACCAGGGTTTTGCGTGCGGTAAAAAGGGTGATGTCGGTATATCGGGTGGCATTCCCTTCATGAAAATTTCCGGTACTGACACAGGCGATATCTCCCTGTCTACCCGATATATATACTAGTTTTGCGTGTATTTTCAGACCTTCGACTCCGAATACGACTTTGATTCCGGCATCTTGCATTTGTTTAGACCAGCTGATATTCGATGCTTCGTCGAAACGGGCGAGTAGTTCGATAACTACAGTTACTTTTTTCCCGTTTCTGGCTGCTGCGATTAAAGTTTGGATAACCTTGGAATTTTTCGCTACCCGGTAGAGGGTCATTTTTATAGCTTTGACGTTCGGGTCGATCGTGGCTTCCCGGAGTACACGCAAGAAAGAAGAAAAACTGTGATAGGGATAGTGCAGGAAGAGATCGCGGGTACGGATGGTATTCAAGATGCTGCCGTCCCCTGAAAAGTCCGTTTTGAACAATGGAGGCTGAGGGGGATATTTTAAATCGTCACGTTTACAATCGGGAAATTTCATCAGATCTTTCAGATTTTGGTATCTACCGGCTCCGACCTGAGTATCCCAGCGGTCCATACAAAGCATCCGGCTGAGGTGGCGCTGCATAACCGCAGGCATCCGGCTGTCGTATACCAACCGGATCGGTTCCCCGTTTTTTCTGCTTTTCACCCCCTTCGATATTTTTTGCATAATGCTGTTCCGAAGATCTGAATCGAGTTCCATTTCTGCGTCTTTAGTGAACTTGAACGTGTAAGCCTCGAAGTGGTCGTAAGGCCGGCCGTTGAATATCAGGGGAAGGCAAAAGCGGACGATGTCGTCCAGAAACATCAGGCATATGCGGTCGTCATCGCCGGGGATCCGGATAAAACGGCCGTATGATTGCACCGGCAAAGCGATGATGGCAAAATCTTTTTTCGTTTTTCCTGTGGTTTGCAGACAGACGCTCAGATAGATATGGTCGTCGGGTTGGTCACTGAAATGACGGAAAGAAGAAGTGAAAAGCGGGGTCGTAGAGCCGATCAGTTGTGTCTTGTAAAATTCTCGGATATAGTCGGCTTGCTCCTCCTGTAATTCTTGTTCGTTCAGGAGGTAAATCCGGTTTTGCCGGAGTGCTGTATTTATTGCTGTAAATGTTTCCTCGAATTTTTGTGTATACAGGGCATTCAACCGGCTGATTTCCCTGAAGGTTTGAATGGCGGTTTCTCTCTCTGCCTTAATGGTTTTATCCTCATATTCGATGATTCGGTTGAGGGTGGCTACCCGTACCCTGTAAAATTCGTCCAGATTATTGGAGTAGATTCCCAGAAAGGATAACCGTTCGAGTAAAGGAACCGGGGTTTTTTCTGCTTCGGACAGGATTCTCCGGTTAAAATACATCCAACTGATATCCCTTTCCAGGTAGGGAATCTCACCTTTTTTCTTTGTTACTTTCATGGATAAAATACAATGTATTGATTTAATTACGAATGTATTTTATCCATGTTACTATTTAATGACAGAAATGTGACATTGTCGTTGAGGCTGGAATTGTCTTTATAAAATTTCTTTCAGGTGTTTATAATTGGAATTGATCGTATCGATAATCTCCTGTGTCCGGCCGGTCAATAACATTTTATACATGGCTTGTGCGAATCCGGTCATTTGATTCCATTCTATTTGCGGGGGCATAGCCAGTGCATTCGGATCGGTCATTACATTCAGTAGAGTAGCTTCCGGTGAGTTCAAGGCTTCGACCAATACCGGGAGTACATCGTCCGGACGGCTGACGGTATAGCTCTTTATACCCATCGCTTGAGCCACCAGGGCAAAATCCGGATTTTGCATGTCGGTTTCGTTGTCCGGCAGGCCGGCGACTTCCATTTCGAGTTTTACCATACCCAAAGAACGGTTATTGAATACAATAATCTTGACCGGTAGCTTATATTGGGCGATGGTTGCCAGATCACCCAGTAACATAGAGATGCCTCCGTCGCCGCAGAGAGCGATCACCTGTCTGCCCGGATAGGCGAACGATGCTCCTATAGCCTGGGGCATAGCGTTGGCCATTGTGCCGTGATTGAAAGAGCCTAACATCTTTCGCTGGCCGGAAGCTTTCAGGTAACGGGCTCCCCAGACACAGGTCATACCCGTATCGACGGTAAAAATAGCATTTGCCTGAGCAGTTTCGTCGACCATCGCCATGACATATTCCGGGTGAATCTTATTATCACTGCCTTTGTTTTCGACGTAAGCATTCAGGTCTTTAATTACTTTGGAATAACCGAGCAACTGATCGTTCAGAAAGCTTTTGTCGCTTTTGGCTTGTAAAAGAGGTAATAAAGCTTCGAGTGTCGTCTTGATATCTCCGCATAGCCCCATTTGTACTTTGGCTCTTCGGCCCAGGTGACTGGGATCGATGTCGATCTGAACGATTTTATTGTGAGTCGGTAAAAACGGGCCGTACGGGAAATCGGTACCTAATAAAACCAGTACATCGGCCGCATGCATGCTGTTGTAACCCGATGCCATGCCTAATAAGCCGGTCATCCCTACTTCATTGGGATTATCATATTGGATTTCCATTTTACTTTTGAAAGAATAGGCTACCGGGGCTTTCAACCGATGGGACAATTCGACGATTTCTTCGTGTGCATCTTTGGCTCCGATGCCACAAAACAGGGTTATATTGCTATTGTTGTTCAACAGATCGGCCAGCGCCTGTAATTCGGTATCCGATGGACAGGTGCGGGGATGAGTCGGATAGTTGATCTCTGAAGAAGGAATATTGACCTGGCTTTCTCCGGTCAAATCTCCGGGGATACCGATGACACTGACTCCTCTGCGGGAGAGAGCGGTTTGTATAGCCCCCTGTAGCATGCGGGGGAGTTGACCCGGTGTAGTCGCTAATTGGTTGTAATAACTGCAGTCGTCGAACAGGCGGATGGTGTCGGTCTCCTGGAAGTAGGTCGTTCCGAATTCACCTGAAATAATGGTAGAAGCGATGGCTAAGACAGGAGCCCCTGAACGGTGGGCGTCATAGAGCCCGTTGATCAGGTGCACATGGCCGGGACCGCCGCTACCTGCACAACAGGCCAGGTTGCCGTGAAGCTGGGCTTCTGCTCCGGCAGCAAAAGCTCCGGTTTCTTCGTGACGTACGTGAATCCACTGAATCCGGCCGTCTTTGCGGACAGCATCGTTAATCTTATTTAAACTGTCACCTGTGACAGCATAAATTCTTTTTACACCGGCTTTTACCAGCATATCTACAATTTGCTCTGCTATGTTTGCCATAATTTAAACGTTTCAATTTTTATATCAAACGGGCTTTAGCCGGAAAGGTTTATTTTTAACTTTAGAATCTGAAGAAAGAAGGCGATAGTTTATAAAATTGAGAGTCCGTAAAGTTTATAAAGTATCCCCGAAGGCCATCGACTTTACAAACTTTACGGACTTTACAACCGATGCTGTTATTTTATGCTTTTGCCTGATCGAGGCGCTTGACAACTTGGCCGTAGATGATCAGGGCAATGGCGGAAGCCAGTGCGATTACAGCAAAATAATACCAGATGTAATGGGCATTACTGCTGGCAGCGAGCCATTCGCTACGAGTGGCGAACAGGCTTTCGTCAGGGCAATATTTACTTAATAAATAGCCGGAAAGTCCGAATCCTAAAATGGAAGACAAAAACGAATGCAGGTGGCTGAAACCCAGGTATAATCCTTCCTCGCCCTTGGGGGCTTGCAGGGAGAAATATTCCAGAAAACGCGGGGAAATAAAAGTTTCCGCCAGTCCCTGGAAGACGATACCTACAACCATCATAAAAGCTACCGGGTGCATGGTCAGAATGGTCGATTCCGGATTCAGCATATTTCCCGAAGCCATGCACAAAGCGGACAACGGCATGATAAACATTCCGACGGTCATCGAAGTAAGGGCTGTCCGGTGACGCATCAGCTGGGTGACCAGGTTGACACACAGCACTACGACCAAAGGGTTGACATTGGCATACCAGGAAGGGGATGCGCCTTCCCCGGCCAGACGGAGTACGTATTTGGGCATGGTGGCATACAATTGATGTTGTACCATCCAGAAACCCGTAATGATCAGGATCAGGATGATCAGCCGGCCGTTAGAACATACTTTTAATAGAGCATTCCAGATTTGCCGGAAGGTTTTTCCCTCTCCGCTGTGTTGAGCACTTTTATAGAAAAACCAGATCGCTATGAGAGCCAGAAAGGTCATACTGGCCGAAAAATAATTCAAGGTGATCAATCCTTCATTCCCTAAAGCCTCTCTAAGGGGTTTTACAATGGTTTTACCCGAGAATGCACCGATATTGACCATGCCGTAAAAGATGGCGAATCCTTTGGCCCGGGTAGCTTCTGTCGTTTCTTTGGCCACCGTTCCCGAGATTACACTTTTGATAAAAGCTCCTCCGATGACGATCAGAGCCATAATCGGGATAATGCCGTATTGCAGGCCACTCTCGGTGAGGCCTTTAAAGACGGTGGTATGCCCATATTCTACCAGTCCGGCACTTTCGAGCCAGGTAGGAAATAAAGCCAGACCACCGTAACCGGTAGTCAATAAGGTGAAAGCCAGGAGCATAGAGTTCCGGAAACCGATCTTGTCGGCCAAAGCTCCGGCAAAAGTTGGCAGCAGATAAAGGAAAGCGGAGAAAGTACCTGCGATGGTGGCAGCCTGAATGTCATTGAACCCCAATATACGGCTAAGGTAGAGGGTGATCACGATAAATACACCGTAGTAGGCAGCACGTTCGAATAATTCCACGGTGTTGGCCACCCAGAATGCTTTACTGAACCTGATTTTTTCTTTGTTTTTTGCTGTCGTTGTCATACTTTTTTTGTTTTAGATTTTTTAGCACGGGGCAAAACTAGTAAAATAAACCAAAGTATGTATGTTTTGATTAATTTTGTATGCATGAAAACAGATGAAATAAAAACTGAAATCCATCCCTTGGAGCCTTTCTTCCCGCAAGGGGCAAGGCTATTGATGATGGGAAGTTTCCCGCCGAAACGTGAACGTTGGAAAATGGATTTTTACTATCCTAATTTTCAGAATGACATGTGGCGTATCTTTGGATTGGTATTTTTCGACGACAAGGAGCATTTTCTGACGGCAGATAAAAAATCATTTTGCGAACAACGGATCCGGGATTTTCTTATCCGGCAAGGAATTGCCTTGACCGATTCCGGCCGGGAAGTCGTTCGGCAGAAAGATAATGCCTCGGATAAATTTTTGGAAATCGTCCGCAAGATCGATTTGTCCGACGTATTGCGGCAATTACCGCACTGTGTAGCCATTGCGACAACAGGGCAGAAAGCGACGGACACTTTGCTTTCTCTGGTCGAAGCCTCTCAGCCACCGGTAGGAGGTTTTTCGACTTTTCATTTCGAGGGTAGAACGATCCGGTTATACCGCATGCCCTCTTCTTCCCGTGCCTATCCGAAACCCTTGCCTGAAAAGGCAGCGGCTTATAAGCGTATGTTCGGAGAGGTCGGTGGGTTCTTCTAGAGAAAGGGTATCAGATTTCTTTCTCTATCAGATAGACGTTGCGGTCGGTAGCCGAACGGGATACCAGCTCGGCTACAAAACCGGCTAAAAACAGTTGGGTCCCGAGGATCATACAAACCAAAGAAATATAAAAATAGGGGTTGTCGGTTACCAAACGGGCCCTGATCCCTTGTGAAAGACAGATCAGTTTATCTATACCGATCCAGCCGGCAGCACAAAATCCGATGATAAACAGCAAGGTCCCTATTGCCCCGAACAGATGCATCGGTTTTTTGGCAAAACGGGTAATAAAGGTGATGGACAACAAATCCAGCATTCCATTGATAAATCGGTTTAAACCGCCGAATTTGGTTACTCCGTATTTCCGTGCCCGGTGCTGTACGACCTTTTCTCCGATTTTAGTGAAACCGGCCTGTTGGGCCAGGATCGGGATATAGCGATGCATTTCTCCGTATACTTCGATGCTTTTCACAACTTTATTCTTGTAAGCTTTGAGCCCACAATTGAAGTCGTGCAGATGGATCCCTGAAAATTTCCGGGCAGTTGCATTGAATAATTTGGTGGGTATTGTCTTTGATTTCGGATCGAATCTTTTTTTCTTCCAGCCGGAAATCATGTCGTAATCTTCGGACATGATCATTTGATAAAGAGCCGGTATTTCGTCCGGGCTATCCTGCATATCGGCGTCCATCGTAATGACAACATCTCCTTGGGCATTCTGGAACCCGCAGTGTAAGGCTGCGGATTTACCGTAATTCCGCCGGAATTTTATGGCACGGATATGTTCGTTTTGGGTCGAAAGGGTTTCGATGAGTGCCCAGGAATTATCGCTACTGCCATCGTCTACCATGATGATTTCATACGTAAAATGATTCGCTGCCATGACCCGTTCGATCCAGGCTGTTAGTTCCGGCAGAGATTCGTCTTCATTATATAACGGTATAACGACTGATATGTCCATGATCTGAAAATTACGGTTAAATAAATTTATTTTTTCGGGTGCGCCTGAGTAATCCTGCCAGGAGCAAGGAGAAAATAAATCCGGTGAATATTTTATTGAATGTTTCTGCAAAGGCAATTGTAGCAGGCGTTGTAAACGCTTTTAACATCGAGATCATATTTTCGGTGAAAGCCGAATCCGAATATACCTCTTTGAACGTCGTTTCTATCGAAGTCAGATAATTCTCCAGTAATTCCGGATGGTGACGATAGAGATAGAATACAAAGCATCCGTAGATGACCGAGGCTACAGCGATCAGATAGGTACAAGCGCCCAGTGCTTTCCCGTAAGACAGACAATTATCCGGCAATTCGTCCCGGTATTTACGAACTCCGATAAATGCTCCGACGATGGAGAGCAGCAGGATCACATTGTTCAATTGCGGATTGAGACTGACTCCCCGTCCTGAACGGTAGTAGGCATAAGCTACAGCAATAAAACTCAGTCCGACGAATAAACCGAACAGGGTATTTTGTGAAAAAAAATTCTTTTTCTTCGAAGGTGCCATGTATTTTTCTTTATCCTTACAATAAATCGGCTTGTTTACGCAGATAGATCTTTTCTCCTTCTGTCAGCGGACTGTCGGCCGACAGGTAGTTGAACCTGCAAAGATTTTTGAGCCGTACTCCGTATTGCTGTGAGATGCTGTACATGGTATCTCCGGCTTTTACACGGTGGAATTCGTATCCCCGTGCCGCTTTGCTCTTTTTCTTTTTCAGGAAGACCAATTGACCGGGGTCCAGGGTACTGCTGGATTTGTCGTTGTATTGTAATAATTTTTTAAGTTTGATTCCGTAATAACCGGCAATTTTTTCAAAAGAATCGCCCGGCATCGTTTCTATACAGATAATGCCATTGCGCATTTCTTCGCGGTTACGGTAGTTGGTATTACTCGGGTGGTCCTGGGTTGCTACACTTTGGGCAAATTCTTCTGCAGTGATCGTCGGCGGTGTACCCCGTCTTTTGATCGAGCGGTCGAATTTGTACAATTCTTCTTCTTCGATGATTTTAATCAGCATATTGGCATATTGCGGGTTGGTCGCATATCCGGCGGCTTTCAACCCCTTCGCCCAGGCTTTATAATCTGTAGTAGGAATACTGAATAAACCGGCATAACGGGGACGGCTAGTCAGAAAATCACTGTGGTCGATCCACGATTGTTCGATATTTTTATATTTCCGGAAACATTCGTCCCGGGTATCGTCGTCCATGGTATATGTATCGCCGTTCCAGGTTTCGTGGCATTTGATCCCGAAATGGTTATTGGCATTGACGGCCAGTTCCGATTCGCCGCAACCGGATTCGAGAATACCTTGTGCAAGCGTGATACTGGCCGGAATTCCGGTCCGTTCCATTTCACGGATAGCTATATGTTTGTATTTGCGGATAAACTCTTTACGTTTGTCTGCCATAACATTAAAGCTGATGAGCAACAGACTAAACAATACCAATATTTTCATACTCTTTTTCATAACACTCACTCGTTGCTAAATCTTTTGAATAGTGAACAACTGCTTCGGAATATTGCAGAGCATTCCGTGGAAGAGGCAAAACAAATTTGTC
>ENA-USUK01002528-USUK01002528.1-human-gut-metagenome-genome-assembly--contig:-NODE-2528-length-12133-cov-9.896815_pt1 | contig 12133 bp, 10 predicted proteins | sample MGYA00250062_ERZ773400 | MGnify/ENA primary metagenome ERZ773400 (study PRJEB29103, sample SAMN06111961) | human gut metagenome | biome: human gut; feature: ankylosing spondylitis patient; material... | reverse complement strand
ATAATAATAGATATACTAGTTCTAGTATTAATAGGATTAGTATAATAATGTTGGGTATTAATATGGAGGGCTTTTTCTTAAAAAGCTATACTATCATAGCTTTTTTTACATAGAGTGTTCAAATTTTGTTGGAATTTGTTTGTGTTATTATAATAATATACTACATTTGTGGCGGAATTTGTAGATAGCACTATCTTCTGAATAGCCAGTAATAGTGCTGGCATAATTAAAATTATAATAATTATGGAATTAACAAATTCAACAAATGTATTGGAAGCATTAGTGTCTAACAACCGTAGTGAACTGGGCAAAACTTTTGGTGTCGGTATGTTTGTTTCAGAAACAGATACTCCCGAGCAAGTTAAAGCTAAATGTAAGAGCTTTGTCGCAAGATTTGAGACTTATATAGCTAACTTGAATGTAATCATTAATTCGGGGGATGAACTTGCTTCTGAAATGAGAAAAGCTAGGGTTAAACGTCTATATTCAGCTCTTGATGAGAATGAAAAAGAAGATATAAAGGCACTATTGAACTAATGCATTAAATTTAGGCTAGCTTCGGCTAGCCTTTTTTATTCCAATTATACTATGGGTAGACCTATTATTAAATTTTCAAAACGGTATGGTAAAGTATTAGGTAGTATTAATCCAGACAATCACTATCCTTTATATATGTTTATGTATATCATTATAATGTATGCTTTAGAGAATAATTCGGCTTTTAATGCTTTATCAAAACATAAATTATCTGCTATACACTTTATTAGGATGCAGGTAGATTGCTGTTTGGAAGTTTATGCTTGTCTCTTATATAGAGATAAAGAACGTTTCTTTAAATATTTCATGGACGGCAAACCTACTAATAAACTTTGTATAGGTAAACAATATCTTACTGCCGGCTATCTTTGCGGAGAATTAAATAAGAGATATTCCGGAATATCAGAAATATACAAAGAGGGCTGCAAGTGGGTTCATCCTAGTAAAGTTATGTTTAGATTTACAGCTCCTCAATATGACCAGACTAAGTCTGATATGTTTTTTATAGGTTATAAAGATAAGCACTATTATGATGATGAAGAACAATTAAGGGATATATATAAAGATATGTTATTAGTAAATCAGATACTATATGAATTACTAAAGGAGTTAGTGGCACCTTATAAAATGGCACATAGTAAAGAACTAAAAATAGGGAAGTTTTTTAAGTCGAAGAAGAAAATGAGATTTCAGTTTTATGAATAATAGGCTTATTCTAGTAGAGGGAATTTACTATGTTTTAGTAAAAGTATTATTTAAATATTGTGAGTTATCAGAAATGGTAGTTGGCTTGGATATTTTCGGGTATTCTAAAAATAATTCGGCATGAGGACAAAATTTTGTTTCCCGAAATGATTTTTCGGGGAAATTCGTATCTTTGTGCTGTTCTAGCAAGGCTTTTAAGTACAAAAATGAAGAACCATTCCTGTAAATGCTTAGTAATCAGATATGGTAATAAAAGCCCCATTTTTTTTTGCTCTTATTTTCTAAGCTGCTTCCTTATTCGTATCTTTGACCCTTGCATTAAGAGAGTACTTTCAATTGTAAAATCGTAAATAGTAAATAGAATTATGTTTTCTGGAATCGTAGAAGAATATGCTACTTTGGTAGCACTGGTGAAAGACCAGGAGAATATACACTTTACATTTAAGTGTTCGTTTGTGAATGAGTTGAAAATCGACCAGAGTATTTCTCACAACGGTGTCTGCCTGACAGTAGTAAGTCTGACGGATGACACGTATACGGTGACTGCCATGAAAGAAACATTGGAACGTTCCAATCTCGGTCTGTTGAAGGTAGGAGATAAGGTGAATGTAGAGCGTAGCATGATGATGAACGGCCGTTTGGATGGGCATATTGTTCAGGGACATGTAGACCAGACTGCAACCTGCATTGATATCAAGGATGCAGAAGGAAGTTGGTACTTTACATTCCGGTATGCGTTTGATAAAGAAATGGCAAAGCGCGGATATATTACTGTTGATAAGGGTTCGGTGACCGTGAACGGTGTTAGTCTGACGGTATGTAATCCGACAGATGATACTTTTCAGGTGGCTATCATTCCTTATACTTATGAATATACCAATTTCCATACGTTTACAATCGGCAGTGTGGTGAATATCGAGTTTGATATAATCGGCAAGTATATCAGCCGGATGATTCAATACAAATAATATGGAATATACAGACTTTCTGCAATTGGTACTTTCCCGGCAGAGTGACCGGGCGTATGATAAAGAACGTCCGGTAGAAGCGGAGAAGTTGGAGAGGATTTTAGAGGCGGGTCGTTTGGCTCCTTCTGCCTGTAATGCACAGCCTTGGAAGTTCGTGGTGATAACTGACCGTGAATTGGCTTTAAAAGTGGGTAAGGCTGCTGCAGGACTTGGGATGAATAAATTTGCTAAGGATGCTCCAGTGCATATCCTGATTGTAGAAGAGTCCGCCAATATCACTTCTCTACTTGGAGGAAAAGTGAAGGATAAGCATTTCCCGCTGATTGATATTGGAATTGCTGCTGCTCATATCACACTGGCTGCTGAAAGTGAAGGACTGGGATCGTGTATTTTGGGCTGGTTTGATGAAAAGGAGATAAAGCGTTTGACCGGCATCCCTGCTTCCAAACGTCTGTTACTGGATGTTGCGATCGGATATCCGGTAAAGGAGAAGCGGAAGAAGATGAGAAAGCCGCAGGAAAAAGTGGTTTCTTATAATCGTTACTGATTCTAAAAGAATAAATATTTCCAACTTGTAGAATAGCTATATAACAGAAGGCGTCGTTGGTTTTAAAGGAACGACTTCTTTCTTTAAAACCAAAAATGAATGTATTAGGTCGCTGATAGATAGTTTAATATAAAAGCCCCATATTTGGGGCTTTTATATTAATATACTTATTTCTTTTTTGACAACTCTTTCAGTAGATGATCTACTGCTGCTTTCAGTTGAGCATCTTCTCCTTTCAGGCTGGCTCCCGGTTCGTTGTAGACCAGAATGTCTGGTTGTAAAGTTTGATTTTCGAGATATTTTCCTTGCATATCCATACATCCTACCTGTGGGATACCGAATACGATAGATGGGTCAATCTGTCGTTCCCACCATACAGCAGTCATGGTTCCTGCAACGGGAGTACCAATCAATTTTCCGATGCCTAATGTCTTATATACGTATGGAGTACCGTGAGCATTACTGTAATTGTCTTCACAAGCTAACATACATGAAGGCTTCAGCCATTTGTTGAATGGGTCGCTTCCGATATATTGTCCACGTGGAACGAAACGCTGGTATTCTTTTCCGCTCAGAAGGGTAACGACGTCATCGTGCAGCCAACCGCCGCCATTATGACGGGTATCTACTATGACAGCTTCTTTGTTGCGGTAACGTCCCAGTAACTCGGAGTACATTTTACGGAAGCTCGGACTATCCATTCCTTTTATATGTACGTAGGCAATGCGACCGCCAGATAACTCCTCTACTTTCTGTGCGCAACGTTTCACCCAACGTTTGTAGAGCAATTCACTTTGTGCCCCATAGCTGATAGCTTTCACAGTTTCTTCAAAACGCTTTTTGGTGGCCGGGTCATATACGGTAAGTATTACTTTGCGTCCTACCTTGCCTTCAAACAATGGGAAGTAATCAGCATTGGCTTCAATCGTTTTTCCGTCTACTTTTTCGATGATACATCCTGCTTTCACATCAGTTTTCTTTTGAGTGAAAGGACTCTGATCCAGAATTTCTTTGATTTTCAGTCCTGTACCACTATATGATTCATCATAGAAGACGCCCAATGTAGCGGTAGATAATGCACTGCCTCCACCTGCATAACGGGCTCCCGTATGTGAGGCATTCAGTTCTCCGAGCAGTTCGCTCAGCATTTCAGCAAAGTCATAATTATTATTGATATGTGGCAGGAAGCGTTGGTAAGCTTCTTTATATCTTTTCCAGTCGGTTCCTTGAAGGTCTGCGACATAGAATTTATCATTTACCTGTTGGTAGACATGGTCGAAGATATATGCGCGTTCGCCATAAGGACGATAATCGAAGAAGGCTTCAAATTCAATCGGAGTGACTTTGCTGCCGGCGATTTCGATTTTCTTTAGTTGGCTTCTTGTGCACATAAAGATGTTCTTACCTTCTTTATCGGGGATCAATGCACCTCCACCGACTCCTTTGAGCAATATTTTGGTGGTATTTTCTTTTAATTTATGTTCCCACAAATCATAGTCACCTTCGAAAGCTGCCAGATAATAGAGTACATCGCCTTTCGGAGTCAGTACTGCGTCACTAAGACGGGAAGAATTGACTGTCAGGCGGACAATGCGATCGAAACGATTTTCGAGGTCGAAGGTCAGCGGCTTGACTTCTTCTTTTTTCTTGTCTTCTTCTTTCTTGGTATCTTTTGTTTTAGCGTCTTTCTTATCTTTCTTCTTTTCAGCTTTCTCTTTCTCCTCTTTTTCCTTCTTGGCCTTTTCTTCTTTCTCTGTTTTTTCAGCCTCTTCAAGTAGGGCGAGGTCCTCTTTGCTCATGGTGAAACGGTTGTATGCATCTACATCGAAGAACATGATATAGGTATCGCTTTCGCTTCCCCAGCTACCGTGACTACGGTATCCGGAACGGTCACTGTTCCATATCATGGCTTTTCCACCCAATACCCATTTGGCATTGGTGTCGCTGTATCCGCTTTCGGTAAGGTTCACCATTTCTCCTTTTCCGTCAGCTTTCAACAGTACCACATCTTTATTATTCCAGCCGCCTATACCAATAAAATCAGAGAGAATCCATTTACTGTCGGGACTCCATTGGAACCATTGGTCACCGTCTGCATAAGAATACTGGTATTTGGCATCCATAACAGTACGTACAGCTTTGCTTTTCAGATTGATAACACGAATAGCCGTACGGTTTTCAAGGAAAGCAATCTCCTTTCCGTCAGGGCTATACTGTGGTTGGAAAGAAGCGACGTTAGATTTAGTCAAGCGTTCTTCTTTCAATTCGGTGGCATAAGTGAACTGCTTTTCTTCTTTACGTACGATCGTTGATGTGTAAAGTTGCCAAAGTCCGTTACGTTCCGATGAGTAAACTAAAGTACGTCCGTCGGGGGCAAAACTGATGTCACGTTCCTGGTCGGGAGTATTCGTAATTTGCTTCGTTGTTTTGTAGTCGATAGAAGTGACGTATACATCACCGCGCATGATAAATGCCACTTCCTTACCCTTAGGAGAAACGGCAATGTCAGTTGCGCCGTACGATCTGATCTGGCGGATGATGTCTTTGTCTATCTTATCCGACAGGATAGTGATATTTACTTTTTGTGGCTGTCCGCCCGGAACAAGCGTGTAAATCTCGCCATTATAGCCGTAGCATAATTTACCTTCGCTTGCCATACTCAGAAAGCGTACCGGATGTTTGGTGTGGAAAGTGATTTGCTTGGAAGTATTTGTTCCAGGGGTACGTTGGAAGATGTTGAACGAACCTTTTTCTTCACTCAAATAATAGAATGACTTACCGTCGGGAGCCCATACCGGTTCACGGTCTTCACCTCCGAAAGTGGTTTGCTTCTGGTATACGGGCGTCTTTCCGGGAGTATAGCTCCAGATGTCACGGGCGATAGGGGATACCTGATGTTTACGCCAGTAGTCTTCATATCCTTTTTTATCCTGATAAAGCATAACTCCTTCCTTATTAATAGAGATACACTCCATAGGCATGGATGAAAACATGGTGGGACGTCCTCCTGTAACGGCCACTTCGTATATCTGCTGGAATTGTCCCGAGGGAAATCCGGCATCCTCGGCAGAAGGGGCGATATTAGCTGTGAACAGGATATGCTTGTCGTCTTTATAAGCGACAGGCTTTTCGCTGCCGGAATGAGTGGTCAATCGTTGGGGGACTCCTCCCTCTTTGGCGACAACGAAAACATCAAGACTCCCCATGCGGTCGGATGCAAAAGCTATCTGCTTTCCGTCGGGACTCCATACCGGAGTGGTGTCAAAAGCCGGATTCGTGGTGATTTGGGTGGCACGTCCGCCGGTTGACGGTACTGTGTAAATGTCTCCCTTGTAGGTGAATGCAATGGTTGTTCCGTCCGGAGAAAGAGCGCAATAGCGCATCCATAGTGGAGCTTCTTGTGCCGCAATTGTTCCTGCAAAGCAGAGAGCAAATGCACTTAGTAGTAGTTTCTTCATTTTTCTTTATTATAATTGTGTTAATTCATTTCTAAAGGTCTAAGGAGGCGCTATTTATAAATCTTTGAGTAGTACTTTACTTGCCTTTTTATAGTATTCTTCTCTCGATTCTGTCAGCACCTTCCATTCATCGCTAAATTCTTCGTCTTTATCAATCTTGAAATTCTCGGAACCGTATGTGTCCAAACGATCAAGCAAAATTGCTACATTTAATTGGTTGATATCCATAGAAGGCTGATAACCGATATCTTCACTTTTTTGGTCGGTTACTACCTCATGTATCAGGTCTATTTCCTGTAATTGATAAAGTACTTGGTTCGTCAGCCGGATGGGTATCTGATGTTCTTCCGATATTTCTGCCGCCGTATAAGGAGGATCGTTCTTTTCGAACCGTTTGGCGATGAGTGACATAATCAGGATAGAGATAAAATCCCGGTAACGCCTGCTGATATTACGTGTGTCCTGGTCGAAGCTAAAACTGCGGATGTTCTGTCCCGCGTATGCCAGTTCAGCACCGAACAGGCAGATAGTCCAGGAAATCTGTAACCAGAGCAGGAATAGAGGAAGTGCGGCAAAGCTACCGTAGATAGCATTGTATTTTGATACCCACAACTGGCTGTTGATATATAGGAACTGGAAAGCCTGATAAGCGGAGCCGGCCAGAATACCGGCAATAAGAGCGTGTTTGAATTTTACTTTCGTGTTCGGCATGAAAATATACAGCCCGGTGAACATCATCCATGTGAGAACGAAGGGGATAAGCCGTATCATGAACTTCATGACAGGAGCAAGCAGGACGAAATCATCCATTTGTTTGAGTATGGTACTCATAAACAGGGAAAGTCCTCCGGAAACAACTATCAGAATCGGCATCAACAGGAACATGGAGAAATAATCCGTAATCTTGCGATACATGGAACGTGCTTTCTTTACTTCCCAGATACGGTTGAATGTGATTTCAATATTGCTGACCAGATTGATGACCGTCCATAACAACATCACTAAACCTACTCCGATGAAAACACCTCCTTTGGTTTGTGAGAGATAGGAATTGACAAAAGAGAGAATGGCTTCTGTCGTTTCTATATTTCCTCCGAAGCCGTTGCGGAACTGGTGTTCCATTAGGTTGTCGAACCCGAAGCCACGGGCTACGGCAAATAAAATGGCAAGTATCGGCACAATGGCGAGCAGCGTGCTGTATGTTAGCGCAGAGGCCTTGTTAGCCATTCGGTCTTTGGTGAACCGGTTGATACAAAGATAGATCGTTTTTATAATATTGTAGAGCGAGAACTTAGTTCTGGTCACTTCGTCTTCCGTGATGCGCCAAATGTCATACGTAAGAAACTTCCATATATCAGTGATTTTCTTCTTCATGGCTCAGGGTTTTAAAAAGAAAAAGCAGTCAGCCTATAAGCCGAGTTCTGTACCTTATATAAATAAGGTGTCTGTCATTTATCTGAGTGACGTGTCACCACGGCACTTTATACCGCTATTATCAGTATGGAACATATCGACAGGAAAATCGACATTGCCCTGCCGAGTATCGTAACGGCGGTTATGTCGCCAAAACCTATGGTCGTGGCTACGCTGAAACAGTACCATACACTGTCAATCGGAGTTTTTATGTTCGGCTCAATTATCCATACACCAATGCTTACACCTGCAAATATTATTATGTATGTTGTCAAAAACTTAAGTGCTCCTGTCCGTTTAAGTATAATTTTTATCAGCCGAGTTTTTTTCATATCTTCACCGACTGCCTTTTATAACAAAATTATATCAATTCTGCGTATAACAGTCAATATTTTTAGCGAAATTAAACAGTCGAATTTTTTGTCAGAGCTTTTGCATCGATTTTCACAAAACAGGTGAAAAATTATTATACAAAGAAAACACCGTCAGCGCAAAGTGTTGACGGTGTTAAAAAGCCTATTTTCTTGTTTGTTTTCATAATTGAAAGGTTTTCGCTATTGTGTTTAAGCTGCCAAACAGCAAGCCGGTTGGCTATCGGAGTTTGCGTTAGCCCTTAATAAACAACTGTTCCCAATAATATCTGTACGGAGCATTTTGGTCAACATAACACGAAACACCGATTTTGTTATATTTGCTGTTCATTATGTTTGCTCTGTGCGATGGAGAATTCATCCATTCTTTTACTACAGCTTCGGGTGTGTTCTGTCCTGCGGCAATGTTTTCGGCTGCCGAAGTGTACGAAACATTATTCTGCTTTAAAACCATAGACCAGCTTGTGCCGTCAGGGCGCTGGTGTGAAAACAGAGTTGCTGTTTCTTTTGAACGAATATTTGAAAGGTTTGTAAGAGTTGTGTCTTTTGTGAGAGGAGAAAGTCCCTCTTTTGCCCGTGCCGCATTTACAAGTTCAATTACCTTATCAGCAAATTCTTTATTATAGCTTGCAGATCCGCTCGGCTGTGTGGTCGGCTGCGGTTGTGAAGTCGGTTGTACGGTGGTCGGCTGTGTTGCAGGCTGTGTCGGAGTTTCTCCTCCTGAAATGAGCATTTGAGCCGAGGTTACATCCTGAACATCAATTTTGCCGTCATTGTTATAGTCGGCAATTTTTTTCTGATTGTCTGTCAGTTCTCCGTCACCTGCTATTTTTATCTGCAAGTATGTAACATCCTGCACATCAAATCTGCCGTCATCGTTTAAGTCGTATTTTTGCGTATCAAGCGCCGATGCCGAAACAATTGCAGTTGCCGCTACTGCTGTGGCGGTAAGTGTTACGGCGATAATTTGTTTTAACTTTTTCATATGAACTCCTGTGATTTTAACTCTGATAGATATTTAAAAGAATGTTTTTGATGTCCCAAAGTTTTTTCGAGAGGTCAACATAGTAGTTGTGCGGGTTCTCAAATCGCTTTACCTCGTCCCAAAGGAGTCCGATTTGGTCTTTGCAGTATTTTGCAATATCTTCAATCTTTGGCGATTCATACACGCACTTGCCGTCCTTAAATATCGGTACAAGTAATTCTTTTGCGGTAAAGTCTGTGAGAGTTTTTGCTTTCCATGTTGCATTCTGGTCGAAAATGGTGTGTGGTTTTGAGAAATCCATTACTTCGTCGTACACGCAAAGTTCGTCGGCAAGAGCCTTGCCGCTCTCGTTGTCATAATAACGGTAAAGTTTTTTGAAATGAGGATTTGTGATTTTTGATGTGTTCTCGCTGACTTTGATTTTCGGGATAATTTCGCCGCTTGTGGGTTCTTCAACGGCAACAAGTTTATATACACCGCCGAATACAGGCGAACTTGACGAAGTTATAAGTCTTTCGCCAACTCCGAAAACATCGACCTGTGCACCCTGCATCATAAGGTCACGGATAAGGTACTCGTCGAGTGAGTTTGATGCAACAATTTTGCAGTTTTCAAGTCCTGCCTCGTCAAGCATTTTTCTCGCTTTTTTAGAAAGGTAAGAAATATCGCCCGAATCAAGACGAATTGCAAATTTGTTAATGCCCTTTGGAACAAGCACTTCTTTAAATACTCTTATTGCGTTCGGAACGCCGCTTTTAAGCGTGTTGTAAGTATCGACAAGAAGCGTCGGGTTCTCAGGATAAAGCTCGCAGTAGGTGCGGAATGCTGTATATTCGTTGTCGAACATCTGAATCCAGGAATGAGCCATTGTGCCGCCTGCGGGTACGCCGTAAAGTGCGTCTGTAAGTGTGCAGGCTGTACCGGCACAACCGCCTATGTATGCGGCTCTTGCACCGTCAACAGCACCTGTTGCGCCCTGTGCACGGCGAGAACCAAACTCAAGAACCGTTCTGCCCTGTGCGGCACGAACAATTCTGTTTGCCTTTGTTGCAATGAGAGTCTGATGATTGATTGTAAGAAGTAAAAATGTTTCGATAAGCTGTGCCTCTATGGCAGGAGCTTTTACCGTAATAATCGGTTCGTTAGGGAAGATAGGAGTTCCCTCGGGAATAGCGTAAATATCACCTGTGAATTTGAAATTTGAAAGATATTTTAAAAATTCTTCGTCAAAAATTCCTTTTTCTCTAAGATATTCAATATCGGTTCCTGAGAAGTGGAGATTGTTGATGTACTCAATTACCTGCTCAAGACCTGCCACAATGGCAATCCCGCCGTTGTCGGGCACTTTGCGTAAGAAAAGGTCGAAGTAAACATTCTTTTTGTAAAAGCCGTTTTTAAAATAGCCGTTTGACATTGTAAGCTCGTAAAAATCGCAGAGCATGGAATAGTTAGTTTCTGTCATTATAAATCACCTTAATAAAATTTGATTTGCATTATGTTTCGAACCTATCAGCTTTCGGTTTGTTCAAGATTTTTTACACCCTTGCTAAGGCAAAGCCTTTGTGCAAAAACCGCAAGCACACACATAACAATAACAAGTCCAAGGTTAATTATAACAGGTTCAACGCCAAAAATCCATAGCAATACAAGAGAAATTGCACAAATAGCGGCGGTAATTGCTATAATTATGGCTGCATTGATTACGGTATTGTAGTTACCTCGCAAAGCGTTGATTTCATCGTCCCATACAAGTTTAGGGTTTATTGTGTCCAAGAATATACCGAGGTAGGTTACAAAAATAACGCAGATAAGGCTTAAAAGAATATGTATAAGCGGAATTACGATGAATACAAACGGATTAAAGCTGTCTGCGAGAATTGCGCAGTAAATATTAAATGCAATTACATAGAGCACCATAACAGAGCCGCTGATTATTATACTTGTAAGTGCTTTTGCATTCAGTTGAACTCTTAATGTAACGGGAATATAGCGCATAAATTGGAAGTGCTTGCCCTCTCTTGAAATTGCGGAAGAAGCGATGCTGTTAATTGCCGTGACAAGGGCGGAAATTACAACAGCCGCTACGGTAATTACAGTAATACTTTTTTGATCTCCCGCAAGGTACGGTGTAAGTGTGCCCGACAAAAAGTTTGTACTGCCCTGCAAAATCATAATAACAGCCATAAAAACAGGCCACAAAAGGTTAATGGCTATGCAGTCCATAAAGAAAGGCGGAGTTCTGAAAAGGATAAGAAATTCTTTTTTCAAATAACTTGCAAAAACTCCTTTTTGGGTTGATTTTTCAACAGCCTGACTTGCAATGCTTTTACTGCGTTTGGATTTTGTGGTATTGATGTCCGACACACCTTTGATATACATTTTTGACGCAAGGAAAAGGAAGACTGCAACGAAAATTACATTTGCAAGCAAGTATAAAAGCAGTTGATATACGGATTCGCTTGAGATAGAATCCATCATAAGCGGAATGTGCGGAAAAATAAAGTTCATAACATTTAAAAATCCGTTGTCTGCGCTTGCAAGCGAAGTAACGATTGCATCGGGATTAAATCCGCTGATGCTTACGAGAGCAACCAATGCGCCGACTATAAGCACGGCAGTGCCGATACCTGTAATTTTATTGAGGAAATCACGGTTTTTTACCGAGTGGGTAAAGTACATAAATATAACGGCAATAATTCCGCAGTAAGCAAGAGGAATAATGGGAACGGTAAGTATGCCGATTATTGAAGTTATAACACCTGTAAGCGAAAATCCCTTTGCCGACATAAAGCCTACGCAAGCGCCGAGAATAAGGATAAATTCCATTATGTTTTCCGAAAGCAGGGAATAAGCAAACTTTGCGCTTACGATTTCTCTCGGCTTTAACGGAAGAGGAATGAGATTTTCAATATCGTTTGAAAAATAAAATATATTGATAATTACATTAATTCCGAATACTACGGAAAGGATAGAAATAATATGTAAAATTACTTCCGCACCCTGTGTTGCTCCGCCGTATGTCATTACGCCAAGTGTTAGGGCATAGGTGATTATTCCGACAAGCGCACCTGCCGGTATCATAATAAGGGGATGGAATGGTTATGCAGATGTGATGGATGAGACCTCTGATCTGTGGACTACTCCTTTGC
>ENA-USUK01002527-USUK01002527.1-human-gut-metagenome-genome-assembly--contig:-NODE-2527-length-12135-cov-35.911511_pt1 | contig 12135 bp, 9 predicted proteins | sample MGYA00250062_ERZ773400 | MGnify/ENA primary metagenome ERZ773400 (study PRJEB29103, sample SAMN06111961) | human gut metagenome | biome: human gut; feature: ankylosing spondylitis patient; material... | reverse complement strand
CCGATGCTTCCTATCGTACAGGCATTGAAAGCTGCCGGTAACCGTGTGATTACAGTATTGGCAGGCCGTACCAAAGAGCTGATTATCCTCGAAAAAGAGATGCGGGAAAGTTCCGATGAAGTCATTATCATGACAGACGACGGCTCGTACGGCAATAAGGGGCTGGTTACGGAAGGCGTGGAAAGCGTCATCAACCGCGAGAAAGTAGACAAATGCTTCTGCATCGGTCCGGCCATTATGATGAAATTCGTTTGTTTGCTGACGAAGAAATACGAGATACCTACCGATGTATCCCTGAATACCATCATGGTAGACGGAACAGGAATGTGCGGCGCCTGTCGCATCACTATCGGCGGTAAAACCAAATTCGTATGCGTAGACGGACCGGAATTTGACGGCCATCAGGTAGATTTCGATGAAATGCTGAAGCGTATGGGCGCATTCAAAAACATCGAACGCGAAGAAATGCATAAGCTGGAAGAACCGCAAACTTGTCAGGCAACCGGAGAAAACACCCCGGAAGAGGACGAAAAAAGCCGTAATGCCGCTTGGCGTCAAGAGCTGCGCAAATCCATGAAAGCAAAAGAGCGTACCGCCATTCCCCGCGTGGAAATGAACGAGTTGGACGCCGAATACCGTTCACACAGCCGTAAGGAAGAAGTAAACCGGGGATTGACCGAGGAACAAGCCTTAACAGAAGCCAAACGTTGTCTGGACTGTGCCAATCCGGGCTGTACCGAGGGATGTCCCGTGGGTATAGATATCCCCCGTTTCATCAAGAATATAGAACGCGGCGAGTTTCTGGAAGCCGCCAAGACACTGAAAGAAACCAGCGCATTGCCCGCTGTTTGCGGTCGCGTATGTCCGCAGGAAAAGCAATGCGAGTCCAAATGTATCCACTTAAAGATGAACGAAAAGCCGGTTGCCATCGGCTATCTGGAACGCTTCGCCGCAGATTATGAACGTGAAAGCGGACAAATCTCCGTACCGGAAATCAAAGAAAAGAACGGCATCAAGATTGCCGTAATCGGTTCGGGTCCTGCCGGCCTGTCTTTTGCAGGGGATATGGCGAAATACGGCTACGATGTTACCGTATTCGAAGCACTGCACGAAATCGGCGGTGTACTGAAATACGGTATTCCCGAATTCCGTCTGCCCAACAAGGTAGTGGATGTCGAAATCGAGAACCTTGCCCAAATGGGTGTGAAGTTTATCAAGGACTGCATCATTGGCAAGACATTAAGCGTAGAACAACTGGAAGAAGAAGGGTTCAAAGGCATATTCGTCGCTTCCGGTGCCGGACTGCCGAACTTCATGAACATCCCCGGCGAAAACTCCATCAATATCCTATCGTCCAACGAATACCTGACGCGCGTCAACCTGATGGACGCCGCCAGCGAGGACTCCGATACGCCTGTGCCTTTCGGTAAATGCGTAGCCGTTATCGGTGGCGGTAACACGGCTATGGACTCCGTCCGCACAGCCCGCCGCCTGGGCGCCGAACGCGCTATGATTATCTACCGCCGTTCGGAAGAAGAAATGCCCGCACGTATCGAGGAAGTGAAACATGCCAAGGAAGAAGGTGTGGAATTCCTGACACTCCACAACCCGATAGAATACATTGCCGACGAACAAGGAAAAGTAAAACAAGTGGTTCTTCAAAAAATGGAACTGGGCGAACCCGATGCATCCGGACGCCGCAGTCCTGTCCCCATTCCGGGAGCTACTGAAACGATTGACATAGACCTTGCTATTGTCAGCGTGGGTGTATCGCCTAATCCGATTGTTCCGAGTTCTATCAAAGGACTTGAATTGGGGCGCAAAGGTACGATTACCGTAAACGACAACATGCAGTCGTCCATACCGACCATTTATGCCGGTGGCGACATTGTCCGCGGCGGTGCTACCGTAATCCTCGCTATGGGCGACGGGCGGAAAGCGGCCGCAGCGATGAATGAACAACTGAAGAACTAAAGAAACTTCACCATAAAAAGAAAGAAAGCGTATCGCAATGAACGATACGCTTTCTTTTTCTTTCTATCTGATACAGAACTTATTTCACCACCTTGTTTGTCACCGGATCGGGAAAAATCACCGTCGGCTTAAACGTCTTGGCCTCTTCAAAGTCCATCAATGCATACGACATGATAATAACAATGTCATCCGGTTGAACCCTACGGGCCGCCGCACCGTTCAAACAGATTTTACCCGAACCGCGCTCGCCTTTAATGATATAAGTTTCAAAACGTTCACCGTTATTATTGTCGGCAATATAAACCTTTTCGCCGGCAATCATGTTAGCGGCATCCATCAAGTCCTCGTCAATCGTAATGCTTCCCATGTAGTTGAGATTAGCCTCCGTGACGCGGGCGCAATGGATTTTCGACTTCAACACTTCAATCATCATAAGATTGGCTTTTTTATGTTTATTACTCCTTATACTTGATATTGTCAATCAGACGGACTTCTCCGCAGAATACCGTAATGCAGCCTACGGCATACGCAGTGTCTTCCCAATCGGCAATCTTCTGCAACGTATTGCCGTCCACCAGCTCAAAGTATTCCAAACGCAAGCCGGGAGCGGCCGCAATGGCATCTTCCACAAACTTCCGTGTCTCGGCAACCGTATGCGAGGCCGCAAAGGTACGACTTTCAAATAAAGTCTGCGAAATTTTCAAGGCATTTTTACGTTCTTCGGCGGACAGATACCCTGCAGCAAGCTGCACTGAATGCGAAAGTGGCCTATATGCGCCGTAAAATTTCATGGGCCAATGTGGTACCGTCCATCACGTTGTTCGGTGGAATCTCCAGTTCTTATTATAAGGAACTTCATTCTACGGCTTATCCTGATTTTCGTACCCAGTTCAACAATAACTTCGGTTCCTACGTGGGCATCAGCATGAGTATTCCTATTTTCAACCGGCTTTCGGGAGTGACCAGCATGCGTCAGGCAAAAAACAATTACCGCATTGCTTGTGAACAATATGAATCGCAGAAAGAGGAATTGCAGAAATTGGTGCTTCAGGCCGTACAGGACCGGGAAGGCTACCTGAAGGAGAGCATACAGATGGAAAAGAAAGTCAGTTCCGACTCACTGGCCTATCATGTCACCCGGCGCAAGTACGAAGAAGGCTTGATGACTTCGCTCGATGTACAGAACAATGCAGCCACCTTGCTCGAAAGCGAGACCTTGCTGCTGCAAAGCAAGCTGACCTACCTGATGAAATGCCGTCTGGTAGACTATTACAAGGGAGAAGAAATTATTCGTGGGTTTGATGCCTCAGACAAATAAATAGAAATTGAAAAAAGACGATATTATGGATATACAGTTAGAAAAGAAAAAAGGAATCCAGAAGAAACATCTTCCTTATATTGGGGGAGGAGCCGTTATTCTTCTGCTGTTGGGCTGGATTATTTTCGGCAATCATGCTTCTACATTGAAAGTCGATGGTAAGTCACTGAACATTGCTGACGTGACTTATGGAAAGTTCAATGACTATATCCGTGTGAACGGGCAGGTGCAGCCTATTTCCGTGGTACAGCTTAGTCCCGAAGAGGGAGGTATCGTGCAGGAAAAGGTGGTGGAAGAAGGGGCTCATGTGAAGAAAGGCGACGTGATTCTTCGTCTCAGTAACTCCAACCTGGATTTGCAGATTCTGAATGCGGAGTCTGAACTGGCCGAAAAGCAGAACCTGCTCCGTAATACGCAGGTCACCATGCAGCAGGACAAGTTGAACAACGAAACCGAGAAAGTACAGCTCGACATTGATACGCGCCGCAAACAGCGTACGTTCCAGCAGTACCAGCGTCTGTACAAGGAACGTCTCATCAGCCGCGAAGAATATCTTCAGGCCAAGGAAGATTATGAAGTGGCCCAGAAAAAGCATAAACTGATTACGGAGCGTCTGGTGCAGGACTCCATCTACCGTAACATTCAGATGGACCAGATGGAAGATAACTTGCAGAACATGCGCAAGAATGTCTTGCTGATTCGAGAACGGAAGGATAAACTGGAAGTGAAGGCTACTATTGACGGAGAATTAGGATTGCTGGATGCGGAGTTAGGACAGAATATCACCGCCGGACAGATGGTGGGACAGATTAATGATTTGTCGGACTTCAAAATCGAGGCCATGATTGACGAGCACTACATCGACCGTGTGACTAACGGGCTGCCCGCTACTTTTGAACGTCAGGGTTCTTCGTTTAACTTAAAGGTGCGCAAGGTGTATCCGGAAGTGCGTGAGGGACGTTTCCGTACGGATTTCATCTTTCAGGGCAACCGTCCGGAAAATATCCGCAGCGGACAGACCTACTACATCGACTTGCAGTTGGGTGAGCCTACCGAAAGCGTGTTGATTCCGAAGGGAACCTTCTTTCAGGTAACCGGAGGTAACTGGATTTTCGTGGTCGACAAAGAAGGAAAGAAAGCTTATCGCCGTAAAATCCGCATCGGACGTCAGAATCCGCAGTATTACGAGGTGCTGGAAGGATTGGAAAAAGGCGAACGCGTCATCGTTTCCGGTTATGAGAGTTACAAAGATAATGAAGTATTGGTGTTAAACTAAAAAATAAATTGTGATGAAAAAGATAGTACGTATATTAGCAGGTTTGATGATGGGTTTGATGTGTGTAAACTGTGCCAGTGCAAGAAGTGGTAACGAAGAAAAAGTAAGTGAAACCCGCAGTGTGAATCCTTTCCATTCCATTGAAGTGGAGAGTGTGGCCAGTGTGTATTTTACTCAGTCGGATACCTATTCTCTTCGTGTAGAGGGAGAAAAGAAATGGGTAAACCAGACAAAGTGTACGGTGAAAGACGGAGTATTGCTGATTGCGTGGGCTGAGAAAGGAAAGAAAACTACCCGAAACGTGAACGGACTCTCTATTTACATCAGTGCACCCGATTTGCAGAAAGTAGCTTTTGAAGGTGTCGGATCATTCAATTGCAAGTCCCGCCTGAACCTGAAGGATGTGAAGTTTGATGTGGAAGGCGTGGGCAGTCTGCACGTGGCCGATTTGCATGCCCGGAATGTGCAAGTCAGTCTGGAAGGTGTAGGAAGCGGTGAACTGGCCGTAGATTGCGAACACCTGGATGCCAGCATAGAAGGTGTCGGTAGTCTCACTTTAAGTGGAAAAGCTAAATCGGCTCAAATCTCCAAAGACGGAATCGGTAGCGTTTCTACCCGGAGGTTGAAAGTCGGTGAATAAATTTCGTAATTGCAGTATAAAAACACTTACCACTCATGAACACACTTTTTAGAAATTTCTCGCATACCTTCCGGCGTTTCTTTACGGCCAGCGTATTGAATCTGTTAGGATTGAGTATTGCCTTTGCGGCCTGTTTCGTCATTCTGACGCAGGTGGACTACGACTATAACTACAACAAAGCCTATCCGGCACACGACCGTATTTACCGGGTAGAAATGAATGCAGGCGGAGATTACGGCTGGCAAATCTGGCTGGCTCGTCCTTTCTGTGAGCTGGTGGGAGCTTCTTCTCCACACATACAGGCCATTTCAGTTACTTCATTGTCAAACTCTCTCAATGATTTTGAGGTAGACGAACACATTTACTCTGAACCTTGGTTTACGGGATTTGGTGATTACCTGGAGGTATTTCAGCCTACTATGGTCTGTGGAACGACCGCTTCGCTTAATGAACCCAATCATGCCCTGATTTCTGCATCCATGGCTCTCCGCTTTTTCGGTACTACAGATGCCATTGGTAAGACAGTTTATGTAGACCGTAAATCCCGTAACCAGTCGTTGGTGATAGGAGGGGTTTATCAGGACATGCCGGAAAACTCTCAGTTAGGGAACTGTGTCTTTTCTTCCTACTCCCCGAACCTGAACAAAGATTCCTGGAGAAACTGGAATTATGCCTTGTATATCCGGCTTGACAGTCCAGCTTCATTGACCGATGTGGAGCGGTCGGTCATCGAAAGCTGCAAGCTGAATATTCCAAGAGACCTGATTAGCGGAGAGGGAGAGGAAGACTGGGAGAATTTCATTCATTTTACACCGCTGGACGAAGTGCACTATTCTACGGTGGGCAACAAGGCGGCTACCAGCAAGGCCGCCGTGTACCTGCTGCTGTGTGTATCGGTGCTGATTCTGCTTACAGCAGCAGTCAACTACATGAACTTCTCACTGGCAGAAACTCCCATGCGGTTACGTTCCATCAATACCCAAAAGGTGTTGGGGGCTTCCACTTTCTCCTTGCGGATGTATCTGCTGTTAGAATCCGTATTGGTTTGTGTGTGTGGCTTCCTGTTGTCCTTGCTCTGGCTCTATCTGTTGCAAGACACCTCCCTGAATACCTTGGTGGCATCAGACCTCTCTTTGATGAATCATCCGAACCTACTGATAGCTTTGGGCGGAATGGCCGTGTGCATGGGCTTGCTGGCTGGAGCCTATCCTTCTTACTACGTCACCTCTTTTCCGCCGGCACTGGTACTGAAAGGCTCGTTCGGTCTTTCCCCGAAAGGAAAGATGCTGCGTACGTTTCTGGTTTGTTTCCAGTTCTTTGTCTCTTTCATGCTGATTATCTCCGTGGGCATCATGTACCTGCAGAGCCGTTATATTCAGCAGAGCGACTATGGCTATGACAAGGAGGTCGTACTGGTGGGAGCGATTCCTTATGAATATCTCGATCGCAGGGAAGCGATTGTCAGTGAATTGTCCGGCCTTTCGGGTATAGAAGGCATTTCGATTTCCAGGTTCGTGTTAAGTTCAGCCGATAACTACATGTCGTGGGGAAGAGGAGAAGGAGAGCGTTACATACAGTTGGTCTGTTTTCCGGTAGATTACCGCTACTTATCTGTGCTTGGCATCAAGATTACTGAGGGGAGGAACTTTAAACCGGGCGACGGAGATGTGTATATTTTCAACGAAGCAGCCCGGAAGAAATATCCCTGGATGAAGGTGGACGAACCCGCTACTCTTGGTGATTATCCTATGGTCGGATTCTGTGAGAATATTCGTTTCAGCAGTTTCCGCAACAACGATGCCGTAGAGCCGATGGCCTTCTTCATTTACGGAAAAGATTATGCGGACTGGGATGTCTGGGATGCGAACAGCATCTTGAACATCCGGGTGGCTTCGGGGGTAGATAAGGTGGACATGATTCACCGCTTGACAGAGGCCGCAGAAAAGATAGCTCCGGGGCGTGACTTCAAGTTCCGTTTCATGGATGAGGTGATTGACCAGAACTATCATCAGGAACTGCGTTTCACCCGTCAGATTCTGTTGTTCTCCTTGATTGCTATCGTGCTCAGCATGATAGGCGTGTTCGGACTGACCTTATTTGAAAGCGAATACCGCCGGAAGGAGATTGGTATCCGGAAAATCATGGGAAGTTCCACTGGTGAGATTCTCTATATGTTTACCAAGCGTTATTTCGTTATGCTGGTGGTCTGCTTCGTACTGGCAGTTCCCTTTGGTTGGTGGATAGGGCACGACTGGCTGGAAAGCTTCTCCGACAAGACGCCTATCCGTGCCTGGGTATTTGTGGCCTCCTTCCTGCTGGTCAGTCTCATTACGGTACTGACAGTGACATTCCAGTGCTGGAAGAATGCCAATGAAAACCCCGTACGGAGTATTAAGACGGAATAAACACATTAAACTATAAAATACGATGAAAGGACTGAAAACCTATTTTACCTATCTTCACCGCAACAAACTATTTACGCTGGTCAATGTGGCGGGATTGGGCATCTCTCTGATGTTTGTGCTGCTCATTGCCAATATGGTGGTGCGGCAGCTCACTGTGGGCAGCGATATAAAGGACATCGAGCATATTTATGTGTTGTCGAACGAGGAATATAGCGCCAGCAATTACCTGGTGGGTGAACGGCTGGCCAACCGTTATCCGGAAATGGCCGACTGGTGCGCTGTGAATGCTGAAGCTTGTAACTCGGGGAGTTATGCGGTAATAGAAAACCGGAAAACCAGCCTCGAAATATATTGTGTGAAAGATAATTTCCTCCGTTTCTTTGGCTATTCGCTGTTGTCGGGAAATCCGGAACAGGCACTGGTCGATGCACATAGCATCGTGCTGACCGAATCGGCTGCCCGTAAACTGTTTGGGGATGAACCTGCGGAAGGCAAGATGCTTCGTTTGTCTGCAGACAAGAAGGAGATGTACACAGTGACAGGCATCATAAAAGACTTTGATAACTCTGTTATCCCCGATGAGGTAGAAGCCATTGTACCATTCGACTATGTGGATTTTGTGAACTGGGGAAGCAGTATGCGCAATCCGGATATGAACAACATGGGAGGGACGACGATACTGGTCCGTTTTCCTCAAGGTGTCAATCCCGATCAGAAAGCTGCCGATATGCTGTCTTTTCTCAAAACCTTTTCCTGGGGATATCAGCATGAGTTGTTCCGTGAGGCATTCTGGATGCCGTTGAAAGACGTGTGTTTCTCCGAAATAATGAGCCCTCAGCTGCGTCAGTACAATCCGGTGAAAGTCTGGATATTCTTAGTGGCAGGTATTCTGATTCTGCTGATGGCCGTATTCAATTACGTCAGCATGTGTGTGGCACAAGTAAGCTACCGTGCCAAGGAAATGGCTACCCGCCGTCTGTTAGGTTCTTCCGCACGGAGCATCTTCTGGCGCTTGTTGGGAGAGTCGGCCTTGTTTACCACAGGAGCCTTTCTGCTGGCTTTGCTGTTGGCTAAGGCTGTGGAACCGACGGCCTGTGACCTGCTGCAAACACGGCTGGACATCTGGGGCGACTTAAACGCCATCACTTTGCTAATCTATTTGATAGGCATTGTTCTGCTTTCCTTGCTGGCCGGAGTGGTACCTGCTGTTCTGCTTTCTCACTACCATCCGCTGGATGTGGTGAAAGGCACTTTCCGTCGGAAAACCAAGGCGGTGTACCTTCGGGCACTGTATGTGGTACAGAGCGGACTCACCGTAGCCATGCTGACTTGCACCCTCTATCTGTCCGCACAAATCTACCGGATTCTGCGTGAACCGTTGGGTTATACGTACGGTCATGTGCTCGACTATCCTGCCATGACAGTCGGTTCCTCCGAAAAGATACGTCTTTTTCGTGACGAAGCCCGTAAGAAGCCCTTTGTAAAGAATGTCTGCTTGACCGCCGGTACGCCTGTAAACCGGGGAAACAACAATACCACCCAGCTTTACGACAATAACGGGATGCCTCAAAATGTCAGTTTTCAGGTGTTCCGTACCGATTCAGCCTTCTTGGACATCTTTCACATCCAGGTGTTCGACGATAGGAAACTTCCACGGAAATGGGGGAACATGTATTTCTCCGAAAGTACGTTCGATTCTTTGCAGCTGGATTACGCGCGTACGGCAGAATTGCGGAATGAATATGGCCGCCAGTATGCTGTAGGCGGGCGGTATGCCGACATCAAACTCGGTTCCATTCTCCTTCCGCAGTCACCCACCATGATTTCAGTAGAGCATCCGGACAAAGTAAGGTCCTGGAACGTACTGGTAGAAACCATTGAAGGCGATCAGGCAGCATATAAGAGAGAACTTGATGCCTTGTTTTCGGAAGTGGTGGAGGGTATTCCCTTTGAATCTAAATGGTATGCCGATGAAATCAAGGAAGTCTACAAAGATTTGTTGCACATGCGTACTACTATTGTGGCCTTCACGTGTGCAGCTCTATTGATTTCCCTATTGGGACTGACCGCCATGAGCATTTATTTCATCAGCCAGCGCAAGCGCGACATGGCCATCCGAAAGGTTTTTGGTTCCAGTGCAGGTATGGAACGGGCACGACTGCTTCGTTTCTCCCTGCTGTCTTTGCTGGCAGGCATGCTGTTGGCCTTTCCTTTGGCGTGGTTCGGTGTACAGCAGATAGACGGTATCCTGCACTATTCACCCATGGCGATGTGGGGCGTGTTTGGCGTTGCCTTTCTGTTGGTAGCCTTGATTTCTTTAGGCTCCGTGTGTCTCATCAGTTGGGGAGCCGTTCGTGAAAATCCGGTGAACCACATCAAGACCGAATAATTTTTCATAGTGTGTAAAAACAGATAAAACAATCGGGACCTCCGCTCATTTGCCGAGGCCCCGATTTATATCTTAGAGACGGGCAGCTACTTTCTGCCAGTCCACCAGTGTCCAGAATGTTTCGATGAAGGCCGCCCGGCGGTTGCGGTAGTCAATGTAGTAGGCATGTTCCCACACGTCGATAACCAGTAGCGGTTTCAGTCCCTTCTTGAGCGGATTTCCGGCGTTCGATTCGCTGACGATGGACAAATGTCCGTCTTTGTCACTCACCAGCCAGGTCCATCCCGAACCGAATAGCGTGGTGGCTGCCTGTGTAAACTTCTCTTTGAAAGTTTCTACCGAACCGAAATCGCGAGTCAACGCATCTGCTAAAGGTTGAGGTATTTCCGGCTGCTGAGGAGTCAGTGTATCAAAGAAGAACGTATGGTTCCAGGTCTGGGCTGCATTGTTAAACATCGGCCCTTCCGCTTCCAGCAAGATTTGCTCCAGCGTTTTTTCTTCGTAAGGCGTACCGGCAATCAATTTGTTCAGGTTGTCTATGTACGTTTGCAAATGTTTTCCGTAATGATATTCCAGTGTTTCTTTGCTCATTTTCGGAGCCAGTGCTTCCAGTTGATAAGGAAGTTCAGGAAGTAAATGTTTCATTTTTTTCTTGATTTAAAGTTGATAAATTTCAATTCTGTTTCTATATAAACAAACAAATCGTTCGTAAAGTTGAAACTGCGGTACTAATTTAATATAAAAATCGGTGTTTTCATAGAAAATCTCTCCCTAAATTCCCTCTATACTGTGAGAAATCGTAATTTCGCTGACAGATTAGGTAGATTTCTATAATATTTTAAGGTTAAAAGTAACATGTGTGGAATTGTAGGATATATCGGAAGGCGAAAGGCTTGGCCGATATTGCTAGAAGGCCTGAAGCGCCTGGAGTATCGCGGATATGATAGTGCCGGAGCGGCCTTGATGAGCGACACTCATCAGTTGAATGTGTATAAATCCGTGGGAAAAGTAGCTGATTTGGAACGGACAGCCGAAGGGCAGGATGTGTCCGGTTGCGTGGGAATTGCTCATACGCGTTGGGCCACCCATGGAGAGCCCAGTACGGTAAATGCTCATCCGCATTGCAGTCAGAATGGTGATTTGGCACTGGTACACAACGGGATTATTGAGAATTACTGCGGCGGCTATTTTTTGCGGAAAGGCTTCTGCGGAGGGTGCGGACGGGGGTAAATGTCCGGCGGGGCGGGCCTGCGGTCAGAACTCGACGCTTGCGCCCGCATCGTTGACCGTGACGGCGACCTCGCGGCCCATGTAGAGGGCGACGTTGGGGTCTTCGTGGCCTGCGGGGATGCCGAATACGACCGGAATCCCCAGCGGACGGACATAGGCTGCGATGATGTCGCAGGGGTCCCAGACGCCGAAGTGCTTCTGTCCCAGCATGTCCGTAAAATGCCCCACGAGAACGGCCTTGCATTTGGCCAGTATTCCGCTCCGCTCCAGCTGCTGCATCATGCGGTCGAGCCGGTACATCTGTTCGCCGATCTCCTCGATGAACAGCACCGTCGGGGTGTCGAAGTCGGGCTGTTCGGGCGTCCCGATCGCCGAGCAGAGCAGCGAGAGATTGCCGCCCGCGAGCCGTCCGCGGGCCGTGCCGGAGACGTTGAGCGGGTGCGCAGCGGTGTCGATGCGCGTCCAGCGGCCGAAAAGCGCGCTGCGCAACGATTCGTCCGAGACGATCGCTTCGGGTTTTTCGTCGGCGCCGAAACGGAACTTGCCCGGCATCGTGGCGTGAAGGCTTTCGACGCCCAGCCGCCCCAGCGCCATGTGGAGCATGGTGACGTCGCTGAATCCGACGATCCACTTGGGATGTTCGCGCAGTGGCGTGAGGTCGAGCAGCGGGAGCAGGCGCACCGATCCGTAGCCGCCCTGATAGCTGACGACGGCTTTCACGCCGGGATCGTCGATCATGGCCTGCAGGTCTGCGGCGCGCCGGGCGTCGGTCCCGGCGAAGTAGGGCTGTTCGCGGTCGGCGTAGTGCGCTCCGAATTTCACTTTCAGGCCCCACTCTTCGAAGCGTTCCCGGACTTTGGCCGTGTCGGCCTTCTCCTTGAGTTTGCGCGCCGGGGTGACGAT
>ENA-USUK01002524-USUK01002524.1-human-gut-metagenome-genome-assembly--contig:-NODE-2524-length-12147-cov-26.463380_pt1 | contig 12147 bp, 14 predicted proteins | sample MGYA00250062_ERZ773400 | MGnify/ENA primary metagenome ERZ773400 (study PRJEB29103, sample SAMN06111961) | human gut metagenome | biome: human gut; feature: ankylosing spondylitis patient; material... | reverse complement strand
GAATGGTTGATCCTCCTACTTATATCTTTAACCTATGCGTGAAGTGCCTGCTTTAATGCCTGTGCAAGCTGATCCGGGCAGGATGTGCTCTTGAATCCGCACGTTGTGCCTTCCAGCCGCTTGATAACTTCCTCTGCATCCATGCCCTCCACAAGCTGTCCGATGCCCTTTAAGTTACCATTACAGCCGCCCGTGAATTTCACATTATGCACCTTGCCATCTGTAATCTCAAACTCGATCATCTGGGAACAGGTTCCCTTTGTCTTATATGTCATTGTGTATCATCCTTTCTCGTGTGTAACAATTATATTATACGTTTCGCGTTCCTATTATAGCATAAATATAAAGTTCCTTAAACCCATATTTTCTGTCACATTTACAAGGATTTTTACGACCGAACAGGGGTTGCATTCTGAAGTTCACCTTCTCTATAATCGCCATCAGACAGTGAGGAGAAAAAAAGGCTGTCGGTCCAAAAAATCTTAATGGAGGGATTTTGTATGCTGCAAAAAATCATGGAAGTTTCAACCGGGGTCTACATACTATGGGGGTTAGGCGTGTTAGGAGTGCTTATGAAGATACTGGCAAATGCTTACATGAGTAAAATGGTGCGAGCATCGACAAATCTGGGAGAGACAAAACGAAAGAAGCTTCGCAATATGTGCCGGCAATATGAAAACAAAAAAGGCTTTGGACTGTGCGGAGGCGATGAGGAGGCGTATGCAGAAAGCTTTGTGAGGGGGTTAAAATTCCTGACGCGCCCGATGGAATTCTGGAACCGGAGCGGAACCGTGTTGTCGCTCGTCGTCTGTGGCACGATGGCAGGAGCGTATCTGTATTACGATCCAAGCTGGAGAGGCAGTCCGGACATGCAGTTTTTCTTAGCGAATAGTATTTTAGTATGTGCATGTTTGCTCGTGCTTGATCATATATTGGTTATAAATAATAAAGTGGAAATCCTGAAAGCGAATATCCGCGGGTACCTGGAACGGATTCCGAAACCGCGAGAGCAGACAGCGGCTGCGGTACGTCCCTTTGTAGTGAAGCAGGAGATGTCGGCGGAGAAAGGGGAACATGCCGACAACGATGGATCACCGCAGACAGATGCATCCGGGGAAGAGTCCGAAGGCGGGACAATGCAGGAGAAAGAGAGTGCCGCCAGTGAGGAGACGCTCAATCGCTTTTTGGCAGAGTTCTTTTCTTGATGGGAAACTATAATGTAGGAAATGAAACAAAAAATGGTTCGCGTTGTGTTTGTAAATGGAAAGGAGTGGTTTGCCTTGCAGGGATTCTGATCTCTCTGGTAGTTGGTAGTTTTTGTGTTGTTACATATGGAGCATCCGCGGGGGAGGCGGATGGAAGTGAATCAGAGCAAGTGGATACATCCGGGAATCCGACGAGTGATGTGGAAGATGGGTTGACTGGTACAACCGGAGGATATGCGGAGCAGGAGGATGGAGATTTGCCGATTCATAGTATGTTTGACCAATGCAGGAAGGTTTTCTGCCGGTATCAGACATACCCGATTGAAAATCATTTGAAAGAAAAAGAGGCGTACCAAAGCCTTGATAACACCAAGCTTTCATGGTGGTTCCGGCGGGATATGAACCACGGACCGAGCGGGTGCGATGACACGATCGATATCTCCGAATACGACGCGTACTATTTGGATCAGAATGCTTCAAAGAAGAATGAAAAAGTCGTCTATCTGACATTTGACTGCGGGTATGAGAATGGATATACCGAGCAGATGCTGGATATCCTGAAGAAGGAAGATGTTCCGGCGTGCTTTTTCGTGACACAGACGTACATCCGGGATAATGTTGCCATAGCGAAACGAATGAAGGAGGAAGGACATCAGGTGGGAAATCATACCATCTACCATATATGCATGCCGGATAAGTCCTATGAGGAGATTGTGCAGGAGGTCAATGGTTGCGCGGATTATATGAAAGAGGCAACGGGATATGCGATGGACCCGTACTTAAGGCCGCCATGCGGTGAGTATAGCGCACGGACACTGGCAATCACCCAGGACCTTGGTTTCAAAACTATTTTTTGGAGCATGGCATATATGGATTTCGATGTGAATAACCAGCCGGGTGTTGATTTCGTGATCGACCATTTCAATAAATATCATCACAGCGGGGCAATCATTCTGATGCACAACGTATCGTCATCGAATGCTGGGGCGCTGGAAAAGGTGATTGCAAACCTGAAGGCAGAGGGGTATCGGTTTGCAAGTTTGAATGAATTGCAATAAATGTGATTCGCATAGGGAATAAAGTGGTAAAGAGATGTCTATGATATTCAATTCATGCTCAGACGCGCTTTCGCTCGGTTCAGCACGCAATGGTACTAAATTCGCGACGGAGAACCGTCGCTCATTAAGTGCCAGCGTGCTTCAACGGTCTGTGCATAAATTGATATCAATAGACATCTCTATTTACGTTATTGAAAGCGAATCATTGAAGCAATTATTCCTGCCTTGTGCTCCAATGGTCTGCGATTAAATCAATATTATCCGCAACCCGATTTACGTTTGCTTAGATGCAATCCTGTGTTTGTGATAGGGATTGTAATTCGTGAAACTGTGTTTGCCTTGCGTTTGTGAATTTCTTGATTTTGGCTGAATGAAATTCTGTGGGCTGGGTATACTTCTCTATGTAGCAATTACAAATGCAGGGAAACCTGCAAAGCAAAAAGGAGATTAGTTATGGCAGAAAAAAATTATCAGTCAAACGAGCAGAAGAACAAGCAGACAAATTATACAGGAAGCAATCAGACAAACAAGGAAACAGCTTCAAACAGCAAGATGAAGAATAGTCAGAAGAACAGCCAGAAAAACAATTCAAGTAACAGTACAGACTGTTACTAAAAACCCCCTCCGAGAGGACCGTTTAGCGGTCCTCTTTCTTTGTAATAAACCATCTAGCAGAAAGCAATCACAGACACAAATCCGCACGCTCCGCATATCCTATTAGTAAGAAGAAAGGAGGCGGAGCGATGCGATTTCATAATATAAATATTCGGAACATCCTGAGAGAGGCTCTTAACTATGGAGGAATCATCGTTGACGTTCGAACGAGCGAAGAATTTGCGAAAAGTCACATTCCGATGGCGATAAATCTGCCTCTGGAAGAAATACAGGCAGGCAATATTTCTCTTCCGAAAGGAAAAGTGATATTGGTTTATTGCGCAAACGGGGGAGGCAGCACACTGGCTGCAAAAATATTGACAGAGAAAGGGTATAAGGTCATCAACACGGTTGGGGGAATCTCCGGGTATCGTGGGGCGCTGACAAAAACCCGGCATTAGCAGGATTTGGTAAAATTTACATGTGCAAAATGTAAGAATAAATTGTTCGATTTTGTTGACTTCGTACAAAGATAAATTTACAATACAACTAAGTATGTTCAAAAATCGGAACAGGGGAAGAAAGGGCAAAAATACAAGCATGGAAAATATGTATGAATTGATCGCACCGTGCCATTTTGGTTTGGAGTCGGTGCTAAAGCGTGAGATATTAGATCTGGGCTATGAGATCGTGACTGTGGAGGATGGAAGAATCACATTCCGTGGAGATGTCACAGCGATTGCCCGTGCAAATATATTTATCCGGACAGCAGAGCGTATTCTGCTGAAGATGGGTAGCTTCCGGGCTACGGATTTTGACGAACTGTTTGAAGGGACAAAGGCAATTCCGTGGGAGGAGTTTCTTCCGCGGGATGCAAAGTTCTGGGTGACGAAGGCGACAACGAATAAGAGTGCGCTTTTTTCTGCGAGTGCGATTCAGTCTATCGTGAAGAAGGCGATTGTGGAGCGCATGAAGCAGACATACCGCGTGGAGCGGTTCGAGGAAGATGGGGACGAGTATCCGATTCGTGTGTTTATTTTCAAGGATCAGGTGTCGATTGGTCTGGATACATCGGGAACGTCCCTGCATAAACGAGGATATCGGACACTTGTCGGAAAGGCACCGATTTCAGAGACACTGGCAGCAGCGCTTCTGATGCTGACGCCGTGGAACAAGGATCGTGTGCTGGTCGATCCATTCTGCGGCAGCGGTACATTTCCAATCGAGGCGGCGATGATCGGTGCCAATATCGCGCCGGGCATGATGCGGGAGTTTACTGCCGATTGCTGGGGCAAGGTCGTGCCGAAGAAGGTGTGGTATAACGCGTACGATGAGGCGGAGGATATGATCCGCCGCGATGTGCAGATGAATATTCAGGGTTATGATTTAGACCCGGAGATCGTGAAATGTGCGATGGCGAATGCGAAGGCAGCCGGCGTCGGAGATTATATTCATTTTCAGGCGCGTGACGTGAAGGATCTGCGCCATCCGAAGCATTATGGATTTATCATTACGAATCCGCCATATGGCGAGCGGTTGGAGGAAAAGGAAGCGTTACCGGCACTGTACAAGACAATCGGCGAGAGCTTCGCGAACCTTCCAGACTGGTCAATGTACTTGATTACTTCGTATGAGGATGCGGAGAAATATATTGGAAGAAAGGCAGATCGAAACCGTAAGATCTATAATGGCATGATTAAGTCCTATTTCTATCAGTTTATGGGACCGAAGCCGCCTAAGAATAAGGAGCCGAAAGAACAGTAGAAAAGAGCGTTAAGCATTGAAACGATTTTGGATTTTCCCGGTGCTGGTTGCAGTGCTGGTGACAATTACATTTTTTTTAGGAAGGAATCCGGTCAAGACGATTGATGAGTCGGATGCGCTCGCGACGTGCAGCGATGCATTTGCGGCAAATATCCGTTCCCGCATGAATGGGGATGATGTGATCATCACGGTTGGCGGCGGAAGCACGGAGGAGTTTGGCTATACATTTTACGTGAGTGACAACATGCACTTGATGGTGGAAGGTGAGTTCCTGCGCAGTCTGCTTTTGTGCTCCGTGCAGCGATACCCGGATGGAACGGTCCTGATCATGAAGGGCGACAACAGCATTTCACTTGCCGTGGGTTCGGACAAGGCAACGGTCAATAAGAAAACCGAGGTGGAGCTGGGCGATGCCGTCTATGTGGATGAGGCAGAGGACAAGCTGATGGTGCCGATTGACAAGATCGCAGAGTATTTGAGCTACGAGGTTGATTATTATGTCGATCAGAAATGGGTTGATCTGGCGCGGCTGCCGGATGAGACGCCATTGCCGGAGAAATACGATATGCGTGATTATGGGCGCGTGTCACCGGTGCGTGATCAGGGACGGTATGGCACATGCTGGGCATTTGCATCGCTTGGCGCGCTGGAGACAACGCTGCTTCCGATGGAGGAGGATATTTTCTCAGTCGATCACATGTCGATGTGTAACAGTTATGCACTGGATGTGAACAGTGGCGGCGAGCATACGATGAGTATCGCGTATCTGGCGGCTTGGCAGGGACCGGTGCTGGAGAAGGATGATCCGTATGGCGATGGCATGAGTGATCCGAATCTTACCGCGGAGAAGCATCTGGAGGAGGCTCTGATCATCAACGGGCGTGAGGACGAGACGATCAAGAGTGCGATTTTCCGGTATGGCGCGATCGAGACATCGATTTATTCGGCGCTGGAATATGTGGACAGTTATTCCATGTATTATTCGAGTGAGTATGCGGCGTATTATTATGATGGTGATGAGACGCCCAACCATGATGTCGTTGTCGTTGGCTGGGATGATAATTTCCCGAAGGAGAATTTCACGATCCAGCCGGAGGGTGACGGTGCCTTTATCTGCAAGAACAGCTGGGGCGAGGAATTCGGCGATGATGGATATTTCTATGTATCCTATTATGATACGAAGATCTGCCGGAAATCGGTCGTCTACACGCGGGTTGGCGACAAGGATAATTACGATAAGATCTACCAGACGGATAAGCTTGGCTGGGTTGGACAGCTTGGTTTCTCCAAGGAGGACGCATATTTTTCCAATGTCTACGAGGCTGGAAAAAATGAGAATCTGGCAGCTGTTTCTTTCTATGCGACAGATAAGAATACGGAGTTTGAGGTGTATGTCGTGCGGCATTTTGATGGTGTGGATTCGTTCAAGAACCGGGAACTTGTGACGTCTGGAAGTATGCAGTATGCCGGGTATTATACGGTGGATTTCCAGGAGGAAGTCGAACTTGATGACAATGAGCGCTATGCGGTTGTTGTGAAGATCAAGACGCCGGGCGCTGTGCATCCGATTGCAATCGAGTACAATGCAGATGAGCGGACGGCAAGCTTTGATATCAGTGACGGCGAGGGTTACATCAGTTTGTATGGGGAGATGTGGCACCGGGCGGAGACGAGTGAGAAATGCAATGTGTGCTTGAAGGCGTTTACGAACAAGCGGAAATAGTAAGGAAAAAGGAGATACAGGCAGATGAAGAAGATTATTTTTGCAACTGGTAATGCGAATAAGATGGTGGAGGTGCGCATGATCTTAGCGGATTGTGGGTACGAGATTGTGTCCATGAAGGAAGCAGGTATCGATATTGATATTGTGGAGGATGGCAAGACATTTGAGGAGAATGCGATCATCAAAGCGACAGCTATCAGCAAGACAAAGGAGGCTGAGGGCTGTGTAGTTCTCGCTGACGATAGTGGGCTGGAGGTAGACTACATGGATGGCGCGCCGGGTATTTACTCTGCAAGATGGCAGGGCGAGGATACGCCGTACAGCATCAAGAATCAGATGATTATTGATGCGCTGGCAGATGCGAAGGAAGAAGAGCGGACAGCGCGGTTCGTATGCGCAATCGCGGCTGCATTTCCAGATGGTACGGTGACAACACGTCGCGGCGTGATCGAAGGAATGATCGCACATCAGCCTGCCGGAGAAAATGGATTCGGTTATGACCCGATCTTCTTCCTGCCGGAGTATGGAAAGACGACCGCGGAGCTGGCACCGGAGGATAAGAACAAGATCAGCCATCGGGGACGTGCGCTGGAAAAGATTCGCGAGGTACTGTAGTTAGGGCTCGAAGGAGGAAATTATGCTGCGGATTTTGATAATGAGTGATTCGCATGGGCGAAATGAGAATGTGGAACTTGCGATAGAGCAGGTGCGGGAAGAAATCGGCGAATTCCAGATGCTGATTCATCTGGGCGATGTCGGCGATGCGAGGGAGATTGAGTCGCTGGCAGGTGTGCCATGCTACATCGTGCGTGGAAATACCGATTATGATGCAAAGCTTCTGAATGCAAATGTGATCGAGGCGGGCGGACATCGTATCTTCGCAACGCACGGGCATCTGTATCAGGTGGACATGCGGCTGGATCTGCTGCGGCTTGCAGCATTGGAGAATGATTGCGATATCGCGATGTATGGACACACGCATGTGCCATATCTGGAGGAAGATCCAGACGATATTACGATTTTGAATCCGGGCAGCATTTCGAAGCCGCGGCAGGCAGATCACCGTTACACATATATGGTGATAGAAATTGACGATGAAGATGAAGTGACATACGAATTAAGGTATGTCGAATGATGAGGAGACAGTCGAGTGAAAAAAGGCGATGTATGCGAGGGAATCATCGAGCGTTATGATTTCCCAAACAAAGGAAGCTTTCAGGTGGATGAGCGCAAGGTGACAATCAAGGGCGCCCTGCCGGGACAGAAAGTGAAATATATGGTAACAAAGAAGAAAAGCGGTATGGCAGAGGGAAAGGTGCTGGAAGTCTTAGAGCGGAGTCCGCTGGAGGATGTAGAGCCGACCTGCCCTTATTTTGGTGCGTGTGGTGGATGCGCCTACCAGACAATGTCGTATGACAATCAGCTGAAGCTGAAAGCGGACATGGTAAAAGCATTACTTGACCGCGTGCTTCTGGCGGAGGATTCCAATTCAAAGGATTATGAATGGGAAGGAATCCTTGGTTCGCCGAGCCAGACTGCGTACCGGAACAAAATGGAATTCACATTTGGCGATGCCTACAAGGATGGTCCATTAGCACTTGGATTACATCAGAAGGGAAGCTTCTATGATATCCTGACGGTTGATGGATGTGAGATTATTGGCGCAGACTGGAGCCGCATACTCACGGCGACACTCGCGTTTTTCTCCGGGCGAAATGTGCCGTTCTTTCACCGGATGCGCCACGAGGGAATCCTGCGGAATCTGGTTGTGCGCCAGTCGCGTGCAAATGGGCAGTTCCTGATCAATCTGGTAACATCGACACAGTGGGACACATATGGATTTGATGTAAAACAGTTGCTTCAGGAGTTCGTGGAAATGCTGTTAGAATTGGAGAAGTCCGATGCATTTGCGGGAAGTATTGCAGGTATTCTGTACACGGAAAATGACGCTTTGGGCGATGTCGTGCAGAGCGATCGGATGGAGCTTCTATATGGTCAGGATTACATCGAAGAGGAAATACTTGTACTGAAATTCAAGATCTCGCCGTTTTCATTCTTCCAGACAAACACAGGTGGCTGCGAGGTGCTGTATAAAAAGGCTCGCGATTATATCATGCGGGGCAGCGTGAAACTCGATGGCGACAAGACCGTGTTTGATCTGTATAGCGGAACCGGTACGATCGCACAGATGATGGCAGCAGTTTCTAAGAAAGTGATCGGAATCGAAATCGTAGAGGAAGCGGTCGAGGCAGCGAAGGAAAATGCGAAAGCAAATGGACTTTCTAACTGTGAATTCATCGCCGGGGACGTGTTAAAGGCAATTGATCTCGTGGATGAGAAACCGGATCTGATTATTGTCGATCCGCCACGGGACGGGATTCATCCGAAAGCACTGGAGAAAATCCTTGCATTTGGTGTGGATGAGATCGTCTATATCAGTTGCAAGCCGACCTCGCTAGCACGCGACCTGGAGACGATTATTCACCGCGGATACCATGTGGATAAGGTGTGCTGTGTCGATCAGTTTCCGAGGACAAGTCATGTGGAGACGGTATGCCTTTTGTCCCAACAGAAACCAGATGACACGATAGAGATCGACTTAGATTTAGATGAGCTGGATGCAACCAGTGCAGAGACGAAAGCGACCTATCAGGAAATCAAAGATTATGTGCTGAAAGAATTTGGCTTGAAGGTTTCAAATTTATATATTTCTCAAATCAAAAGGAAATGTGGAATCGAAGTAGGAGAGAACTATAATCTGCCAAAGACAGAAAATCCAAAAGTGCCACAGTGTCCGAAAGAGAAAGAAGAAGCCATTAAGGCTGCCCTGAAATATTTTGCGATGATCTAAGGACATTGCTGATTTCAAGGAGGAATAACACATGAAAAGCACATTTGAAAAGATGGGTGGAACCTACACACTGGAAGCAGACGGAATTTACTATCCGAATCTTGTCAGTACAGATGAAGAACCGCATTATGGGAAATATGGAATAATGCGGAAAACGTATCTGAAAGAGCATCGTCCGGCAATGTATTCTCTGTATATGTTGGAAGACAGATTGACAGAACATCTGAATCTTGTCGACGATGAAGCGCAGGAGAGGATGGGTATTCTGGTGCGTCAGATGATGGAGAAGCAAGGCGTTACGGAAGAATTGAAAGCTCGTGATCAGATGGAATGGGTCAGGGCGGAAAATAATATCCGGAATGCTGCAGAAGAGATTGTGTGTAATGAACTAATTTATAGGTAATAACGGTGAAGGAGACTGTCACATAACGATAGTCTCTTTTTCTATTTTTATGAAAAATATTTTTGTATAACGAGAAAATGATGGTTTGGGACAAAAAACAAGCAAATATGTCCACTTCTATTGACTTAAATATAACAAATGTTATATATTATGTAGTATAATAATAGGAGGAGTGTATGTTTGCGAACCAGGTTAAAAATGTAAGAACACAATTAGAAATGAGTCAGAAAAAATTAGCGAATGCTTTGGGTGTAAGTTTTGCTACCATTAATAGGTGGGAAAATTCAAGAAATGAACCGAGTCAACTAGCTAAAAATTCTTTCTATGAATTTTGTGAAAGCAATTTTATTGATGTTAATGAATTGAAAAAGCTATGACGATTTTCTTGTTTATTTATAAAACTCGATTGGAGGATGTAAAATGGCCAGAGCAGATTTACTATGTGAATTAATTAAGGCAGGATTGCGAAAAGATGATATGACTTTCCGGAGAGCAACGCAGGCAATTTGTGCCGAAGAACGAACAAAACAACATGAGATATTAGCGAATAAAATAGAGCAGCTTCTAAAGGAAAACCCAGAACAGACAACTTATACGTCGAGAAATCCGAGTATGCATACTATAAATAGTATTAATAGTATTCCAAAGCATTTGTTTGAAGAAAAAATGCCAGAAAAAAGATTAGAGCAATTATTACTTCCGGATAATGTTGTTGAAACATGTAGAGCAATTATTGAAGAACAGATAAGAGCAGATTTGCTTAGATCTTATGGGTTGGAACCAAGAAATAAAATTTTGCTTATAGGTCCACCAGGAAATGGCAAGACATCCTTAGCGGAGGCAATTGCGGAAGCTCTTATGGTGCCACTTATTACGGTAAGATATGATACAATTATTGGAGCATATTTGGGGGAAACAGCCTCAAGGCTTTCAAAACTATTTGAATATGCTAGTACGAGGCAATGTGTGTTGTTTTTTGATGAGTTTGATACAATTGGAAAAGAACGAGGAGATCAACATGAGACAGGTGAAATAAAAAGAGTCGTTAGCTCGCTTCTTTTACAAATCGATTCATTGCCAAGTTATGTTGTTGCAATAGCAGCAACTAATCATGATGCTTTATTAGACCAAGCTGTTTGGAGAAGGTTCCAAATGAAATTGGAATTACCAAAACCGACACGAGCCAATCTAGAAAAGTGGTTTGTGTTATTTGAAAAACGTATGAACTTTTCCTTTGGACTTGCACCAAGTACCTTGGCAAAAAAATTATATGGAAAAAGCTATGCGGAGGCGGAGGAGTTTGCATTCTCTGTTTTTCGTCAATATATTTTGAATGGACCAAGTGTTAAAACAAAAAATATTACCAATACGCAACTTCGCCTTTGTGGATATCAGACGGAAGAAAAATAAGGAGGGATAAGTAATGCCAGAAAGACCATTAGTGTTGTTTGCAGCTCCAACGGTTGCTGATAAGGAAAGAAGATATGGTGGTGCACCCAAATATTATTTTCCATCACATTCACGACAGGTATCAAGACTAACACCTCAGTTTAACGTGCTACAGAATACAATGAATAGTGGAAGTATATATTTTACTAATTATGCTACAGGCGTTGATCCAGAATATACATTAGTATTTGAGACAGTAGGAGATCCACATGATTTTTACAAAGCGGTTGATAAATTAAAAGAGACCTACCCGACCGTTGAATGGTTAATGGAGTTATCGGATTCTAATTTGGATAATTCTGATGATTTTTATGTTATGAATAGTCAGTCAGTTCGTGATGATTCAAAAAAACTAACGACAAAATTATTTTGTATCATGACGAATCAAGTGGCATTGAGTGAAATCATATCGTTGTGGAAGCATTATCAAACTGATGAAAATTTTAAGTTTCCTAGAGGAATGACTGGTTTCAAGCAATTGTTCAGAACATTGTATGATGTGCATAAATGGGGAATTCAGGAAAGGTTAGAGGATACGGGACTAACAGAAATATGGAAAGAAGAATTGCAAGATGCATCGCTGGAAAAGGTAAAGGTTCAGATTGAATTATTTTTTCGTTCATCAATTTCAAAGCGTCAAGAAGTAGAAGATAATATTAAAAATATTGTTATTCAAGTGGGAGGAGAAATTTTTAGTTGTTCGGTCATACCAGAGATTGAGTATCATGCCATTTTAGCTGCTGTTCCTCGTGAATATGCTCAAAAAATTATAGATAGAGAAGAAGTGGCACTTGTAATAGCTGAACCAATTATGTTCTTAAAACCATGTGTTCAAGCAATATTTTCAAGTGATAATAATAACTTTTCGGATTCAAATAGTTTTAGTGTTCCAACCAATGTAATTGAGGATCCTATCATTGCTATGTTTGATGGCGCGCCTCAAGCCAACCATCCTCTGCTAAAAGGAATGTTGACGGTCGATGATCCAGATGGATTTGAAAGTTTTTATGAGGTACGTGAGCGTGTTCACGGGACTTCTATGGCATCACTTATATTGAGAGGACAGGATATGAAAAGTATTTTCTCAATCTTCGCATGAA